>Ga0123519_10011543_pt1 | contig 13016 bp, 10 predicted proteins | sample YelNatPaOPRAMG02_FD_87396 | JGI IMG/M metagenome (GOLD analysis project Ga0123519, IMG submission 87396) | Hot spring microbial communities from Yellowstone National Park - Yellowstone National Park OP-RAMG-02 (version 2) | ecosystem: Environmental > Aquatic > Thermal springs > Hot (42-90C) ...
GACGATTTCGCAGCTCGGGTACATGATCTTCGCGATGGGGGTCGGCGCCTGGGTCGCCGCAATGTTCCACCTGCTCGTGCATGCCTTCTTCAAGGCCCTGATGTTCCTCGGTAGCGGCCAGGTGATCGAGGGCTGCCACCACGAGCAGGACATCCGCCGGATGGGAGGGCTGATCCGCCGAATGCCCGTCACGGCCGTCACATTCCTGATCGGCGTGCTGGCGATCGCGGGAGCCGGGATCCCCTGGCTGCACGTGGGCGGGTTCCGGCTCGGCCTTGGCGGCTTCTTCAGCAAGGACGAGATCCTGGCCGTGGCCTGCCACCGCGCGTGCACGGCGCCCGGGGCAATCCCGCCGATCCTCTTCTGGGTGCCCGTGCTCATCGCCTACGTCACGCCCTTCTACATGATGCGGTGCTGGTGGCTGACGTTCATGGGTCGCCCGCGCGACGGGCACGTATACGAGCACGCCCATGAATCCCCGCTGATGTACATCCCGCTGATCGTGCTGGCGATCGGTACGGTCGTCTCGACGTATGCGGTGTTCCGGCCGATGGTGGAGCAGGCGGCGCCGGCGGGGTTTCTCGTACCGACGTTCAATCCCGAGAAGCACGGCGGCCACGAGGCCGGAACGATGGCGGCAACCGAGCACCCCGTGCCGGCCGGCCTGCCGATTGCCGAAGAGGCCCATGCACGCCTCGCGTGGATGGTCGGGCCGGCGTTCCTCGTCGGCTACGCCCTCGCGATCGGCATCTACCTCCGGGGCCTGGCCCTGGCAACGGCCATCGCGACGCGCCTTCACCCGCTGCACACGCTGCTCGTGAAGAAGTTCTACTTCGACGAGCTCTATGGCGCCGTCTTCGTCGGCGGCGTGATGGTGCTCAAGTCGATCGCCAACTGGATAGACGTGTACATCGTCGATGGTCTGGTGAATGCCGCGGGCTGGCTGGTCCGGCTGCTGTCGCTCCTGGCCGGCGACATCTTCGACCGCGCCGGGGCCGCCACGTCGCCGGCACCCGCCGAGGAAGAGACGGCCGGCCGCGGACTGGGTTTCCTGGCGTGCGTGGTCGTGACGATCAGCACGAGCGTGTTGCTGGCCAGCGGTTCGTATCGTACGGCCGTGTGGGTGCTCGTGGCCGCGTGGCTGATATTGGGAATCGACGGCATCGTGAACGATCTCGCTCGCGGGGCCTGGCAGATCGCCGGCGCCGTCCGCCGCCCGCAGACCGGGCGGATCCGAAACTATGTGCTGTTCGCGGCGGGAGGCGCCGCCGTAGTCCTGATGGTGATGATACTCCTCTGACAAGGGCGAGAAGGACGACTGAACCGTGGAAGGTCATCTGCTCAACTGGATCGTTTTCCTGCCGGCGATCGGCGCCGCGGCCTGCCTGGTCATGCCATCCCGGCGGACGGTGAAGATCACGGCGGTCGCGACCACCGCGGTCACGCTGCTGCTCTCGCTGCTGCTGTTCCAGCACTTCGCGTGGTGGCAGGGCGATGGCCCGTTGATCTTCGGCCGGGCGTACGGCGAGGGGCTGCACGAAGTGACGCGGGTGCCGTGGATTCAGGTCGTCCAGTTCCGCATCGAGTACTTTGTCGGCGTGGACGGGCTGAGCTTTCCCCTGCTCATCCTGACGACCGTGGTGAGCTTTCTGGCGTGCCTGGCGAGCTGGAACATCGAGCACTGGCGGATCAACAAGGGCGTCAAGGCGTACTTCGTGCTGTTCCTGCTGCTGGAGACGGGGATGCTCGGCGTGTTTGCCGCGCTCGACTTCTTCCTCTTCTACGTGTTCTGGGAAGTCATGCTCCTGCCGATGTATTTCCTCATCGGCGTCTGGGGCGGCGAGCGGAAGGAATACGCCGCGATCAAGTTCTTCCTCTACACGCTGGCCGGCTCCGTGCTGATGCTCGTCGTGCTGATCGCCTTCTACTTCAAGAGCGCGGCGGCGGGCGTGCCCACGCTGAGCCTCATCGACTACGCGACGAACCCGGCCATCCAGACGGAATTCGCCCGCCCGGCGCCGTTCCTCTTTGCAGGCTGGTCCTGGCCGATCGTCATGTTCGTGTTCCTCTTCATCGCGTTCGCGATCAAGGTGCCGGTCGTGCCGTTCCACACGTGGTTGCCCGACGCCCACGTCGAGGCGCCCACGCCGATCAGCATGATCCTCGCCGGCATCCTCCTGAAGATGGGCGGCTACGGCATCCTCCGCATCAGCTACCCGATCCTCCCGTCGGCGGCGAACCACCACACGGTTGCCTTCGTGCTCGCCACGCTCGGGGTGATCAGCATCCTCTACGGCGCGCTGTGTGCGATGGCACAAAAGGACTTCAAAAAGCTCGTCGCCTACAGCTCCGTCAGCCACATGGGCTACGTCCTGCTCGGCATCGCCGTCATGACGGACGCCGGAATGCAGGGCGCGATGTTCCAGATGATCGCCCACGGCATCTCCAGCCCCATGTGCTTCTTCCTGGTCGGCGTGATCTACGACCGGGCCCACACGCGCCAGATCGACAGGCTCGGCGGCCTCTGGCTGACGATGCCCGTGTACGGCTCGCTGGCGACGCTCGGCTTCTTCGCCTCGCTTGGTCTGCCCGGCCTGTGCGGGTTCATCGGCGAAGTGTGGGTCTTTCTCGGCACGTTTGACGCCGCCGGCACCCACCCGTGGATGACGTGGGCCAGGCCGATGGCCGTCATTGCCGCCATCGGCATCATCCTGACCGCCGGCTACATCCTGTGGATGATCCAGCGTGTCTACCTGGGCCCGCAACGGAAGGAACTCGCGGACCTGCCCGATGCGGACGGCCGGGAGGTGTTCATCCTGACGCCCCTGGCCGCCCTGGCGGTCATCCTGGGCGTCCTGCCGACGCAATCGCTCTTTAACTTCATGAACGGGACGTTGAACAACCTCGTGACGCACATTCTCAAATGACGTACGCGCTCGCCCAATTCTGGACGCCGCCGCTCGATCAGCTCTGGCGTGTCTCGCCGGAGCTGGCCCTGGTCGGCACGATCGTCGCGGTGCTGATCGTCGCCCTCTTCGCCGGACGCAACCCCTACACGACCGCAGCGATCACCCTGCTCGGCGTGCTGGCCGCACTCCTGCTTGCGGGCGGGGTCGGCGCGGATGTCTTCTCGCGGCCGCAGGCCGGTCTGGCCCCCGCGGCCGCACCGCCGATGCTCATCGCGGACAACTTCGCCGTCTTCTTCAGGCTATTCCTCCTCCTCTTCCTTGCATTGGTCACCGGGCTCTGGGTTATCGGCGAGGCCCGCCGCCGGCAGGCACGCGGCCTGGAGTGCGGCTTCTCCGGAGGCCCCGGCGGTCTCGGAGAAACCGCGCTCCGGAGGCGATCCGCGCCGAACACCACGGAGTTCTTCACGCTCCTGCTCGGCAGCGCCCTGGGCATGATCCTGATGGTCAGCACGCTCAACCTGCTGATGATCATCCTCGCGATCGAACTCGCCTCGCTGCCGAGCTACGCCATCGCCGGCTTCAACAAGCACGACCGCCGCAGCTCCGAGGCCTCGCTTAAGTACGTCGTCTTCGGAGCGGTCACGGCCGCGATCATGCTGTACGGCGTCTCGCTCCTGTACGGGTACTACGGCACGCTGGATGTTCCGACGATCGCCGCGCAGATCGCCGACCGCGCGGGCGAGTCCGCGGCCGGCCGCGCTGTGCTCGGCGTCGGCGTCTTCGGCCTCTGCGTCGGGATCGGCTTCAAGATCGCCGCCGTCCCGTTCCACTTCTGGTGCCCGGACGTCTTCGAGGGCGCCCCGATCGAAGTGACCACGTGGCTGAGCGTCTCGAGCAAGGCCGCCGGCCTGGGCCTGTTCCTCCGGCTCGTTTCCGCCCTCATGGCGCCGGTTACAGCAGATCAGATCGAGGCGATCTGGGGGCCGCTGGCCGTCGCGATCGGCATCTTCGCTTCGCTGACGTGCACGATCGGCAACTTCGCGGCCTACCGCCAGGACAACGTCAAGCGGCTCCTCGCGTACTCTTCCATCGCGCATGCCGGCTACATGCTGATGGCCGGCGCGATTCTCCTGCCGGCGGCCGAATTGCCCGCCGGGCAACCGAACCCGGCGATGAGCGCCCTGGCCGTCTATGTATTCACCTACCTCTTCATGAACCTGGGCGCATTCGGCGCGACCGCGATCGTCTCGTGGCAGACAGGCTCGGAATCGCTCTCGGCGTTTGCCGATCTCGGCCGGCGCGCCCCGTGGGTAGCCGTGCCGATGGCCGTCTGCCTCTTTTCCCTGGTCGGCCTGCCGCCGCTGGGCGGTTTCGTCGCCAAGTGGTGGCTCCTCTACGCACTCGGCGAAGGAGCCGGACGCCAGCCGTGGCTCTGGGGCCTTGTCATCGTCCTCGTGCTGAACACACTCTTCAGCCTGTACTACTACATCCGCGTCGTTGTCGCGATGTTCCTCCGCGGCGCCGCCCGGTCGGCCGGGGAGCCCCTGTTCTCGGCCCCGCTCGGCGGGGTGGTCATGGTCAATGCCTGCGCTGTTCTGCTCCTGGTCCTCGGCACGATCGGCGTGCGGCCGGTCAAGACGCTGGCCGACCATTACGCCTCCGATCTGTTTGGCGCGCCGGTCCCGGCGACCACCCGGGCAGCGAGGCCGCCGGACTCCGCGCTGCACACGCCGGTGGGCATTTCACCGAATGGCCTGCTCGCCGCTTCGGATCGTCTGCCGCCCGTTGCCGACGCAGCGCCGGGACCGCATCCCGCGTCCGTGGCCGGCGGCAGGCAAACCGGTCGAGCCGGCCCCTGACCATACGATCGGCGCGAACCGGCTGAAGGTATGTTGAGCGAGAAGGAGTCATGGCCGACAACCCGTCCACCATCAACGTGCTGAACGAACTGCTCGCCGCCCATAAACGAAGCCTGCTGCTCCGCGTGATGGAAACGTCGCCGTTCGTTTCGTCCGCGGACGCGGCCCTAGCCGACACCCTGCGACACATCATCGCTGAGGAGGCCGAGCACGCAGATTGGCTCGTCGAGGCCGTCGTCGAACGTGAGGGCTCGCCCGTTTCGGCGATTCCCGATCCGCGAACGGCCAGCGTCCACTACGTAGACTTGCGCTATCTCCTGGCACGAATCGTGCAGGATGAGCGCCGCATCCTCCGCGCGTGCGAGGCCGCCGCCGAACGCATCGAGGATCCCGCCGCCCGTGAACTCATCACTCGCATCGCAGAGCGCCACCGGAGGCATCTCGACGCACTCGGCGCCGCTGTGCCCGTGCCGGCATAACCCGGACAAAAACCGCTACGGCCAGACTTCGGGCATGGACTCACTACGGCCATAATGTGAACCTGTCGCACGCACGGCGGATTCCCCGAAACAGTGGATCGCCGCGTCAAGGCGCGCCATACCCATACCCCGCTCCAGCCGGATTCGCAGGTTTTCGGCCGCGTAATCCGCCAGAATATGATACATAACATCTTGACAACAATGACCTTACACACAAAAACCCGATTATCCGCACTAATCGCACCAAATCAGTGCCAAAAGCCTGGAAATAGCACTAAGTCGGTACTATATAGGTAGTGGGGAGTGCCTCACGCAGTGGTAGCGGGAGGCGATCGCCGGGAAGTCCTGAATGCGGGTGCGACCGTGCTACTGCTGACACGCAAAACGGATTACGCACTGGTGGCGTTGGTTCACTTGGCGCGTCGAGCCGAGGCACTCGTGAGCGCCAGGGAGCTTGCCCAGCGGTCGCACCTCCCGCTACCGGTACTGATGAACGTCCTGAACGCACTGGCCCACTGCGGGCTGGTGAGGTCCGTGCGAGGATCCCGTGGGGGTTACCGGCTCGCCCGCCGTCCGGAGGATGTCACGCTGGCGGACGTGATTGAGGCGATCGAGGGACCCATCGGCCTCACGATGTGCGGATCTGCGACGCGCGGCGATTTCGAGCCGCGATGTCGCCTGGAGGACACTTGCCTCGCCCGGGAGCCCGCCCGCAGGGTACATCGGCGTCTCCGCGAGTTCCTGAGCCGGATCACCCTCGCGGAGATGACGGCCGGGACCGAACCGACGGAGGTGACGGCGGAGGCAGGGGATAACGGGCATGGGATCCCGCCGACCCGGGCGGCTGTGATGGCAGGTTCAGGCTGACGGCGAGCGCGCCGCCAAAGGAAGGTTGTCGATGACTGCGACCACAAACACGATCGCGGAGCTGGCAAACCGGGAATACAAGTACGGGTTCGTGACGGACATCGAAGAAGAGCGAGTACGCCCGGGGCTGGACGAGGATGTGATCCGCCAGATCTCGGCGAAGAAGAACGAGCCCGGCTGGCTGCTGGAGTTCCGGCTGAAGGCGTATCGGCACTGGCGGACGATGGCCGAGCCGACGTGGCCGAATGTCCACTATCCGCCAATCGACTACCAAACAATCGTTTACTACTCCGCGCCGAAGCAGAGGAGCCGGCCCGGGAGCCTGGAACAGGTCGATCCGAAGCTTCTGGAAACGTATACCAAGCTGGGCATCCCTCTGAGGGAGCAAGAGCTTCTGGCCGGCGTCGCGGTCGACGCGGTCTTTGACAGCGTTTCCGTCGCGACGACGTTCAAGGAGAAGCTTCGCGAGCTGGGCATCCTTTTCTGTTCGTTCTCGGAGGCCGTGCAGAACCACCCCGACCTCGTGCGCGAATACCTCGGCTCCGTCGTGCCGTACTCGGACAATTTCTTCGCCACCCTGAACTCGGCGGTCTTTTCCGACGGCTCGTTCGTGTACGTCCCGCCGGGCGTCCGCTGCCCGATGGAGCTGTCCACGTACTTCCGCATCAATGCCGCCGCCACGGGGCAGTTCGAGCGGACACTCATCATCGCGGATAAAGGCGCGTATGTGAGTTACCTCGAAGGCTGCACGGCCCCGATGCGAGACGAGCACCAGCTCCATGCGGCCGTCGTCGAATTGATTGCCCACGACGACGCGACGATCAAGTACTCGACGATCCAGAACTGGTATCCCGGCGACCGGGACGGCAAGGGCGGAATCTACAACTTCGTCACGAAGCGCGGCAAATGCCAGGGCCGCCGCTCGCACATCGCGTGGACGCAGGTGGAGACGGGTTCGGCGATCACGTGGAAGTACCCGAGCTGCATCCTGATCGGCGATCACTCGGTGGGCGAGTTCTACTCCGTGGCGACGACGATGAATCATCAGCAGGCCGACACGGGGACGAAGATGATCCACATCGGCCGGCACACGCGCAGTACGATCGTCTCGAAGGGCATCTCCGGCGGCTTCGGGCAGAACACGTACCGCGGAATGGTGAAGATCCTCCCCGGGGCCGACCAGGCGCGGAACTTCACGCAGTGCGACTCGCTGCTGATCGGCGAGAAGTGCGGGGCGCACACGTTTCCGTACATCGAGGTGAGGAACCGCACGGCCCGGATGGAACACGAGGCCTCGACGTCGAAGATCGGCGAAGACCAGCTCTTCTACTGCAAGCAACGCGGGATCGGCGCCGAGGACGCGGTGTCGATGATCGTGAACGGCTTCTGCCGGCAGGTGCTCCGGGAGCTGCCGATGGAGTTCGCCGTCGAGGCGCAGAAACTGCTGGCGATTCAACTGGAAGGAAGTGTCGGATGACCGCACCGATTCTGGAAATCAGGAACCTGCACGCCGGCGTGGACGGGCACGAGATCCTCAAGGGAATCGACCTGACCGTACGCGCGGGCGAGGTCCACTCGATCATGGGCCCGAACGGCTCGGGCAAGAGCACGCTGGCCCAGGTGCTCGCCGGCCGCGAGACGTATCAGGTCACCGCCGGCGAGGTGCGGTACCAGGGCAAAGACCTGCTCGCGATGAAGCCGGAGGAACGCGCCTGCGAGGGAGTATTCCTGGCGTTTCAGTACCCGGTGGAGATCGCCGGCGTACGCACCAGCTACTTCCTCAAGACGGCGCTCAACGCGGTCCGCCGGTACCGCGGGCTCGAGCCGCTGGACGCCGTGGAATTTCTCGCGAAGGTCAAGGACCGCATGAAGCTGGTGGACATGGACGAGCGGCTCCTGAACCGCGCGGTCAACGAAGGCTTCTCCGGCGGCGAAAAGAAACGGAATGAGATCCTCCAGATGGCCGTGCTCGAGCCGAAGCTGGCCATCCTGGATGAAACCGACTCGGGACTGGACATCGACGCTCTGCGGATCGTCGCCGACGGCGTGAACCGGATGCGGGGGCCCGACCGCGCGATCCTCGTGGTCACGCACTACCAGCGGCTGCTCAACTACATCGTGCCCGATCGCGTACATGTCCTCGTGGACGGGCGGATCGTGCGGTCGGGCGGCAAAGAGCTGGCGCGCGAGCTGGAGGAGAGGGGCTACGCCGGGGTCGAAGGGCAACCGGCCGGTGCCCCGGCGGTCGGCGTGTAGGAGAAAGGCTGCTATGACGGCACTGGCGACCGGGACGAACGAATACCTCGAGGACTTTGCTCGCCTCGAGAGACGCGAGGGCGGAAATCCGGCGTGGTTAGCGCCGACCCGCAAGGCTGCGATCTCTCGCTTCGCGGAGATGGGCTTTCCGACGATGCGCGATGAGGATTGGCGATTCACGAACGTGGCGCCGATCGCAGGCGCGGTCTTCCGCCGGGCCGAACCCGCCGCGCCCGGTCTGGAGGACATTCGGCCGTTCCTCCTCGGGGCGACGGCGCGCAACCGGATCGTCTTCGTCAACGGGCATTTCGCCCCGGCATTGTCGCTCGCCGCGCGGGGGCCCGACGGGATCGGTCTGATGAGCCTTCGGCGCCTCCTCGGCGAGGCGCCCGACGCGCTCGCGGCGCATCTGACGCGCTACGCCGACTATCGCCGCCACGCCTTCACGGCACTGAACACCGCGTTCTTCGAGGACGGGGCGTTCGTTCGCATTCCGGCGGGCCAGGTCGTCGAAGGGCCGATCCACCTGCTGTTTTTCTCCGTGCCCGGCGCGGAGCCGACCGTTTCGCACCCGCGGGTGCTGATTGTGGCCGAACCCGGCAGCCGGGCGACGTTCGTGGAGACCTACGCGGGCCTCGGAGACGGCGTGTACTTCACGAATGCCGTAACCGAACTCGTGGCGGGCGAGGGGAGCGTGGTGGACCATTACCGCGTGCAGCAGGAGAGCGAGCAGGCGTTTCACATCGGCATGACGCGGCTCCATCAGCACCGCAGCAGCAATCTGGCTTCGCATGCGCTGAACCTGGGCGGCGGGCTTGTCCGCAGCGAGGTGCACGCCGTACTCGACGGCGAGGGGTGCGACTGCCTGCTCAACGGCCTGTTCGTGCTTCGCGGCGACCAGCACACGGACAACCATCTGCGGGTCGAGCACGCCCGGCCGCACGGCAACAGCCGCGAGGCGTACCGGGGCATTCTCGACGGCCGGTCCAGGGGCGTCTTCACCGGGCGGATCGTGGTGCACAAGGGCGCGCAAAAGACCGATGCGAAGCAGACGAACATGAACCTGCTGCTTTCGGACGCCGCTCAGATCGACTCGCGGCCGCAACTGGAGATCTTCGCGGACGACGTGAAGTGCACGCACGGCGCGACGGTCGGGCAGGTGGATGAAGACGCGATCTTCTATCTCCGTTCCCGCGGGATCGGTGTCGAGGCGGCGCGGAGCCTGCTCGTGTATGCCTTCGCCGCGGAGGCAATCCGTCATGTGAAGATTGCGGCGCTCCGCGAGCGGCTCCGGGCGTTGTTGCTCGCGAGGCTGCCGTACGGGCATCTGCTGGAGGAACTCGCATGAGCGCGCTCGCCGCCGCAGCCGATTCACCGGCGAAGGCCCGCGCGACCGACACGCCCGGCGCCGATGCGACGCGTCCGTCGGGACCGGCCCCGTTCGACGTTGGGCGGATCCGCAAGGACTTTCCGATCCTGAGCGCGCGGATGCACGGCAAGCCGCTGGTGTACCTCGACAACGCCGCGACCACGCAGAAGCCTCGTGCGGTCCTCGATGCGATGACGCGGTTTTACGAGGAGTACAACGCGAACATTCACCGGGGCGTGCACGAACTGGCGAGCCGGGCCACCGACGCCTACGAGGCGGCGCGGGAGCGGGTGCAGCGTTTCCTCGGCGCGACATTGCCGCAGGAGATCGTTTTTGTCCGCGGCGCCACCGAGGCGATCAACCTCGTCGCTCAGACGTACGGCCGCGTCCACGTGCACGCAGGCGATGAGGTGGTCATCTCCGCGATGGAGCACCACTCGAACATCGTCCCGTGGCAGATGCTCTGCAAGGAACGCAAGGCCATCCTGCGGATCGTGCCGATCCGCGACACCGGCGCGCTCCGGATGGACGAGTACGCAGCGATCTTCACGCCGCGGACGCGGCTGGTCGCGGTGACGCACGTCTCGAACGTCCTCGGGACGGTCAACCCGATCCGCGAGATCGTGTCGATCGCGCACCGGCACGGAGTGCCCGTGCTCGTGGACGGGGCGCAGGCGGCGCCGCACGTGAGGGTCAACGTGCAGGACCTCGACTGCGACTTCTACGTCTTCTCCGGGCACAAGCTGTACGGCCCGACGGGGATCGGCGTACTCTACGGCAAGGCGAACCGGCTCGAGGAGATGCCCCCGTACCAGGGCGGCGGCGACATGATCCGGTCGGTGACCTTTACGGAGACGATCTACAACGACGTACCGTACAGATTCGAGGCGGGCACGCCGAACATCGCCGGGGCCATCGGGCTCGGCGCAGCCATCGACTATGTCAGCGGAATCGGCATCGAAAACATCGCCGCGTACGAGCGGGAGCTGACGCTCTATGCGACGCAGCGCCTGGAGGCAATTCCGCAGGTGCGGATCCTCGGCGCTACCCGCGACAAGATCGGCGTGCTGTCGTTCGTAATTGAGGGCGTCCACCCGCACGACGCGGGCACCGTGCTCGACCACGAGGGCATCGCGATCCGCACGGGGCACCATTGCGCCCAGCCGCTGATGCAGCGGTTCGGCGTTCCGGCGACATGCCGGGCGTCGCTGGCGTTGTATAACACGAAAGAGGAGATCGACGCCCTGGTGGAAGGAATCCGCAAGGCGATCGAGGTATTCCGATGAATGCCGGGCGCCTCGTGACGGACTTCGGGAGGCCAAAGGCCCCGCGGGAGGTATCGCAACCGTGTCGGAACTGCGTGATCTGTACCAGGAGCTGATCCTCGATCACAGCCGGCGTCCGCGGAACCGGCGGCGCATGGACGATGCGGACCGCCGCGCGGAAGGCTATAGCCCGCTGTGCGGCGACCGCGTGACCATCTTCCTGAAACTCGACGGCGACATCGTGAAGGAGGCGACGTTCGAGGGCACCGGCTGCGCGATCTCGACCGCGTCGGCCTCGATGATGACCGAGAGCCTTAAGGGCAAGACGTTGAGCGAGGCCAAGGAGCTGTTCCGCAAGTTCCATCACCTGGTCACCGGCGATCCGGTCGAGACCGGCTCGGGCCCCGGCCTGGGGAAGTTGGAGGTCTTCTCGGGCGTCTGTCAGTACCCCGCCCGCGTGAAGTGCGCGACGCTTGCCTGGCATACGCTGGAGGCGGCGATCGAGAACCAGCCCACGCCGGTCTCCACGGAGTAGGTCCCGCTCGCCCCATCCGGATTCTTCCCCACGGAAGCCGCCGAGCACATGGCATGGAAGCACATTCGTACAGCGCACCATGCGCGGCGTGCTGCGCGGGTGTCCCGGTCACGGCCGAAGGCCGCGCGCCACGCGCTTGATTCTCACGACGCGATATGCGCGCACGAAGCGCGCATGCACTGGTTGCGTCCCGGGTTCGATTCGGTCTTGGAGTGCGGCGGGGGCGACGCCGCTCTGGCTGGACGCCCGGCGTCCCGCCTCGCGCCGCGCTTCCGGCACGCAGTAGAAACAGGCAAGGATACCTGAGAGACGATCCGTCCGCGCCGATCGGCGGCTTCGGGCGCAAGGAAGGGGCCCGCCGTCAGCGGATGCACTCCAGGGACTTCGCCATTCGGGAGCCGCCTCCCTTACTTCGATATCGGGGGCGCCGCCGGTGAGGCACCCTCGCTCGGGGAGCCGCACCGGGGGCACGCAGACTCGGCCCGCCCGCGCATGTCGCACCCGCAATGCGGGCACACCGCGATTCCGCGGTCAAGCAACACCCGGCGCAACGACTGGCGAATCACGCGCCGCGTGATCCACGGCGGCGCCAGGAAGCAGACTGCGATCGCGACCACGCTGAGACTGAACCGTGCCCACCACCGCTCGTCGGCTGTGAGCTGCGGGCAGGCTCGCGCTATCGCGGCAGGACCGAGGACAATCACGGCGAACATTGCGATACCCAGGAAGATGCACCAGCGGTTCGTGGATGCGTTGTTCGCCGCCCGGCAAAAGGTCTCCCGCCGATCCGCGGGCTGCTCGAGTAGCAGCAGTTCCGGGAATAACACCAACCAGGCCCGCCGAACCAGCCGCGTCACCATCGCAGACAGGATGCACAGGCCGACGCCGAAACCCAGCAGCCAGATGAATCTGCCGAGGGACATGTTCAGGCTCCGCCAGCCGCCGGCCAGGCGGGCATGCCCGGCTCGACGCTCATACCGCATCGGGGACATCGGGCCGCCCCCCGGCTCGGAAGGCGACACCCGCAATTCAAGCACACCGGCACACCCCGGCCAATAAGCTCGCGGCGCAGCCGATAGAGAATCTGCCGCCGTGTCAGCAAGGCCGGAAGCGGCGACGTGAGCATGGCCAGGATGACAAACGGAAACAGCAGGTCGACGCGTCGCCACTGCCCCAGCACGGGCCACCACCGCGACAATTCCCGAGGCGCCACGAAAACCACCAGGACCAAGAGCACCGTTATGGCAACCTCCCACGCAATTGTCGATCCGTTACGTCTCGCCCTGCCGAGGATGCGCCACCAATACTCGCCGCCCGACATCAGCGAGATCTCGGGGAACATGGCCAGCGTGACTCGCTTCTGCCAGTAGCACAGGCCGAACGCGATCGCGCTCCCGACGGCCAAGGCGCCGAAAGCCAGCAGAACGTGAACGGCCGTGGACGCAGAATTGATCTCACGCGACAGGTTGGACAGGTA
>Ga0123519_10011548_pt1 | contig 13010 bp, 8 predicted proteins | sample YelNatPaOPRAMG02_FD_87396 | JGI IMG/M metagenome (GOLD analysis project Ga0123519, IMG submission 87396) | Hot spring microbial communities from Yellowstone National Park - Yellowstone National Park OP-RAMG-02 (version 2) | ecosystem: Environmental > Aquatic > Thermal springs > Hot (42-90C) ...
AAGCTTTAGAAAGTAAGGGTAGGACCTTCTCAGAACTATTAAAGATAACGAAGCTTCCAAGAAAAACCCTCAGTTTAAGGCTGAAACAGCTTATTAACGATGAAGAAATAATGAAAAGTGGAAAGTACTACATAAACAATGGGAAGACCAGAACAGCTGAAGGTTTACTTGACAAAGAGATACGTTTTCCTTCAAACAAAAAGTTGCTTGCATCTCTAATCATCCTCATGTTGGGCATACCATCAATCAGCCTTGCACTTGCTCTTTTATATCAACCAGTAGAACCCCAGCCTCTTGGATATCTAAGAGCAAAAGTCTACGTAAACAACGTAACCGATCTCTACGCGTGGCAAGTGGCTATAAGATTTAATTATTCAAACTTAAGAATCCAAAGCGTAAAATCCGAAAACTTTTTGGCAAGAAGCATGGAATTACAGTTTAAGAAGCTTGGGCCGAACATAGAAATATCCGAAAAAACTATTTTTATATACAAAGAAATTGGCAAGGGAACCCTCTTGGTTGGCGAAAGTTTACTGGGAGATTCGCCAAGCGTTAATGGCAGTGGCGCTCTTTTTACAATAGAATTTGCATACTTTTACAAATATGAAGAAGTATCCATCATCTTCAATGAAACTCCAACATACAAGACAATATTGCTGCGAAAGGATTTAACCGAGATTCCGATAAATGAAGACACGCTAACATTACAGTTTTTCAAACTGTAATGGCCAATTACTTAAACAAAAGCCCCTTGAAATAAGACGTTACCTAACTTCCTTAAATTTTGCGCGCTGCTTAATGATTAAAACCGACGAAAAAGCCGATATAATTAGAAATTCATATAGGAAATTGTACAAAATCTCTGGCAGTAATAATATTTCTGATGGCGAGAAACAACAAAAATAAAGTATGCTTAAAGATTCATTCTCAAATATAGTAACGTATTCAATGGGCTCACTGCCAACTTCAACCACGTATGGAGGGCTTAGTAGCTTGTGCGGTATTATCACCCTAAAAATACCTAGCTGCTTAGAATTAAGCTCTGAAACATGTAAAATTATTGTACCATTAACGTCCATAGTTAAACTTTTTATTTCAACATTTGAAACAATGCTTAATGAACAATTTAAAGAAACTATTTTTAAACTCGAATATGTACCGACTAAAGGATAACGGTCAACGTTATTTTCATTTATTTTGTACGGCTCATCAACTATTCCATCGCTTCCATTCTCATTCTGCAATAAACCAGAATAGCTATCTTTAAAATTGTTCAAGTGGCTCCAATAGTTGCCACCGACTAATAGGCCATCGTCCCAGTAATTTATAGACGTGTCAACTTGACACGGGATGGTATTGTTGATAAAGTTATTGTTGTATATGGTGTTTAGTGAAGAATTCGAAAGTTGTATGCCGTAAACGTTGTTCTCGGATATCGTATTTCCGAAAATCAGATTGCTGTTCGAATAATAGAGTTCTACACCACTGTAATTATTTTCGGTAATGTTATTTTCTGTTAACATGTTGTTGTGAGAATAGCCAAGCCATATTCCCCTCCCATTATTTTTAGCTATTAAATTTCCATTTATACGATTACCGCTTGAATGACTCAATATTAAAGGGTCGCAACCATTATCAACTATAATGTTGTTTTCAAGAATATTGTTATTTGAGTTTTCAAGCATAATGCCCCTACCTTTGTTTTCTATAATCCTATTTCTTGTTACCGTATTATTGTTTGAATAACTAAGCAGTATGGCTCTTCCAGTGTTCATCCTAAACGTGTTATTCATTATTACATTGAAATTTGCATTGTGAAGCCAAATGCCATAGTAAAACCCCTCTACACGAATATTTTTTATTTTCACGTTGCACATTCCATTGAGGACTATGCCCTTTGATTGAAACTCTCCCCTTCCAACTATGGCGAAGCCGTTACCGTCAATTGTTATATTGCATTTTTCAATAATTATAGACAACTCTATATTTGCTAAAAAAATGTAATAGTTTCCATTCCTAAGTATAGGTGCATTTTCAGGACTTATTGAGCCGTCAAATTTTATGGTAATTGTTTCCTCCGCCTTTGCAACATTAGGATAAGCTACTAACACAACATTAAACATTAACATAAACATAAAAGCATTTAAAGCCGTTACCTTCAAGCCCGACCCTAAAAGTAATATTCTATTGAAATTTAAAAGTTTGAGCCCTAATCTAGCAATTAAATATCATTAAATCGATGCTTATCGTTGTCTTCCGGTGCGAATGCGTTAGAATTGTTACATTTGAAAATTATGGGTATGTTTCTCCAAAGTGTATAGCTATAATTACTAGGTCGTAAAGGTCGACTATGCCGTCCCGGTTGATATCTGCGTTGGGTTTCCATGTAGGGTTGCCTGGCTCAGCGCCAAATGCTCCTCCTATGGAAACAAGGTCGTAAAGGTCGACTATTTTATCGCCGTTGACGTCGCCGAGAATTTTGACTCTTATTAGCCCGTTAATGTATACGTTATTGCCCGTGTTTATTTCGTCCTGAACGGGGCTAGCCTCAGCCCATATGGTATAGTTGATGTAGGGTTCCAGTTTGGAAGTGTCGAGGTTAAAGGTTAGCAGGACCGTTTGGCCTGGTGCCAGGTTGTTTACTGTTTGGGTTCCTATAATGTTGCTGTTATAGTAGGCTGTTACGTTGAAGGTTTCTGGAAAGTTTCCAAGGTTAGCAGCTGTAACCCATATTTGAAGGTTCCATCCCATATAAGTTTCGTTGAAGGGTGCTATAACGCTTGTTATTGCGACATCCCTTAATGCTCCGGGCTCGCTGACAACAACCTCACCATTAATAGTTACATGAGGAATAGGCTCAGCGCTATCGTTTGCAAATTTTGTACCTGAAAGATGTAAAATTGAAACGCCTTTTCCAACAGCCTGGAAAGTTACAGCCACAAGCACACCGCTGCCACTTTTAGGCTGTTCAGGGTGCAGAAGTGTCATTGCAACCCATATTCGACCGTGGGTGGAATTATATTCATTGTTGAATTCGAAGCGCACCAGGAAGAGGTTGTTTGGATCTTTAGGTTCTAATAGGTGCCCTGGAGGCAATGTTAAATTGACGCAGCTTAACACGGTTTTACTGTAAAATAGTTTAAACTCGTATCCCCATAAGTTTGTTATGTTGGCCACATTAACTTTAATGATGAACGATTCTCCCAAAACTGTATTAATGGATGATGGGGAAACGTAAACGATGGTGATTCCTGGAGGTAAACCAACATAGACGATTTTGGTTGCCTTATTGTTAACGGTAAAGAATTCTCCGTCTAACGGTGGAGCGTATGCTGTGACGTTGTATACTCCCTCAATTGTTGGGGTCCAAGAATATGCAATAGTGTAGGATTCTCCAGTGGGTAATTCCAAAATTGTTTCGGAGCGAACTACAACATTGTTTATCATTAACCTTAATTCCACACCTGTTTCATTGTGTAGACCGCCGTTGACCACCGTGGCCTTTAAAACCACTTTTTCTCCAACTTTAACGGTTGCGGGGGCTTGGAGGCTTACAGTTAAATCATGTTCAGGTTTAATAATCATCCAGCTGATCATGTTTTTAAACATGATTTGACATTCTATGCTCCAAGTCCAGTCAAGGTCGCCTCTCCCGTTCCAGAAAACCACTTTTCCAGGCAAGGCTTCTGTTGAAATTATTTTGTCGTATCCGTCTCCCAACTCTGCAACTGTCACGGCGCCCCTCGCCGTGTCCGCTTTCGCCTTGTCACAGTCGCTGAAAAGATCCTTTACATGGTATCCCGCTGGGTAGCTTCCGTATGGACCGTTCATAATTGGATGAGACGGATTAACAACGTACAAATCGGGTCTGCCAGTGTTGTCGCCTAACGTTGCTGAGCGGACAACATCCGCTAACCTATAGTCGCTTACCAAACAGTCGTAACCCGTCACTATTAGGTTGCCGCCAAGCGAAAGGTAAGAGTTTAGGGCTGTCTGCTCTTCGGGTGTTATCCACCTATAATCCGTGTAGAATACTATAACCTTATAGTTCAACAGAAGTTGGAGATTGGACGTGTAAAGATGAACATTATTGTCATTATAAACGTTGTAGTTTATCCCCATGGAATCCAGTATATAAGTTACGGCCATTAACTCGGAATGGTCGGAGATTAGGGCTATGCTGACCGACTGAACATTCACCATCCTTGTTTTAACATTATTCTCTATATATTCCTCGCCTTGAAAAGGCGGGGAGTAAGCCGTTAAATTGTATGTGCCTTCCAAATGAGGCGTCCATGGATAGCTTAAGGTGTAGTAAGCGCCGCTCATTAATTCTGGAACTACCTCAGAGGCTGTGATTTGATTGTTAATTAGAAGCTGCAGGACTATACCGGTTTCATTATTTAACCCAACGTTAAATACGGTTGCGTTTAGGATTGTACTTGTTCCAGGTTGGATTTTTCTAGGCGCTTCCAACATAACTGCAACATCATGCTCATATTTGAAGCCTATTGGAACGTTGGTTGCCGTTAAAATTAAATATACATCCATTCTAGGACTCGAAGCTTGCATGCCTATCCACAATCCAGATGCCTTGTCAAACCAAAAGTTGTAAAGGTAAGTGTCTATAATTTGCGCTTCCCAACAATCGATGGGAACCCCGTTAACTAGGACTACTCTGCTATCCACAACCGTTGCGTTACCCCATAGGAGGTTTATTACCGAACCTACAGCGACATTAGTCTCTATCCAGCCTGGATACCACATTCCTGCCCATCCGATGCCACTGTCCGCCTCCACCATTCTTGTAAAAGTGTTAACAACCATCCAGCCCCTTTGAGTATAGCCTGACGGGTCTTTCCCCCAAATAGTCACGTTCATCTGATAAGGTGATATGTAACGTAAATAAGTTAAGTTCCATAATCCACCAAACATTTTTGACCCTGTTGAAGGATCTATATAATAAATTGTGTAGTTTGCGTATTGTCCTTCAATGGGACGGATCAGTGGATGTGCAACTTTAACGATTTTTGCCGCTTTATTGTTAAATATTAATGTTTCATTTTTAACCGGAAGGGCGTAAGCCGTGATGTTATATGTTCCCTCACATGGAGGAATCCACACATAGGCTATGGTGTATGAAGCACCCGCAATAATTTCAGGAATGACCTCTGACCTGACAACTTGACCATTCACTATAAGCTGTAACTCCACGTCTGTTTCATTCCTCAAGCCTCGGTTAAAAGCCGTCACGTTAAATACAGCTGAGCCCCCAGGTTCAAGATATTCCGGCGCCTTTAAATTTACGGCAATGTCATGTTCAGGTCTAGCTGCGACCCAACATACTCCTCTAACGAATATGTTCTTGGCATAATCAGTCCAGTGCATGATGTTAGCGTAAAACTGTGGTGCTAGGCCAGCAAGCAAAAGATGTCTGTTTCCAGAATCAGTAATCTTAAAGGCGACGCCTCCGCCTCTGACGCCTGAATAGTCAGCTCCTATGTTGGCAACGGTTACGCCGGAATAGTCCCAGAACCACGCGTGATCCCCGTCTCCCATCGTAATGATGTATACTTTGTCACCAGCGTCCCAGCCTTCAAATATTGGATGTTTTTGCAAAACCTGATAATATACGGATCCCCGTCCATAATCGTGTGCTTGAAACTTAGGATCGCCCAAATACCACTGTAATAGTGAAATGCCATAGGGATCATAAGTAGGCCAAGAGCTTGTGAACACAAGCCCTACACAGTATCGGTCTGCTGCTTCCAATAACGCCATGAACGTTTCCCTTCCAGGATCTCCTGGCCTATTCAAAACAACAGCGTCGTAATTTTGTATTTCATAAATTATGTCCCAGCCTCTTTCCTGGGCTAATATTCCATTCTCCATCAATAGCTTAGTCAACTGTGAGTAATAGTCTCCAAGCACGGCGACCCTTATTTGAATCATTACCCTAACAAATTTTGTAACTATATTGTTATCTGTGAATTCTTCACCTGGCACTGGTGGAGAATATGCAGTTATGTTATAGTTTTTCTCAACAACAGGGGTCCAACAGTAGCTTATCTTGTAGGATGCTCCCACAGGCAGTTCTGGAATTATTATGGAATCGGCTAATTCGCCGTCGATTAAAAGTTGAAGCTCCACATTAGTTTCGTTATTTAATCCCATGTTAGAAATGGTGGCGTTAAGCAAGGCTGATCCGCCTGGTTGGAGATATTTTGGAGCTTGAAGAGAGACCACAAGTTCATGTTGTGGTTTTTTGTATCGAGACCACACTATGGCGTTATAAAGCAGTTGCAGATGATGATGGTAGTATGGCGGAATAACCTCAAGCCAAGGAGAAATATAAACCAAACCGCGCCGCACCGCTATAGCGCTTTCCTGATAGTGCCCAAGCGCAAGATATTTACCGTCAACTAACTCGTTCTGATCCCACCTTCCATCATATGGTAACGCGGTTCCGACTTGTGGAAATACGAGGGGATTTGGAACTTTGTTGAATAAAGGATGCGTGGTGTTTATTAAATGTAGAAGATCTGTTCCAGTCGCAGTCCAAACTACAGTTTCGTTCAATCCCAAAAGAGGCGCCAGCTTATTATTATTTGGAACTTGATAGTAAAATGTTCCAGCAGTGACTATTAATCCGTGTCCTTCATAAACGTACTGCTTGATTGCCTCAATTTCGGAGTCTGTGAACTCCCAACCAGCATATGGATCATAAGCACATGAAATTATTAGCACGTCTGCCTCGGTTTTGGCAATATCCTCATAGGTTATGCCATCCTTGTTCAATGTCGTATAGTCAACGTAAATCATAGTGTCGCCAAAAAGATGCCACTCGCTGCTTAACACTTGCCAATTAGTGATTATATCACTGTAAAAGTTGCCTGCAGAATGTAATACAACCGCTTTCACAGGGAATCCAACATAAATAAACTTCCATAGCTCGTTGTTTTCTACATTGGTTTCGCCTTGCACGGGCACCACGTAAATTGTAACATTATATATTCCCTTAACCATAGGGTTCCAGGTCAAACATACTCTTGACGAGCCTCCGCTGGGTAAGAAATCAATCGACACGGAGTCAACTATACTGTTATTTGCTAAAAGTTGCACCACCACGTTGGTTTCGTCGTTCTCTCCAAAATTCAGCACTGTGGCGTTTATGATTCCTGTGGCTCCAGGTTTTACGTAGGGTGGAGTTGCCCACCCATAAGCTATCAGCTCATGGACTGGCGGAGCTTGCTCCAAAGCCCTTCTTGCGTTTATCCTTCCATACCCATAATAGAAATCAAAGCCAGGATCGCCCAAATCGTCGGCTACATACCTCAGCCAAAGCCTAACCCAGTCCCTTGTCTTATTGGGGTATATGCTCCATACGAGCGCCGCCACCCCTGAAACGTGTGGACAAGCCATGGAAGTTCCGCTCATGAAAGTGTATCCTGAAGGAACTGTGGAATAAACATCAACGCCTGGAGCTGCAAGTTCAATCCAGTCACCCCAGTTGGAAAACCAAGCCTTGTTATCGTACTGTTCTGTAGCTGCAACCGCTATCACCTCGTCGAAGCCTGCTGGATATAACTTCATATTAGTATTGTCATTACCGGCAGCTGCAATCAATAGCACTCCTCGTTCATAGGCATATTTAACAGCCTCGTGTAACAGTTCACTGTAGCCATATCCGCCCAAACTCATGCTAATTATCCGAGCACCACTTTCAGCTGCATGTATAATGCCACTTGCAATCCAATCCGCATAGCCCCATCCCCCACTTGTTAAGACTTTCTCAGCCATAATTCGCACCTGAGCCAGCCCAGCTATGCCCATACCATTGTTCAATACCGCTGCAATAATGCCGGCGCAGTGGGTGCCATGTCCATTATCGTCTAGTGGATCATCATCCATATTAACCCAGTCATAGCCTAATGCCACATAATTGGCAGCCAAGTCTTCATGATAATAAAATATGCCTGTATCAACAACAGCAACAAGAACATCATGACTGCCAAAGGTTTTGTTCCAAGCCCAATCCGCTCCTATTTTTTGAGGTCCCCACTGCATGTTCCAATATGGATCGTTTGGTACAAGTGACATTTGAAACTTCATGTTTGGCTCTATGTAACCGGCAAACCCTGACACCCGCACTTCATCCACAAATTCAGTCACAGAAGCTAAAGGAAGCTCAACCACAACAGCCTTAATTTCGCCATTAATGAAAATTTTGTTGACAATTTTCGCCTGATACCTCATAACAGCCCTTTCTATGTGTAGCAAACTTCTAGAGCCTTCACCGTTAAATCCCACGACCAGCCTCGTTACGCTGCCGTTTACATATGCAAGATCGCCCCATTCAGTTATTTCGCTAAAGTTCCAATTTGCCCTATCCCTAGAATTTTGACTATAACTTTCAACAGCCTCATCTTGCTGAGCATCAAGTCTCCTATTAAAAACATTCGGCCAGTAAGCCCCTGACAAGTCAGGTCCAGAGTACCCAACAAGTTTAGAGGATACGGTTTCCCCAGAATTAATTCGAGCAAGATCAATGCCCAAGGTCTCGGATTCATTCCCGTTGGCATACGCCAATATCAAATCTTCCTCAAACATCACACTCAACATGCTCAAAAGAAACATTAAAACACAAGAAGCAGCTATAATTTTTCTATCCAAACTCCTCTCCGTAGAACATCTATTTAAGAAAACTGTTAAGTTTTTCTTAACCTTATATCTTACGACATAAGGACATAAAAAATGGAAATTGATTAAAGCTCTCCTCCAAAACTGATTACTATTGTTATTAAATCGTATACGTCTATTCCACCCCATGGCTGCGCAAAATTTGCGTTTGGGTTCCATTTTGTTTCGCCTTCCCTGAATCCGAAAGCTGTTGCAGCCTTGACAAGATCGTAAAAGTTAACGGTGCCGTCACAGTTCACGTCTCCGGTGAGGCTTGAAACAGTTATGACAGCGTTTGCTTCAAAAGATGTGCCATCGTAGAGGCTGCCAGTTAAGGTTATGGTGACGTTGCCAAACCGTATATGTTGAGTAGATATAAATTCAATGACCTCTGTTCTGTTAAAATTAACCATTAAATCCGGTATGGTGTCATTGTCATAATCTCCGGTGCTTATTGGAGCTTCTAAATCAACTGGAACCGTGTTGTTAAGCATTATTGTTGAAACGTTAATATCCTCCAAACTATAGCCTTCTGGAAGTTCAATGTAACAGCTAACCAGCTGACCTCTGCTTTTTAAGTTTAACATGGCGATTGGAAATTCAACAGTTGCTGAAATCTCTGCGTTAACTAGCTGAATATTTATCGCTAGAGTTAACGCTCCCGTAACTAACAACGCCAGCATCATCTTAATGAACCTTCTCACGCTTCTCTCCCTCCTTATTTTGAGGATAGAAAGCTTTCGATCCGAGATATAAAAATTTTGAAAATTGCTAATCTATCCCGGATGACAGTAGCCAATAGGCGCGCACTTTTTTATTTGGTTAATGAGGCTTGGGGGGCAGGCGGAATAGGACTTCAAGCCGAAAGGAGAAGGGAGAGAAAATCATAAGCCGAAACTCCGCCTGCCTCTCCCCCAACTATACCATTATACTTGAACAGGCAATTTTAAGGCGCAACCTTCAACGGTGCCGTAAAGCATTTTTAACAGGTTATGATATAACCTTAAAAACTCAAAGCCTTTCTCGCTAGTCCTATACAAAATTTGTTTCCCACTGCACACCACATCAATAAAACCTATTCTAGTTAGATAATTTAAATATCTGCTAAGCAGAATGTAACTTGTTTTTAGTTTTTTTGCTATTGTAAAGCGGTTAGCTCCCTCATTAGCCGTCTCAAGTATTAAGGCAACAATTTCAAAGGAACTCCTATATCTTTTATCAAAAATAGGCGTATTGAAGGTAACCTCTCTATAGATTAGTGAATATTTTTTATCTAGAATGGTCTCCATTTAAGTCCCGTATTTTATTTGCAACTTTAATGGAATATGGGTTGTTTCCATGGAAAACATTGAATAACGTGTAAGCTTAAGATTGGCATGAAAATTATATATACTTCTATCTTAAACTATTTCAATTGAAACTGTTGAAAAGAAATGTCTCATCTCAAACCAACGGCGACGGAAAAACAGATTCTGCAGGATGCCTTAAGCTCAGACTACAGAGTTGTTGGCATACGCTTGCGAGAGGGGGAGTATCAATATGAATTGTCTAAAGCGATAGCAGATTTCCAACTTGAATTGTACCTTCCAGACGTTAAAGATTTGATTAAAAAATTACACGGGGCAGAGAAAGTAGACGATGTTCAACTTGTCCGTAAAATCCAAACAATCCTCAAAAAGATGGAGAAGAGCGGTGTAATAAAAATTCTGCCAAAAACCAAGCCGTGGGAATTACAACGCTACGCCCTACTAAGCCTAAAATTCATAGACATTGACAAAAACCAGGTATCCCTTGCAACAGACGAACAAATACAACAGGCAAAAGAAAAAATAAAAAGGATCATCAGCCAGCAGAACTTGTCAAAGCTTCCTCAAAACATTTTAAGATTAAAGGTTTACGTATCAGCTTTTCTAATAACCCTTTCCTATGCCATTCTAGTCTGGAACTTATTACAACCCATCATTAACCCGATCATTTTTGCAATAACATTTTCATTAGCAACTCTATGTTCAATCGTGCTAGGAAGAAGTTTATCCGAGTTTAAATCCTAATAAATAGTTAGGGTTGCTTGCAATGAACACGCCAAAAATCATTCTGGTTTTATTTCAAATTTCATGCCTATGCTTAGCCATGACTCTTAAAAACAATGAAGTAGTTGTGAAAGCTGATTCATCAACAATAAAGGTTCCAGATGATTACCCAACAATTCATGAGGCTCTCAATAAAGCTGGTTCTGGAGACACTATTTTTGTACGTAAAGGAATATACGCTGAAAATATAGTTATTAACAAAAGTCTCACATTAATAGGTGAAAATCGAGAGAGTACAATCATCGACGGTGGAGCAAGAGGAAATGTGATTTCAGTAAAAGCTCCAAACGTAACTATCAGCGGCTTTACCGTAAGAAACAGCGATCCATCAATGGGCTGCGGGATACTCATAGAACTCTTTGGAAACATTGTAATAAGCAACAACAATATTAGGAACAACAAAATAGGAATTCGAATCTCATCCTCAAGTAGAAATCAAATTTGCGGAAACATAATATCAGCCAATTACATAGGCATTCAACTTTTCTCTTCAAGCGATAATGCCATCTATAGAAATGTTATATTCGATAACGCTGTAGGAATCAACGCTTATTACTATTCCATTGGAAACATATTCTATGAAAACGTTATCAATACCAACAATTGGGGAGTCCTTTTATTCTCTGATAGTGATAATAATGTCTTCTACCATAACAATTTTATCGATAATTTTTATAACGTGTACGCTGAGCAAACAGCTAACATATGGTGTTATAATTGCGAAGGGAATTATTGGGACGATTATAAAGGGGAGGACTTAGACAAGAATGGTATAGGAGACACGCCGTATATCATAGCTGAAAGAAACATGGATTATTATCCCTTAATGGGAAGATATTATACGTTTGATGTGCATTTTAAAGAAGAAGATTATCGCATTAGCATAGTGTCTAATTCAACGATTTCTAATTTTGCCTTCAAAGTCGCCGCTGAATTTAGAGCTAGAATTATACTTTTCAATGCTAGTATTGCTAACAGCTCTGGAGGTTTCAGCAGAGTTATTATTCCAAAAGGTTTAATGGAAAACGTGCATGCAGTGTTTGTAAACGAGAATGAAGTTAACGCAACTTTAACTAACGCCGCAGATACTAAAAATCACTACCTTTACATTGAATATTCTGGCAACTGTTCGATCAAAATTGTTTACTTAGAGTTGCTTGATCTTTATCATCAACTCCTTGACAAAATCCGTAGTTTAAACGACACCAACAACATATTAATTGATAAAATCAACACATTAAATGAAACACTTCACGATTTACTAACTAATTGGAGTGATTTTCAAAAATTATTTTTCAACATTAACACTTCGTATCAAGTTCAAGAACAGAATCTCAAAAATTTAGCATATATTTTCGCTTTAGCAATAGCCATCTTTATTATGGTGACAATTTACTTATCAAAGGTAGCAAATACAAAACAGAGCCGGATTGTTGAAAGTTAGTGCATCCATTAAAACATATAAAAACTAAGTGAAACAGCACATACTCTAAATAAACTTACCCAAAAATTCTTCCAGGCCATAATATGACATAAACAATGGCATAGACGCCACACTCATGTACCCAAAACCTTCGGAAGCGCAATATCCAAGACAAAATAATCTGTAAATGAACTTACTCCAGTATATGTTGGGCTTGTCCTCCGAACAACACCATCCGGATCAGCATAAGTCACATAATAACTCTTACTTGCAGTTAACCCAGAAGCCGTCGCCTTTATACTCGCACAGTCGCTATCCGACCAAACAGCATCCACACTAGGCGGCTCTAAAAACGTCGTCGTCGCCGTATTAGTTCCATCCGTAGCAGTCACCGTGTATGTTCCTTCCATGCCGTCTAAAGTATAATAAGTCGTGAAAACGCCGAACTCATCTGTCCATGCATAAATTGTGGCCACACTAGAATCTGGAGCCGTAATCGTAACCGTAACCTGCGCATTCGGCAAGAAACCGCTACCAAAAATAGTTACAGTTTCATGTGAAACATACTCTTCCTTATCCGTCCAAATCCTCGCTCCACCATCACTCGCTTGAACTGAAAAACCTATAATCGAAAGAGTAATCAAAACAACAACTAACATACTAAATGTTCTTCGCATACTCCCTTCTCCTCGTCACTGAAACAATTTAGTAATTGTTAAATTACTTATTAAAACTTTGTGAACATAACGTGAGCCAAAAATTTCTATACATCCAGCAAAATTAACAAAGAAATAACATTAAGTGAGTAAAATATTTCT
>Ga0123519_10011551_pt1 | contig 13009 bp, 11 predicted proteins | sample YelNatPaOPRAMG02_FD_87396 | JGI IMG/M metagenome (GOLD analysis project Ga0123519, IMG submission 87396) | Hot spring microbial communities from Yellowstone National Park - Yellowstone National Park OP-RAMG-02 (version 2) | ecosystem: Environmental > Aquatic > Thermal springs > Hot (42-90C) ...
ACCGGCACCGGTGTTCTCCTGCCTTTTATCGCGGAGGCGTGCGGAGAAGAGGGCCTCATCGCCGCCTTCGACTTCTCCTTTCCCATGGTGCAGCAGGCCCGGGAGAAGTTCGCCGCGCCCGGAAGGGCCTTTGTCCAGGCCGACGTCCAGGCGCTTCCGTTCGGCGCGGCGGTCTTCGACCGCGTCATCTGCAATGCAAGCTTCCCCCATTTCGAGGACCGCGCGTTGAGCCTCCGCGAAATGGCGCGGGTCCTGCGCCCCGGCGGCACGCTGGTGATCTCCCACCCCATAGGCCGCGCCGCCGTGAACGCCCGGCACCGCGAGTCGGGCGGGCCGGTCACCGAAGACCGTGTTCCTGCCCCCCCGGCCATGTTGGCCCTGCTGCGCAGCGCGGGCTTCCGCCAGGCCGAGGTCGTCGACGAGCCGGACTTCTACGCAGCTCACGCACGCAAGCCTTAGAGCGCGATTTGTGGGCGCGCCAGCCGCGCTCGTGCCTTCCGAGAGTTTGTCTCGTCACTCTGTACGTGGTATCTTCATATGCTCGCCGGCCGAGGCCGGCCTACCCGGGCGCGGCCGGGGGCCTTTTGGGCGGGACAACCGTCCGCGGGTGGCCCCCTTCCCGCGGGCGCTCGGTGTCTGCCTGCCGCGCACGTCGAGTTCGCGGTTCGCACAGTACGAGGTCGAGGGACATGTCAGATCGCCCGCAGCGGGGGGTGACCAGGCCGGCTGAAAGCCCGCGCCGTCTCATCCGTCTATCCGCCGAGCCCCACCGGCGGCGCCTGCGCTACGAGGTCGTCGGCCTTGCGCTGTTCACCGTGGGCCTGCTGCTGCTCACGGGCGCGGGGCGACGGGGCGGGCTCGCCGCGCCGCTGCTCCACCACGCCCTGGCCTTCCTGGTCGGCAGGCTTGGCGCCACGGCGGTCGCGCTCGCCCTCATCGCGCTGGGCGCCATGATGATCGTACGCGCGCGGCGGGTCGAGTTCGGCCGGCTGGCCGGGGGCTTCGGCGTCCTGCTGTGGATTCTCCTGGGCATGTGGGAGCTGCGATCCGCCGACGCGGGCCTGGCTGGCCGCGATTTCGCCGCCGGGGCCGGCGGCCTGCTCGGCGCGCTCATCGCCGAGATGCTGCGGCCTCTCTTCGGGCGCACCTTCGGTCTGCTGATCCTGCTTCTGGGCGGACTCACCGCCGTCGCCTACGTCACCGACACCCCGCTCAGTCGCCTCCTCGCCGTCAGCGCCCGTCTCGCCGCGGCGGTCGTCCGAGAAATCGCCCGGTCGCCGTTTCGCCTGAGGTCCGGCCAGCGACCCCTTCCGGCGCCCGCACCGAAGCGCCAGCCGCGGCCGCTCCGGCCGCCTTCCCTGCCCGCGCCGCAGGCCGAGAAGCCGCCGGAAAAGCCGCCCGCGGTCGCGCAGACACAGCTACAGGCGATTGAGTCCGAGGGGGCCGAGGAGAAGGAAGGCTTCGCCGGGCCCACGGAAAGACACGGAGATTTCCAGCTCCCGCCCCTTTCCCTCCTCTCCGAGGCCCCCTCCTCCGAGGAGGCGGAGCAGGAAGCCCTGGCGAGCGTTGAAACCCTGGAGAACGCCCTGGCCAGCTACGGGATCGAGGCCCGGGTCGTCGATGTCGAGCGCGGCCCGCGCGTGACCCGGTACGAGATCATGCTGCCCTCCGGCGTGCGCGTCGCCAAAGTCACGAACCTCGCCGACGACCTCGCCTACGCGCTCAAGGCCCTCGCGGTCCGCGTCGAGGCGCCGGTGCCCGGAAAGGGCGTCATCGGCATCGAGGTTCCCAACCCCGAGGTCACCTTCGTGCACCTCCGGGAGATCCTGGAGTCCGAGGCGGCCGCGCGCACGAAGTCCAAGATCGCCTTCGCCCTCGGGCGCGACATCTCTGGTCACCCCATGATGGCCGACCTCGCCACCATGCCGCACCTGCTGATCGCCGGCGCGACCAACTCGGGCAAGAGCGTCTGCCTCAACTCCATGATCGCCTCCATCCTGTTCCGCGCGACCCCGGACGAGGTGAAGCTGCTGCTCATCGACCCCAAGCGTGTTGAGCTGAGCCTGTTCGAGGGAATCCCGCACCTGGCCGCGCCCGTCGCCCACGATGCCAAGGAAGCGGCCGGTCTGCTGCGCTGGGCCATCCGCGAGATGGAGGTGCGCTACTCGCAGTTCGCTGAGCTGGGCGTCCGCAACATCAATGGCTGGAACGAGCGCGCCCGGGTGGATGACGAGGTAGAGCCGCTCTACTACCTTGTGATCGTCATCGATGAGCTGGCCGATCTGATGATGCAGGCGGCGACCGAGTTCGAGACCTCCATCTGCCGACTCGCCCAGCTCGCCCGCGCCACCGGCATCCACCTGGTGGTCGCTACACAGCGGCCCTCCGTGAACGTCATCACCGGCACCATCAAGGCAAACATCGCCTCTCGCATTGCCTTCGCGGTCGCCTCCCAGGTCGATTCGCGCACGATCCTCGATATCAACGGCGCGGAGCGCCTGGTCGGCTCCGGCGACATGCTGTACTTGCCCCTTGATGCGCCCACGGGAAAGCCCGTCCGCATTCAGGGGGCCTACATCAGCGAGCGCGACATCGCCGCCCTCACCTCCTTCCTCAAGCGCCAGGCGAAGCCCGAGTACTCGGAGGGCGCGCTCGAGAGCGCAGGCTCGGTCGTCCTGGCCGGCGCCTCGCCGGAGGGCGACGACGACCCGATGTTCGAGACCGCGCTCAACTACGTGCTCTCCACCAAGCACGCCTCCGCCTCCATGCTCCAGCGCAAGTTCAAGCTGGGCTACACGCGCGCGGCCCGGCTGATCGACATGATGGAGGAGCGCGGGTATGTGGGGCCGCACGACGGACGCCGCCCCCGCGAGGTGTATGCAAGCGCCGCCGATCGAATCGGCGAGCTTGCCCGGCAGCCGGCCCGTGAGAAGGGCGGCGAAGAGCACGGATCGGATTCCGACGGCGAGTAGCCGACGCGCAAGCCGCCGGACGACCCTCTAGCCTCCAGCAGGAACCGACGCGCTTTCCCGCAAGAGTAAGCCTCTGCGCCATCGCCTGGCCGCAGGGAGCGTTGCCATGAACGTCATTGTGATCGTGATCGACAGCCTCCGGCAGGACCACGTCAGCCTCTACCACCGCGGGCACGGCCCGTTCGCCGACGTCCCTGCCTGCCAGACCCCGAATCTCGACCGCTTTGCCCGGGACTGCATCGTCTTTCACAACGCCTATCCCGAAGGGCTGCCCACCATGCCGGTTCGCCTCGCCCTCATGACCGGCCAGTGGACCCTTCCCTTCCGCGGCTGGGAGCCCCTGCGCGACACCGACATCACGATCGCCCAGATCCTCGCCGACCGCGGCTACACGTGCGGGCTGGTCTCCGACACCTATCACTACCGCGCGCCCGGGATGAACTACCACCGTCACTTCCACGCCTACGAGTGGGTGAGGGGCCAGGAGTACGACCCGTACATCTCCGCGCCAACGCGCCGACGCGTCGACGACTACGTGAACCCTCACTTCGACCAGCAGTGGCGCCGCCGCATCGCACAGTTCCTCGCCAACACCGATGACTTCACCGAGGAGCGACACTGGTTCGCCGCTCAGGTAGTCGACCGCAGCATCGCCTGGCTGAAGGGAAATCGGCCGCACGATCGAGTGCTGCTGTGGATCGACTCCTTCGACCCGCACGAGCCTTGGGACCCGCCGAAGCGGTGGGACACCTACGGGCAGGCGGGCTATCGCGGGCCCCGCATCATCATGCCCATGGGAGGCGCCATGGCCCAGTGGGCATCCCCCGAGGAGATCCGGCTGGTCCGGGGCCTGTATGCGGGGGAGGTCGCTTTGGTGGACCACTGCCTGGGGAGGCTGTTCGATGCACTGGGAGAGCTGGGCTACCTGGACGATTCGCTGGTCGTGATCACCAACGACCACGGCCACCCCCTCGGGGACCACGGCAAGTTTCTGAAGGGCGCGGATCGCATGTACAATGAGCTTCTGAAATGCCCCTTCCTGGTGCGCCTGCCCGGCGGCCGCAACGGCGGGCGGCAGACGAACGCGCTCGTGCAGTTCCACGACGTCCTTCCCACCATCCTGGATCTGTTGGGGATGGGCGCCGACACCCAAGGCATGCACGGCCGTTCCTTCCGGCCCGTGCTCGAGGGCGACGCCGACTGTCACCGGTCATCCGTCATCGTCGGCTACCACGCCGGCGCGGACCGGTGTGTGCGGGACGGGGTCTGGTCCTACGTCCGCCGACCCGAAGGAGAGCCGGACGAGCTCTACCACCTTGTGGACGATCCGCGGGAGACCCGAAACCTCATCGACGAGCAGCCTGAGGAGGCCCGCCGCCTGGCCGCCTGCTTCGGACCCTACTTCTTTCGCGGCCCGATCCGGGAGGTGAAGGGCGTCCAGGGCAGGTACGAAATGGGCTCCGCCTCGGTGGAGTGACCGCCACGGGCCGCCCTTCCTGGCACTCCAGCGCGACGGCTACGACTGCCGTGGCTTGGGCGCGAATATCGGCTCGAGCGTCTGGGCCTTCCGGCGAAGCTCCTCGGCCTCTTCGGCCGTGAGCGGCCGGAACCGCTCCGCGATGTCGAGGGCCATCGCGAACAGGGGCGGCTCTCCGGGCGGGACCGCGGCCGTCACGTCCTGCGAGAGGGTCCAACGCAGCGCGGCCTCGGCCTCCTCGCGGTTCTGGAACGGCTCATACCAGCACTTGTCCAGCTTCCGCCCGCCCGCGGGCCAGTTCGTGCGCGCCATCGCCTTCAGCGCCAGGCGCGCGGCGCCCCGCTGCCGGGCCGCTTCCAGCACCCTCGGCCCGAACCCGTGGTACCAACACACGAAGTTCGTCGGGAACAGGATGGAGTCGAACGGGAACCGCGTGAGGCATTCCAGCGCCGCCTCCTCGGAGTGGGCGCTGAAGCCCAGGAAGCGAGCCTTCCCCTGCCTTTTCGCCGCGACGAGCGTCTCGATGGCTCCCCCGGGGCCGAAGACCCTCTCCACGTCCTCCGGCGTGATGAGCCCATGAAGCTGATAGAGGTCGACGTGATCGGTCTGCAGGCGCCTCAGCGATGTCTCCAGTTCTCGCGCCGAGCCCTCGGCGTCCCGCTCAGCGGTCTTGCAGGCCAGGAACACGCGGTCGCGGTATGGCGCCAGCGCCGGCCCCAGACGTTCCTCGGCGTTGCCATACGTCGGCGCCACGTCGAAGTAGTTGACCCCGCGTTCCACCGCGTCCGCGACGATCCGATTCGCCTCCTCCTGCTCGAGGCCGGCGATGACGATCCCGCCCATGCCGATCAGGGAGAGCTGCTCACCTGTGTTCCCGTAGGGTCTCCGCTGCATCCGCCCTGCCTCCTTTCGCCGCGCCAGCGCCGGCCGCGACGCGGTTTGCCCAATCCAACTGACAAGGTTCGCTGACAGGGCCGCGCAGACCTCGGGTGCCCTGTCTTCCCGAGCGCACAGAGGGGGCGCGACAGCGGTACGGCGATTGCTCGCCAGCCATGCGCGGCGGGCGCCCGCCAGGCGCCGACCGAAGCCTCGCGCAGCGTTGACAGTGGCGCGAACCGCGTGCTATACTCCTGCGACCGCGCCCAGGAGAGCCACAGGGCGCTCTGAGCGGCTATCAGGAAGGTCGGGAACATGCCACAGAATAAGAAAATCCTGGCGGTGGATGATGAACGGCACATCGTCCGTCTGATCCAGGTCAACCTCGAGCGCGCTGGCTATCAGGTCACTACTGCCTTCGACGGCCCCGAGGCGCTCAAGAAGGTGGAGGCAGACAAGCCCGACCTGATTGTGCTGGACGTCATGATGCCGCGGATGGACGGATTCGAGGTGCTCAAGCGCCTCCAGGCCAACCCCGAGACGCGAGAAATCCCGGTGATCATGCTGACCGCGAAGGCGCAGGACGCGGACGTCTTCCGCGGCTGGTCGTCCGGGGTGAGCGCGTACCTGACGAAGCCCTTCAACCCCCTGGAGCTCATCACGTTTGTCAAGCGCATTCTGAGCGGGTACGACGAATACGACGAGGGGGAGAAGGTCTGGGAAGTCTGACCTGCCGCCTGCCATGGAGACCCCGCAGTCCGAATCGCGAGAGCGTGCCGTCTGGGTCTGGGCCGCGATCGCGGCCGGCGGGGCGCTCGGCATCATTGGCCTCATCTACCTGTTCTACCGCGACCCTGGCCGGCGGATGAACCGGCTCCTTCTGCGCTGCGAAGACCGCATCCATCACATCGAGGCCGCCCTCGCAGACCTGAACGAGTCGCTCCAGTCAACACCCTCTTGACCCCGGTCTGTCTCACGGCCCCGCACCGCGGGGCTCGCCGCGTTCGCCGGGTTGTGAGCTGGATATGAGGTCTGTTCGGCCGCTCGTCGATCGCTTCGGGCGGCCCATCGACTATCTGCGCATATCGCTGACGGAACGCTGCGACCTTCGCTGCGCGTACTGCCATCCCGGTTCGCGATACACGCCGCCCTTCAGCGATCTTCTCACGCCCGCCGACGTCGTGAACATCGCCTGCGCGGCCGTCGGCCTCGGCATCCGACGCATCCGGCTGACCGGGGGCGAGCCGCTCCTGCGCCCCGACCTCGAGGACATAATCGCCCAACTGCGGGGCCTGCCCGGGCTCGAGGACCTCTCCCTCAGCACCAACGGCCAGCGTCTCGCCCAGCGCGCCGCACCTCTTGCGGCCGCGGGGTTGATGCGGGTCAACATCAGCCTCGACTCGCTCGATCCGCAGGTCTACGCGGCCGTCACCGGCGGCGGCGACCTCGGGGCAGTGCTGCGCGGGCTGGATGCCGCGCTCGAGGCGGCCCTCCACCCGGTCAAGGTCAATGTGGTGCTCGCCTCGGCGCCCTGCGACCCCAGAGCGCTGGCGGCCTTCGTCGACCTGGCTCGCACGCGCCCCGTGCATGTGCGCTTCATCGAGGTCATGCCCACCTGCGCGCACGCCGCCTACGCGCCGGCTCCCCGCGTGCTGGAGGGCCTGCTCGCAAGCGAGGATCTCCGCCCCGTTGCTGGGCCCGGCGGCGGCGGACCGGCCCGGTACTATCGACTTGGAGGGTCGGCCGGTACGCTCGGCGTGATCACGCCGATCTCCGCGCCGTTCTGCGAAACCTGCAACCGCCTCCGTGTCACCGCGCGCGCAGAGCTGAAGCCCTGCCTCTTCTCTCCCGCGGCCGTGGACCTGGGCCGTGCCCTGGGCGAGCCCGACCCGCTCCCGGCGGTTGCCGCCTTGATCCGCGAGGCGGCCCTCAGCAAGCCCCGGCGCTACGCCGACATCGCCGAGCCCGACGGCATCCGCGCGATGCACGTGATCGGCGGCTGACCCGGTTCCCGCTGCCATGACCCAGGCCGCCGGCGCGAGGGCCGTCAGCCACCCCTACACGCGATGGAACTTCGTCGTCATCGTGCTCGACGCCGCGTTCTTCGGCGGCGCGCTCGCTTTCGTCGACCCCGTCGCCGTCCTTCCCGTCCTCCTCAGCCAGCTAACGGATTCGGAGGTCATCGTCGGGCTCATGTCGACCCTCCAGCGCGCCGGGTGGCTGGTGCCCCAGCTCATCGCCACCAGCTTCGTCCTGCACCGGCCACGCCGCAAGCCCTTTGTGCTTTTTCCGGTGCTGATCGGGCGCGCTCCTTTCCTGCTGCTCGCCTTCGCCTTCAGCACGGCCTGGGGGGCCGCTCGCCCGCAGATGCTGCTTGCGTCTCTCATCGCCGTCTGGGGGTTCTTTTTCTTCCTCGACGGGCTGGTCGGCGTGCCCTGGCACGACATCTGCGCCCGCACCATACCGCCCAGGCTGCGCGGCCGGTTCTTCGGCAGCATCCAGCTAGTCGGGGGGATCATCGCCGTCGGCGCAGGGGCGGTCGTCCAGCGCGTGCTTGCCGACCCCTCCGTCCCCTTCCCCTTCAACTATGGCCGCCTCTTCGTCCTGCTGTTCGTTTTCATGGCCATCTCCACGGCCTTCGTCGCTCTGATCAGGGAGCCCCCGGACCCGCCGACCGCGGGGGCGAGGTCGCTTCTGGGCTTGCTGCGCGACATCCCGGCGACGCTGCGCGAGCACGCCCGGCTCAAGCGCCTCATCGTCGCCCAGGTGTTGTGCGGCGTGGGCGGCCTCGCCATGCCCTTCTACGCCGTATACGCCGACCTGCGCCTGGGCCTGCCGCCCGCGGTCGGCGGCATTTTCGTGTGGGCCGCCATCATCGGCTCCCTGTCCGCCAGCATGGTCTGGGCGCACCTGAGCGATCACCGCGGCAGCACCAGCGTCATTCGCGGCGCTGCGGTCGTCATGCTCCTGGTGCCCCTCACGGCCTTGCTCATTCCGCCGATTGTGCGTATCCTTGGGGCCGCAGAGGGCATGGCGTACTGCTACGCCGCCGTCTTCCTGCTCAACGGAGCTGTCTGGGGTGGCACGTGGATTGGATTCACGAACTACGTGCTGGAGATCGCGCCGGATGACCTCCGACCGCTCTTTCTCGGCCTCCAGGCGACCCTTTCGGTGCCCAGCGTCGTGGCACCACTACTGGGTGGGATTCTGCTGAAAGTGCTCTCGTTCGAGGCGCTCTTTGCGATCGTGGCCGCGGGAAGTGTGCTCGCCCTCATCTACGCCTACCGCCTGCGGGAGCCGCGGCGAGCCGAGGGAGAGATCCCGTGACCGCGGCGATCGACCGGCTCCGCGCGATGGACGTCGGCGACATCCTCGACCACGCCGTCGCGCTGTACCGCAGCAACTTCGGCGTCTTGCTGGGCATCCATGCCGTCGCCTACGTGCCGTTCTGGCTGGCGATCGGGTTCTCTGCCCACCTCATGGCAGGCTCCGCGTTCCGCCTGGCCGCCTTTGAGGGGGAGGCGCGGGCCGGCGGTTATGACCCGCTCATGGATCTGCTTGCTGCCGTCTTGCTCGTCTCGATGGTCTCCGCCGCCATCCTCGTGGTGGAGCCTGTGGCGACCGCAGCCATGGCCCGCGCTGTGTCCGAGCAGGTGCTGGGGCGATCGCTCTCGGTTCGCGCGGCGTACGCGGCGCTGCGGGGGCGTGTCTGGGCTCTCATCCTCGCCTCCGTCGTTCGCCTTTCGGCCGCCTACGGGGCCTATAACCTGCTGTCGCTTGCCGCCTTCGGTGCGACGCCGGCGCTGGCGGCGACCGGCGCGGCAGGGATCGCGCTCTCTGTCGTACTGAACCTCGGCGCAGCCCTGGCCGGCAGCGTCCTCTTCGTCTACCTCGCGTTCGTCGGGCAGATCATCGCCATTGAGCGCAGGGGCGCGGGCGACGCCCTCAGTCGGTGCTGGCGCCTCGTGCAGGGGCGGATGTGGCGAACCGGGGGCATCCTCGGCCTGCTTGGTCTGCTCGCCCTGGGCCTGGCCTTCGCCTTCGAGGCGCCGATGCTCGCGGCGGCCGCCTTCCTGCTTCCCCGCGGCCCCGGGCCCGGGGAGGCCGCGATCGTGACCACCGTCATCGTCGCCGTCACGGCCCTGGCCTCGATCCTGGGAACCCCCGTGCTTTCGGTGGGCGCGACGCTGACCTACTATGACCTTCGCGTCCGGCGGGAAGGCTTCGACCTCGAGATGATGGCCAGCAGCGTTGGCGAGCCGGGGGCCGCGCGGTGACTTCCCGGCGCGCTATCCTGGCCCTGGGCGCGTTCGCGGCACTGCTCACGATCGCCGCCTCCGGCCGCGGCGCGGCGGAGACTCTCCGCGAGTACCATACGCGTGTCGACCGTTGGGCGCGCGATTTGTCCCTCGCGGGCCGGCAGCTTGCCGCCGGCGATCCGGCATGGCGCGCTACTGTCCGCGGGATTGAGGCGGAGGCGCGCGCCGAAGCGCAAGTCGAGCGGCCCGCGGGCGGTCCGGTGCGAGTCAAGGCCGACTGGCTCGCCGATGCCGTTCGCGAAGCGCTCGATGCCCCTGACCAGGCCGGGCGCCGGGCGGCGCTCGACGAGGCGGCGAAGGGACTCGCCGCGTACCAACAGGCCCTCGACGGGGCCCCCTCGGTCGATGTGGCCCGGGCGCGGGCCGCGCTCGCCCGCGCGCTGCCTGCCCCGGCTGCCGGCGCCCCGCGCCTGGGCTGGCTCAAGAGCATCCTGGAGCGCATCGGCCGATGGCTCGAGCGGCTGCTTGGCCTCCTCCCGGAGGGAGCCGGCCGGTCTGTCTCCTGGCTCGGGTGGGTCGTGTTCGGCTTCGCCGTGCTGCTTCTGGTCGCCGTGCTCGTCCTCGCCGTTCGGTCGCTGGTGCGGTCGTTCGCCCGCTCAGAGCGGCGGCCGATCTCTCGCGTCGAAGCCCTGGAGCCGCCGACTCCGTCCGACCCCGACGCCTTGCTCGCGCGCGCGAGAGAAGCGGCGGCCGGCGGGGCGTATGCAGAGGCCATCAGGCTCCTGTACCTCGCGCTGCTGCTGAGGCTGGACGCGGCCGGGCTGCTGCGGTATCGGCGCTCCCACACGAACTGGGAGTACCTTGGTATGCTCGGGGCCGCAGGCCTTCGTGAGCCGTTCTCATCCTTCACGTCGATCTTCGACCGGAAGCACTACGGCCGCGAGCCAGCCACCGAATCGGACTACGGCCGCTGCCAATCGCTCTTCGAGCAGATGCTCCAGGTTGCGGGGGGGACATGAGGGCCTCGCGAGCCGATCTGGCCGTGCTCGTGTTCGTGCTGATCCTGTTCATCGGGGGCAACGTGTGGCTTGCTGGCCGCGGCGCGCGGCAGGCAAGCGGCGTGGAGCTATTCCCCAACGCCTCCGCGTTCAACCGCGGCCCATCGGGTCTGAGCGGCCTCTACGCCACGTGCAGGTCGATGGGCATCGACGCGCGCACCTGGCGCCGGTCATGGGAGGCCCTGCCGCCGCAGGCCCGCGTCCTTGTCGTCGCGCTTCCCTTCCCTCCCACCGAGCGCCTTGGGCGCGAGGAGCCGGCGGCCCTGAAGGCCTGGCTGAGGCGAGGGGGCACGATCCTCGTCGTCGGGCATGACCCCGACGTCTCGGCCGCCCTCGGCCTTCGGGCGCGCGCGGGGACCAGTGAGCGCCGCGCGGTGCGCCCCGCTGCGCCGACCGCGCTGATGTCCGGCGTCGAGTCGCTTCAACTCAGTGGGGAGCGCTGGGCCGGCGTGCTCCCGCCGGCCGTGATACACGCGGCCGACCGCCGCGGCCCCGCGGTGGCGAGCCGCCCGGTGGGCTCGGGATGGGTAGTGGCCATTTCGGACGCGGACGCTCTCTCCAACGCGCACATTGCGGAGGGCGACAACCTCCTCGTCCCCCTGAACCTTTTCGCCGTGCCGGCCGGCGCCGGGCCTGTATACTTCGACGAGTATCACCACGGGTTCCGCGAGCGCCAGACCCTCGCCGGCCTGCTGACACGTCCGCCCGCGCTGTGGGTGACGCTGCAGGTTGTCTTTGCCCTGGCCCTGCTTCTGCACGCCGCGTCGCGCCGCTTTGGTCCTCCGCTGCCGCTCATCACACCACCGGCTCGGCGCTCCAGCTCCGAGTATGTCGCCGCCATGGCATCGCTGTTCCGGCGCGCGGGACATCGCCGCGTCGTGCTCGACACTCTCGCGCAAAGCTTCCGCCGCGATGTCTCCCGCGCCCTGGGCATCCCGGCCGCGGGGTCGCCGGATGAGTTCGCCGAGTCCGCCGCGCGACGGACCGGCGTCGACAAAGAGCGGATTCGGCGCGCGCTGGCTGTCTGCGAGGACGGGACCGGCGTTGCACGGCAGGGGGGCCGGGGCCCGGGGCCGAAAGAGGGGGTACTGGTCTGGGCGGGGGCAGAGCTCGAGTCGCTTCGCAGGGAGATGCTGGGAGCCTAGCCCGTCCCCGGCCGCGCGCACAGGAGACTTGCCAAGGTGGCGCAGACACTCGCCGCTGCCGCCGAACGAATACGCGCGGAGGTCGCGAAGGTCGTCGTGGGCCAGGAGGCCGTCGTCGAGCGCCTCCTTGTGGCCGCGCTGACGCGCGGACATGTGTTGCTCGAAGGGGTCCCCGGAACGGCGAAGACCTTGATAACGAAGGCCCTCGCGATCTGCCTGAGGGGCGAGTTCAAACGCGTCCAGTTCACACCCGACCTCATGCCGTCCGACGTCATCGGCACCACGGTCTTCGACTTGCAGTCCGGATCGTTTCACCTGCGCAAGGGACCCGTGTTCACCAACTTCCTGCTGGCCGACGAAGTGAACCGAACACCGCCCAAGACACAGGCCGCGCTCCTGGAGGCCATGGAGGAGCGCCAGGTCACCATCGACGGCAGCACCCACGTCCTCCAGGACCCCTTCGTCGTGTTCGCAACCCAGAATCCCATCGAATACGAGGGAACTTACCCGCTGCCCGAGGCCCAGCTCGATCGGTTCTTGCTCAAGGTGCGCATCGACTACCCTAGCGAGCAGGAGGAGGTTCGCCTGCTAGGCAACTACCACCGGGGCTTCGATCCCCACCGCCTCGACCTGGCCGGGGTGCAGCCCGTCGTCGAGGGGCCGGACGACCTGGTGGCCTGGCAGGCCAGCGTGCAGGGCATCGTCGTGTCCGACGACGTGCTCGCCTACATCGCGCGAATCGTCCGCCAGACCCGGCAGCTTCCCAACGCCATGTTGGGCGGCAGCCCCCGGGCATCCATCGCCCTGCTGCTTGGCTCCAAGACCCTTGCCGCGCTCCGGGGCCGCGCGTATGTGATCCCTGACGATATCAAGGACCTCGCGCATGACGCCCTGCGCCATCGCATCATCCTCCGGCCGGAGGCCGAGATCGAGGGCATCACGACCGACGCGATCGTCGACGAGGTCCTGGACAAGGTCCCCGTTCCCCGCTGACATGTTCGCGACCGGACGCTTGATCGCACTCGCCGCGTTCGGGGCGCTTGTGATGCTTCCAGGCGCCTGGAATGGCCGTCTGCTCGCGGTGGGCGCGGTGTACAACGTCGCGCTGGCCGCCGCGGTGGGGATCGATTACGCCCTCCTGCGCCGCCGCGGTTTGTCCCCCGTCACAGTGACTCGCGAGTGCCACGACGTCCTCTCGCTGGGCACCGGCAACGTCGTCTCT
>Ga0123519_10011555_pt1 | contig 13006 bp, 8 predicted proteins | sample YelNatPaOPRAMG02_FD_87396 | JGI IMG/M metagenome (GOLD analysis project Ga0123519, IMG submission 87396) | Hot spring microbial communities from Yellowstone National Park - Yellowstone National Park OP-RAMG-02 (version 2) | ecosystem: Environmental > Aquatic > Thermal springs > Hot (42-90C) ...
CCGCCTCCAAAAAGCCGAGCAAACTTTTTATTGGTCATTGTCAATCCCACCAAGTAGTTGAAATAATTAACATTTAGACGAAAAGAGCCGTCTTCTTTAATATCCACCAGTTCCCGCTTAATCAAATCCACATATCTTGGCTCTCCATAAGGCGCTAATCCCATCAGCTTATATTCCCCTGAATTAACCCTAAACCCGCAAAAATAGGTAAAAGCAGAATACAAAAGTCCAAGTGAATGTGGGAACTTGATTTCACCAATGATTTTTAAGCTCCTTCCCTGACCTATCCCGAAACTGGTAGTGGTCCATTCACCCACCCCGTCCATTGTTAAAAATCCTGCCTCTTCAAATGGTGAAGGGTAAAAACAACTCGCCGCATGAGAATAATGATGTTCTGGGAAGATAATCTTGCCCTTGTATCCAGAGAGCTCATTTAAAATCAATTCCTTAATCCAGAGTTTCCGCTTTAGCCATAAAGGCATCCCTTGAACAAAGGATTGAAGACCTTTTGGCGCAAAAGTTAAATAAGTATTGAGCAGACGCTCAAACTTGATAAAAGGCTTATCATAAAATGCGACCAGGTCCAAATTTTTAGGGCTGATGCCACCAATTTTTAAGCAACTTTGGATAGCGTTTTTGGGGAACTCCGGGTCGTGCTTTTTTCTGGTCCAGCGCTCTTCCTGCACCGCAGAAATAATCTCTCCATCTATAATCAAACAACTGGCGCTATCATGATAAAATGCGCTAATTCCTAAAATTGCGGTCATTAAAGCCTCTTTTTAAAATTAACACACTATCTTCTATCATTCAATAGGGGGTATTTTTTTCTATTTAGGGACATTGACCTTTTGTATTCAGGGGTTAGAATATAAACAGAGGAGATAAGTGAGCGGAGAAAGGAGCAATTTAGCGGAAAGAAGTCAGAATTTGGCTCAGGCTCAACAGGTGGTAATGGAGTTGGCTAAGGCTTATCGCGCTATTGAGCTTTATCCCATTGGTCATCCGCAATTAAAGAATATCATTGGCTTATCCTTTGGAAAAATCGTCCCAGAATTGGAGCACTTGTCAGAGGCGGGATTCACAGTCGGTAGAGATGGAATTTATTATCAGGGTGAGATTTTAGAGAGTAAAATTGAGAGCTTGAATCAATTAGCGAGTGAGCTTCACATCCGCCAGGTGCGGAAATTTGCTTTTAGAAAGGGACTCACTGAACAGGAATTTTTTGATTTTATAAAAATGCTATTGATACCGGCGGAGGAGTTCAGAACCGGGAAGAAGATAGAAGAGTATTTTCAGAAGAAGCGGATTAGCTCTATCTGGGTGAATGAGGTTGATTTTAGTAAGGTGGTTTTAGGTGATGAAGGAGCAGGCGCAACCGCAGGAGAGAAAAATCAGGTGGAGGAGAAGGAAGAGGAGGAGACAAAGGATTTTGAACAGATTGAGGACTTAATTGAGGGACTGGATTTAGCGGTTCGCGATGACCAGGCAGAGATGGTTATTGGGGAGATGGAGAAGGAGTTGGGACAGCTATTAGCGGAGAAAAAATTTCCTGAGGGCTGGTTCTTGGTGGGGGCGGTGAGCGATTTTTATGAGCAGATAAATGAGAGGTTTAAACAGGCAAGGGAGCGAGCGAGCGGAGTTTTAAGGAAAGCTACCGAACCCGGATTTATATCTTGGGCGGTGGAGCGATTTAAATATAGTGATGAGGATTCAGGCAAGGCTTTTGAGCGGTTTTTTGACCAGGTTGGGGAACCTGCGGTGAACGCAGTTTTGGAAAAAATTTTGACGCCGGAACCGATATATTTTCAGAAGCAGTTAATAAATTATCTTCGCGCTAAAGGGGAATCAATTAGGGCGCTGATTGAGGAGAAGTTGAAAGGGGAGACTAAAGTCGGGGCAAGGAAGTTGATTTATCTTCTGGGTGAGCTTCGTAGTCCAGAGAGCGCTCAGCTTTTAGTTGCGCTTGCCCATAGCTCTGATTCGGGAATGAAGTTAGAGGCGATTCGGGCACTTTGCAAGATAAAAGCTAAGGTGGTGAATATAAGCTTGGCGGGTCTGCTTCGGGACAAAACTTTAAGCGATGATGCCAAGCTCTTGATTATTCAGACCTTAGGGGAGAGGCGGGAAGCGGTGGCGGTGCCGGGATTGATTTCCATTTTGAAAAAGAGCACAGAATCAGTGGAGCTTCGGGAGAAATCCGCAGAGGCATTGGGTAAAATCGGAAGCAGAGAGGCGCTTCCAACTTTGATTGAGGTGTTAAGCAAGCGGGGCATATTTCAAAAGCCAGCGCCAGAGCGGGTTCGGATAAAATGTGCAGAGGCATTAGCCAGGTTAGGAGGAGAAAGGGCAGAGGCGGTATTAAAAGAATTGGCAAGCGGGGAGGGGCTTTTGGCGCAGTCTGCGCTTGAGCTTTTAAAACAGGTTCAAGCCCAAAAAAGGAGATGAGATTTTGCCAGAATCAAAGGGGATTGCAAAGGAGAAATTGGAACAGGTTCTGATTGGGATGATAGCCAGTGTTCGGAATCGTGGGTTATATCCTGCGGACCATCCAGTAATCAGGAATCAGGTTCAGAGATTGATAAGTGATTTTGAGAATTTTTTCCTGACCCGGGACAAGGTCTCTTTGGCGATAGTGGAGGAGGTTTTAGTATTTGAAGGGGAGCCGTTTTATCAGCCCAACATTGCGGTTCGGGAATTTCAGAGGCGGATAGAGGAGCGGGGGGTGAGTGCGGTGGAGTTTTATAAGGGGCTCAATGAGGAGGAGTTTACCGGCTGGATAGATTTTTTAGTGGAAGATGCGAATCGGGTTCAAGAGAAAAGTGCAAGCGTATATCTTAGGGAGAAAAAAATTGAGCATATTCGGTTGCGGGATGTTCGGGAGGTTTATAATCGGGCACTGGATACTATTTCAGACGCTTTGAACGAGGCTCGGTTAGGAAGGATTCCGAGTGCGGATAAAGCCAAAGAGGTAGTGAAGGATTTAAGTCAGTATATTATTTCAGACCGTCCCGCCTTGTTAGCGCTGACCTTGCTTAAAAGCTATGACAATTATCTTTTTAATCATTCGGTGAATGTCAGTGTTTTGAGTTTATCATTAGCAGATGCGCTTAAGGTTCCTAAGGACGACCTTCATAATATAGGTTTAGCAGGTTTGTTTCACGATATAGGCAAGACCTTGACCGATAAGGCGATTATTCTTAAACCGCATAACCTTACCCCGGAGGAATGGGAGGAGATGAAGAAGCACCCGATAAAGAGTGCAGAGCTGGTGAGCAAGATGAAGGGAGTGAGCGAGCTTTGTGTGCGGTTGGTTTATGAGCATCATATCAATTATGACCGGAAGGGTTATCCAGAGTTAGAAGCCGGTCGCCAGATTCATCCTTATTCCAAGATTATCACGATTTCAGATTGCTATGACGCAATTACCACGCTCCGACCTTATCAGAAGCCTTTTCCAGCCTGGGAAGCTATGAAAATTATGGAATCACTTTCGGGAAGAGTGATTGACCCAGTTTATTTTCGGGAATTTGTGCGGATGTTAGGGATTTATCCAGTGGGCAGTCTGGTTCGGTTGGATACCGGGGAAGTGGGGGTGGTGATAGAGACTCATCCCGAGACACCGCTCCAGCCTAAAATTAAAGTGCTATTTGAGGTTTCGGGCAAGCGGTTAAAAGAGCCTATGGAGATAGACCTGGCGAGTAAGGAGAAAGAAGCAACTACTCGGAATCTGGTAGCACCTGCGGACCCATTACTTTATGATTTTGACCCTTCAGGAATTATCTAAAGTTCTTTATTTTTCTTCCGAATTATCAAAACGGGATGAGCATTTTTCCCAAGTCAGAAATCGTTTCAGTCCGGGACCAGATTGGGCTATGGATAGCCCGCACAATGATGCATGAGCTTAATAACATTTTCGCAGGTATCAATGGTTTTGCCCAATTAGCTAAAGAGGAAACCGTTTATCTTAATGACCTCTTAGAGGTGGTAAATAAGGAGGGGAAAAGAGGCGCAAGGCTGGTTAGACTTTTTCAGGAATTTATCCATAGAAAACCAGGTGAAATAGGAGAAATTGAGCTTCGGAGTGAGATAGAGAAGCTATTAGAATTTTTTGAAAGAAACTGGACACAGAAAGGGATTCAATGGAAGATTGAGATTAGCCAGGATGATAAAATAACTTTGGATTGGTTCAGATTGGAGCTATTCTTGGCGCGTACATTTTTAGAACTATGTAGTTTTAATTCTGCTAAGCTATTTTTTTCTGCGCATCATTTAAGAGAGGAATTAGAGCTGGATTTGACCATAGAGGTTCAAGGCTTAGATTTTCCAGAAAATTTTTTTGTGCGGATATTAGAGTTTGGGAGAGAGGTATTCGCTGGAAGTGAAATCGGCTTGTTTGGTGTAGAAGAGGAAGAGGTAGACCAGACCAGATATTATGGTTTATGGTTTCGGCTGGCTAAGACTTTAGAGCAAGAGCCGGCTTTGGCTCAATCCGCAGTTGGGTAATCTGGCTCAGCGGATAATAGCCCTCCATATTGACCCCCTGACAATCTGACCTTAAAATCAATGATATGAGGATGGATACTAAATCCCAAGCGTTGGTTCTATGGGTTTTTAATCAGCTTCATCTATTTTATGGAGGAAAAAAACAGAAGCGAGAAAAGGACCAAATCGGGATTTTAGTTCGGACGATATTGAGCCAGAACACCAATGATAAAAATCGGGACCGGGCTTATTGCGCTTTGCTCAAGCGATTTCCAAGCTGGGAGAGCCTGGCTCAGGCAGGGACAAAAGAGATAGAAAGCGCGATTAAATCCGGAGGTTTAGCCAAACAAAAGGCAAAGCGGATTAAGGAGCTATTGAAAAGAATCAAAAAGGAGCAGGGCAAAATCAGTCTTTCATTTTTATCTAAAATGAGCCCAGAGCAGGCTAAAGGGTATCTGCTTGGCTTTAAAGGGATTGGAGAAAAGACCGCATCGGTTTTGCTTCTTTTTGGTTTTGGAATGGAGCTTTTCCCGGTTGACACTCATATTCTTCGGATTTCCAAACGGCTGGGGATTCTGCCGGAGAAAGTCTCAGCTAAAATCGCACATAAAATTTTAGCTGAGATAGTCCCTGGCACTATTGCTTATGAGCTTCATCTTAACCTGATTGAACACGGCAGGAAAATTTGTTCTGCTCGGAAACCAAATTGTCCGCTCTGTCCTCTTAAGTTGAGATGCCAGTTTTATAATAGTTACGAGAGCGAGGGATGTAAAGAAGGAAAATGAGGATTCGGCTGGAAAAGATAATTGCCCGGCTCCGAAGCATCAGAAGACAAGTGATTATAGTTAGGTGGGCTTTAGGGCTATTGATTTTTTTATCTTTGATTTTTTTCATTCTCAATTGGGCTTGGCTCACCTCCCGATTAGGGAAAGGGTTTTTGGCGCTGGGAATTTGCTTTTTTGGGGCTTTTATCTTGGGTTTGGTGGCACTTGGTTGGTGGTTTAAAAGAACCTACTTAGATATAGAAAGGACTGCCCTTTTATGTGAGAAAAAATTTCCAATTTTAGGAGATGGCTTGATTAGTCTGGTTCAGTTAGCTAAGAGTTATTTTTCTGGTTCAGTGGATTTTTCTTTGGTTCTATTTGAGAGGCATCTGGAGCAGATAGAGGAAAAGCTTGGTCAAGTTCGGCTGGAGGAGATAATTTCGCCAAAGCGATTATTGATTCCGGGGATGGTCTTTACGCTTTTATTTTTGCTTTGGGCCGGGTTATTATTTTTTTCTACTGGTTTTTTAGAAAGCATAAAAACTTCGCTTTTGCTTTCTGGACTTAATTTTGCCAAAGCGGTTGATAGCATTCGGGTGAGCAAGCCCTTAGTGCTTTATGATTTTGTGATTGAGTATAATTATCCGGAGTATAGCGGTATTGAGTCTAAGCGGGTTGAGGGAGGGGATGGCTCATTAAGCGGATTAGTGGGCAGTGAGGTTCGGATTCAGGCTCATAGCCCAGTGGCATTGGACAAGGCCTGGGTTAAAATTTCTTCTGGCGAGAAGATAAACGCTAACATTTCTGGCAATCAGATTTCGGTGCGGATTATTTTGGATAAAACCGCCCAGTATCGGATAGAGGCAGAAGATAAAGATGGGGAATTATGGCTGGAGAGCGACTATCATCAGATGAATATCATTTTGGATAATGTACCAATAGTGGAGTTAATTTTTCCAGACCAGGACCAGGTGGTGAGTCTGGAAGATAAGATAAAAATTAAATTTCAGGCAAAAGATGATTTTGGTTTGGAGGCGATTGCTTTGGTTTTTACCACTAAAGGCAAGGAGAAAAGAATCCAGATTAAAGAGTTCAGCCCCTGGGTGATGGAGAGCCAGGATGAATATGAGTGGGATTTATCGGTCTATAATTTTATAGCGGGAGAAATGGTGGCTTATTATTTAGAGGCTAAAGACAATAATAATGTTAGTGGTCCCGGGATAGGGAAAAGCCAGACCAGATACCTGGAGATATATAGTCCGCTCAAGAATCATGAGAAGATAATAGCAGAGGAGCAGGAGCTATTTGACGCATTGATTTCTTTTTTGGGAAGGAGCATAGTCTCAGATTTAACTAAGACGAGTTTGGTTCAATTTTGGCAGGAGGAAGGAGAGTTGATTAAGGGTCTGGAGGGGATTCGGGATAGGCTTTGGGGATTGAAACCCAAGCTGGAATCAGACCCTTATTCAACTGCTTTGGTAAAGGAGGCGCTGGCTCAGCAGAGCGAACGGTATCGGAATTTATTGACTCAGCGGAGAAATAGCCACCGCTCTCAGAACCAGAAGGGCACGATTGGTTTAAGAGCTAATACAATAGAGGTTTTGGAGCGAGATATTATTTTCTGGGATAGGGAATTAAACCAGCAGAGGATGGAGTTTTTAGCGGAGTTAGGCGAGAGGCTAAAGCGGGGTGAGCAGGAGCTTAGTCGGCTGATAGAGGAATATCAACGGACTCAAGACCCGAGTCTGCTTTCTGAGATAGAGGAGCGGTTAGAGGAGCTTAAGTTGGTTTATCAGGAGTTTTTGGAGCGGATGGGTGAGATGAGCCAGACCTTAGCGGATGAGTTTATCAATTTGGACGCATTGAAGCAGACCGCAAGTGGTGATGTTTATGGAAGCCTGGAGAGATTCCGTCAGTCGGTTCATGACCGGGATATGGGAAATGCGCTGAAAAATGCAGAGGATTTTTTAGAAGGCTTAAGGGCAATGCTTTCGGAATTAGAAGAAGGCTCAGAAGCAATGGGGAACTCAATCCCTTCGGAATTATTATCCCAGCTGGATGAGCAATTAGAGGTTTTAAAGGAATTGGTCAAAGAGCAGGGCGGACTGATAGGCCGGACCGAGCCAATTTATCAAAACTGGTTAAAGCAAGCAGAGAAGACTCATTTGAATTTTGAGAAGGAGATTGAATCGTTAAGAAAAGAACTCAATGCGCTGGAAGATAATTTGCGAAGTCGGGTAGAGGAATTTAGACCCATTCAGCCAAGTTCCAAAGCAGACGCGGATGAACTTAAAAGTTTTTATCAGGAGCGTTCTTCGCTGGAGAGGGGTTTATGGGATTTATTAAGAGAGTTAGAGCAGACCAAAAAATTGGTTGAGCAAAATCAGTTAGAGGGAGCATTGGATAGCTTGGATAAAATTTCTGAGCAATTAGCGGAAATGGATAACAGGCTTGAGAATTTTTTCAAGAATTCCAATCAGACCCAGACCGAGAAGCAGTCCTTTGAGCAGGGAATAGGTTCTTGTCAGAAGCAAACTGAGGGGCTTAAGAGAGGATTTAATGACTTGATTAGAGCTAAAGAGGGTTTCGGAGGTGGGGCTTTTTTACAAGAACTAAATAAATTAGCGCTGGAGCAACAGATGCTTAAGGGTAGGCTGATTCAATTGCAAGGAGAGCTTGAAGCGCTTTTTGAGCAATTTCCAGTTTATCCGAAGCGGGTGCCGGAAGACCTTAATAAAGCGGAAGTTAAAATGAAGGAGGCGGAAGATGAGCTCAGGAGGGGCAATTCTGAACTTGGCTTAATCAATGAGAAAGAGGCAAAACATTGGCTGGAGCAGGCAGAGGCAGATATAAACCAATTTAAGGATAAATTGAAGCAAAGAGGCAAGCGGATGCCAGCTCCAGTCGCAATGCCAATCGGGGGAGGGAGACCAGGTGGTTTTGGAAAGGAGGGGAGTTTTGGGTTCAGGGATGAGGAATTCAAGCTTCCGGGCAAGGAGGCAAATCGGGAGCCGGTAGAGATGCGGAAGAAAATTTTAAAGGCAATGAAAGAAGGTTCACCTAAGGAATATGAGGAATTGAATCGGGATTATTATAAGAGGTTGGTGCAATGAGCAAGAGGGTAATTATATATTTGGGATTATTTTTGTTAGCCCAAGGTGCTTTTTCCCAGAACCGACTCGGGAGTTTGCTGGCAGACGCAGAGGAATTGGTTCAGGACTGGAGGTATGAGGAGGCAGAGGGGCTAATTAGGGAGATAGAGTCATTAGCAGACCAGGAGAAGAATTCTATAGTTAAGTTTCAGGCATATAGTTATCTGGCAAAGCATTATTTTTATTTAGGAGATTATAAGGATGGATACAATCGGGCAAAAGAAGCGAGAGAACTCGGAATAAAAGGGGATAAGGATTTTGAGGAATTTTATAGTCGGTTAGGTTATCTTGCTGAGCTTTTTTCATCTGCTAAAGAGGAAACCAGTGTTCATTTTAGAATTAGATGGGTGAATCCTAAGGATAGGGTTTTGGTGGAGCCGGGATTAGAGGTTTTGGAAAAAGCATATCAGGTGCTGTCGCGGGATTTTAATTTTTATCCAGCGGGAGAAAAAATTTTAGTTGAGATATATCCTGGCGTTAGTGAGCTTGGGGTGGCAGTGGGTTTAGAAGAGCAGATGCTAAGGGATTCTGGCACGATTGCGGTTTGCAAATATAGAAGGATAATGATGGTTTCTCCGAGGGCGCTTGCCTTTGGCTATGATTATCTTACTACTTTAAGTCATGAGCTGGTTCATTTTTTTATCTATGCTCGGAACGGTGATACTGTGGCTTTATGGCTTCATGAGGGTTTAGCTAAGTATATGGAGACAGCTTATCTGGGAAAGACTGGGGAGCTTGGGCTTATCTCTCAGAGTTTTTTGGTGAGTGCGATAAAGAATAATGAGCTGATTACTTTTGAGCAGATGTCTCCGACCTTTGCCAAATTTAAAACCCCCAAGCAGGGGCAATTAGCATTTGCAGAAGTTTGCACAATGGTAGGGTATATTAGGGAGAGGTGCGGGGAGGATAGCTGGATTGAAATTTTAGACCTATCTCGGCAAAAGAAGAGTGATAAGCTGGTGGTGGAAGAGGTTTGTGGCGAGAGTTTTTCAGCGCTATGGGAGGGATGGAAGAGCTGGGTATTGAGCAAGAACTGGAAAGAGTTACCCGGGGCAATGGTTTTGAAGATGGAGTTCAAGGAGCAGAGCGGAGAGGTGAAGGAGGATGAGGTTTTAGAGAGCGGAAAGGCAGGGGAGTATGCTCGGCTGGGGGATTTACTCAGGGACCGGGGAGAATATCAAGCCTCTGCTGTGGAATATAAAAAGGCGCTCAGCTACGACCCATATCATCCCAAATTATTGAATAAGTTAGGCTTGGCATTGCTTTTGAGTGGGGATTATAAATCCTCAATAGAAACTTTCAGCAAATTAATCAAATTTCATCCTACTTATAGCACGGGCTTTGTTAATTTGGGATTAGCATATTTAGGCGCGGGGAAGGAAGAGGAGGCGATTGGGGCGTTTGAGAGAGCGCTTGAGCTTAATCCATTTAATCCCACGTCTTATCAGAAGCTGATTGAGATTTATTTTAAAAATGGCGAGAAGGGGTCTGCTGAGAAGATGAAAGAGAGGTTAGAAATAATCAAAGGATGAGGAGGTAAGTTTAGTGGAGATAACCGAGTTAAAAAGAGAAGAGGAGATGGTTGCGGTAGAGGAGATGGCAAGGAGCCGGGAGCAGATTCTCAAGGAGATGCGCAAGGTGATAGTGGGACAGGATAAGGTGGTAGATTTATTTTTAATTGCGCTTTTTAGCCGCGGGCATGGACTTTTTATTGGGGTGCCGGGGCTTGCCAAGACCTTGATGGTAAGCACTTTAGCCCGGATTTTGAATCTGAGCTTTAATCGGATTCAATTCACTCCGGACCTGATGCCCTCAGATACGACCGGCACCGAGATATTGGAAGAGGATATTCGGAGCAAAGAGCGCAAGTTTAAATTTGTTAAAGGACCGATTTTTGCCAATGTGATTTTGGCGGATGAAATCAACCGCACCAGCCCCAAGACCCAAGCCGCGCTATTGCAAAGTATGCAGGAGTATCAGGTGACCGTGGGTGGCGAGACCTATAAGCTGGAGTTGCCCTTTTTGGTTTTTGCGACCCAGAATCCAATAGAGCAGGAGGGGACTTATCAGCTTCCTGAAGCGCAATTAGATAGATTTATGCTGGAGATAGATGTGAACTATCCGAGTTTTACTGAGGAGACAGAGATTGTGCGCACTACCACTGGTTTTGGAGAGTCGGAGCTACAGCGAGTGTTGGACCGGGAGAGGATTTTACAGCTTCAGGGATTGGTTCGGAGGGTGCCGGTTGCAGATTATGTGATTAACTATGCGGTTAGGTTGGTGCGGGCAAGCAGACCCTCGGATTCATTGGCGCGGGATTTTATCAAGGAATGGATAGCCTGGGGAGCAGGTCCCCGTGCCAGCCAATATCTGATTTTAGGAGGAAAGGCAAGAGCCTTAATCAACGGAAGATTTGCAGTGAGCTGTGAGGATGTTCGGGCACTGGCGGAGCCGGTCTTAAAACACCGCTTAATAGTGAATTATAAAGCAGAGGCAGAAGGCATAGACTCCGCACAAATCATTAAACTGCTTTTAGAAGAGGTAAAAGAGGATTCGTAATAAATTTCCACCGAAGAATAAGCGTGTCCCGTGAAAAAACGAAAATAAAGGGATTAGAGCAGAGGTTAGGCGATTTTGGGGTTGAAAAGGAAGAAAGGGAAATATGGCCTGGTTAAGAAAAAATAAAGAAGCGCTGGAGGCGATTTCTCGGGTGCGTGCGCTTGAGTTAAAGGCTCGGGAGGTTGCGGAAGGGGTTTTGATAGGAATTCATCGCTCCCGGCATCGGGGCAGTTCCATAGAATTTTCTGAGCATAAGCCATATTCGCCCGGGGAGGAGCTAAGGCTTTTGGACTGGAAGCTGTTTGCCAAGACCGATAGATATTTTATTAAGCAGTTTGAGGATGAGACCAGGATTCAGTCCTATCTGGTTTTAGATGCCAGTGGCTCAATGAATTATCCCAGGATAGGAATTGAGGGTTGGAGCAGGAATGGAGGAAAAGTTCTGCTTAACAAGTTTGAATATGGAAGAGTATTGGTTGGAGCGCTGGGCTATTTATTGTTAGGTCAGGGCGATTCAGTAGGAGTGGTATTGATAAATCGGGGCAGGTTTAACTGGCTACCAGCTCGGAGCGGTGAGAGGCATTTTTTATCTATAATAGAATTTTTAAGCAGTTTTGAGCCAGAGGGCGAGACCGACTTAAGTAAAATTTTTTTGGAGCTATCCAGTCGGGTGAAAAAAAAGAGCTTGTTTATATTGGTTAGTGATTTTTTTGATGAGGAGAAAGAGCTTTTAAAGAGCTTAAGGCTTGCGAGTCATTTGGGGAATGAGTTGGTTTTATTTCAGATTTTAGCAAAAGAAGAGGTTGAATTTCCTTTTACTCGCTTAAGTTGGTTTGAGGGATTAGAGAGTGAGGGGAAGGTTCTGATTGAGCCCAGGGAGCTCAAGAACAGGTATCTGCAAGTGTTCAATGGTTTTTGTAAAAATTTGAGCGCGGTTAGTAATGAGTTAGGCGCGGATTATCAGGTTTTTCTCACCGAGGATAATTTAGCGCAAATGCTTAGCTCCTATTTACTGAAAAGAGCTGAGCGCAGAAGAAGATTGGTGCGGGTATGAGCTTTTCCAGCCCGGTTTATCTTTTGGGCTTATTAGCAATGCTGATTCCGCTCTTGATACATCTTTGGAGGAGGCGGAGGGCAAAGCGGGTCTGGTTTTCCGCAATTCGGTTTCTTTTAAAGAGCGAACAGATTACTCGCCGGCAGAGAAGATTTTGGGAATATCTATTACTTTTGGTGCGAATGCTTTTGATTGGGGTTTTGAGTACTGCGCTGGCTGGACCGCATCGGGAGGAGAGGGTAGCGAGTTTGAATTTAGGTTCAGAGTCAAAGGCGCTGGTTTTGGTTCTGGATGATTCAATGAGTATGCAAAGAAAAAGAGCGGGAGAGGTTTTATTTGAGCAGGCAAAGATTATCTCGGGTTCTGTGCTTGACCAGTTATCGGAGCTGGACCAGGTAGGATTGGTGATTCCGGGAATGGGTTTGGAGATTTTACCAGACAAAAACCAGGAGCAGGTGAGAAAAGCTATCAAATCCAGTTCTGCAAGCTTTGAAAGGGTAAATTTACTGAGCGCAATAGAGAAAGCAGAGCGCATGCTGGGACCAAGCGGTTTGGATTCAAAAAAAATTATTTTGCTTACTGACCTTCAGGAGACCGACTTCAGGTTTTCTAATTCGCTGGGACGGTTTGAAGGAGAGATTTATATTTATGACCTATCTGGAGATGAATCTGGGTCTAATTTATCAGTTTCGCAGATAGAGTTATCTCGCTCGGGTTTAAGCGGTGAAGAATCAATCAAGATAAAAGTGCGAGTTAATAATTATTCAAAAGACCGAGCCGAGGTTTATCTAAATCTCTGGCTCGGTGATGAGATTATCAGTCGGGGCATAGCACAGGTGAATAGTTGGTCTAATGAAGAAAAGGTTTTTTTGGTGAATTTGCGGGAGAATCTGAATGCAGAAGGCAAGGTTGAAATCAGCTCGGTCAAGGGCGCAAAGGATGAGCTTAGCATAGATAATTATGCATATTTTCACCTCCAAACCGGGGAGCGGATA
>Ga0123519_10011556_pt1 | contig 13005 bp, 9 predicted proteins | sample YelNatPaOPRAMG02_FD_87396 | JGI IMG/M metagenome (GOLD analysis project Ga0123519, IMG submission 87396) | Hot spring microbial communities from Yellowstone National Park - Yellowstone National Park OP-RAMG-02 (version 2) | ecosystem: Environmental > Aquatic > Thermal springs > Hot (42-90C) ...
AAATAAAATAAAATAAATCCCGGCAAAAAAATTTGACTTTTTTTGGGTATGTGTTATATTGAATATAAACAATAGAAAGGTAAATAAAAACAATGATAAAAGTAGACCATCAAAATAAAGTTCCATTATATGTTCAATTAAAGAAAATTCTTCTGGAAGAAATTGCTTCTGGAAAAATTATCAGTGATGGTGGTAGACTTCCTTCATTTCGTGAAATAGCAGAAAAACAGGGAGTTAGCATTATTACTGTATCAAAAGCAATTTCAGAACTTGTTGATGAAGGCATAGTTTACGTAAGGCAAGGGAAAGGGATTTATGTCACTGATATAAAAAAAGTAAAATATCTACTTTCCCCTTCAACCATTACAATTGGTGCTACTTTTCTTGATATTTATAATCTGAGCAATCCATACCTTTCTGAAATCTTTCGCGGACTTACAGAGTCAGCGCATAATCTTAATCTCAATCTTCAAGTTTTTGCAACACCATCTGTTGAAATGAGTATAAGGGAAAATCCATTGTTTTGGCAGAATATCCACGAAAAAAGAATTTCAGGGATTATTTTAGCAAGTAGAATGCCTATAAAGGATGTCATCCTTCTTAAAGAAAAAAAAGTACCATTCGTCTGGATTGGGAATGACCTACCAGGAGAAGATATTTATGCTGTTCTTCTTGATAAACCATTGGTATCTGCTTTAATTGTAGAACACTTAACTTTATTAGGTTATCGTTCTTTTGGTCTGATTGTTCCTGCTGGAGACCCTATTTTTGTTTCATCTCTTAGAGCGCTCAGTATAAAAAAAGGGCTATCTTTGAAACCAGAGTTTATTAAGGAACCTGCTGGAGAAGAAAAGAATGTTATTTCCCGGACAGTGAAAGAAATTCTTTCTCACCATTCAAAACCAGATGCTCTTATTGTAGTTGGTGAACAAGCAATTATCAATACTTTCAATACTCTTTTAGAATCAGGTCTTTCTATACCTGGTGATATAGGTTTTATTGGAAGTACAGGTTCTTTTTCACAGGATTTTTTTCAACATAATAATGTAACAGTAATAGAAATTCCACTCAAGACAATGGCTCAAAAAGCAGTGGAGATGCTTTATTCTATTCTTATAAACAAAGAAGTACCAGTTAAGAAACCTGTTGTGTCTGGAAGGTTTATTATAAAAGGTTCTTGCGGTTTTCCTGTTAAAGATAAACAGGAAATTGCAATTTCCTCAATTGAAGAGTTACACCAACTACATAATAACCAAAAATTGAGAATAAGGAGGTGATGAAAATGGAAAAAGTTCATGGATTATCAACTACGAACTATAAACTACGAGCAGGCAAAGGTTTTACCCTCGTGGAGTTGTTAATTGTGATAGCAATAATAGCAATTTTAGCGGCGATGCTATTACCGGCACTAACAAAAGCAAGAGAAAAAGCAAGGCAGTCAGTATGTATAAATAATTTAAAACAACTGGGGTTGGCGTTTCAGATGTATCTTCAGGATTATAATGACCAGTTTATGCTTTACTATGGTGGTGGCCAAACATGGATTGAGGTACTTAATAGAGGAGGTTATGTAAATGAATCGTGGGAGTCATGGGGTTGGAAACCAAAACCTAGAAATTCTGTATATAGATGTCCCAGTACAGCCCGTGGCTATGAGACCAGTTGGACAGGTAGTTATATACCCCATGGAGGTGCAGCATGGGATGGGTCTAAGTGGGTATATTTTGGAGTTTTAGGTTATAAACTTTCTCAAATTCCCATTAGATATCAATCAGATTATTTTCTTCTGTTAGATGGCAGGGGTGACATATACTACATTGCTTATACCGAACCTGGACAATCTGCGATAGGATGGAGAGATTTTGTTAGTTATCGGCATAATAATGGTTTGAATGTCCTTTATATAGATAACCATGTGTCATGGAGAGCGTTTCCTCTTCCACCAGTTGGCAGGAATGACCTGCCTGGCGATGTTAGTCATTTCTGGGGTGCTCTAGGATATGGCTGGTGGGATTGAGTATGACTAATCTTCACGATTGGGAAAAGGAGCGAAGAATGAGAAGGAAATTTCTGTTTATGGTAATAGTTGTTTTTTTTGGTTTTTCTATTTTTGCTGGGGCTGAGGGAAAAGTTGAAAGATTTGATAACCCATCAGTTTTAATTATCACTGGAAGGAACTATGCTCCTCATATTGCTGGAGATTTTGACTATTTTAAAGAATTGAATAAAAAAGGTTTCCAGATAGATATTCACTATATGGATGAAAAAAACAGACCGTTAAACTGGGAACTGATTAAAAATTATAATTGTCTTGTTTTTTTAGACATTCCCCCGGAAGAAGAAGTTGTAAACAATGCTTCTTACTGGGATACCACCTTTTTATGGAAAGCATCCCCGCCGTATAAAAAGGAGATGCAAGTTCTTTTAGATAAATATCTAGCACTCGGAGGAGGAATATTTTTTATGCCGGATATACAGAGTTACGCTGCGGTCTTAAAACAAATTTATAACTTTAATACCTATTTGGAAAAATGGGGAGCAAAACTACCTTTAGAATCTATCCATGATGTTCAAACAGAAACAAAACACCCAAGAAATACAATAATCTTTATTTATTCCGAAAAAATATCTTCTTCACCGGTAAGTGAAGGTGTTAAAGGAATATGGTTTCCGGTAGGTCCTGTGAGTGGGTGGTCATTCCAAATACCAGGTCAACCAATTGATGTTTCTTCTGATTGGATTAAAGTGGTAGAAGGTTCAAATACGAGTTTTACAAAAGACCATGTAGTGAGTGCTAAATCAATAGAAGAGAATTTATTACCGTTAATGTACCATAGACAAAACCAAAATACTCCGCCAACACTTTATGCTATAAGAGAAGTTGGTGAAGGACGGCTCGCCTTAACTGTGTGCTGGCCTATTTTTACTATATATGGTGGTTTAAGTTGGGTTCATGATGGAGTTATGTTAAATAAAGGAATATCTGATAAGCCGAGTTATTTTGGAAAACTTTTTGAAAATACATTGTTTTGGCTTTGTGAACCAAGTTTAAAAAATGGAAAATTAGGTGGATATATTCAGGACCCTTTAAAACTTATCCATCCTAATATGAGAAAAAAACCGGATGAATTCTTTTCCCAATTTGAATCTTATCAAAACCTTACTCTACCTGGAAATATTTATAAAGGTTTAATTGGAGCAAGAACAATTTATTCAGGTGGAAAGGGAAGTGTAAAAGATTATGCAGAAGTAGCAAAAAAAGGTGGCCTTGACTTTATTATATTTTTAGAAGAATTTAGCAAACTCACTGAAGAAAAATATAGAAAACTTGAAGAAGATTGTAAAAAATATTCTTCTGATACTCTTTTTCTCCTTCCTGGTTTTACCTTCAAAAATAATATTGGCAATAATATGTTTGCTTATGGATTTGATATAAAATGGCCAACAAAAACCCAATTTGTAGGGAAAGACAATGACGAACTTAGGCATCAGTGTTTTGATGCAAATGGAGAATTATACTATAGTGATGAGGATGCAAAAAACTGGTTATGGCAATTTGTGGGTGTTAGTAAAAAGAATGTTGGATATTATAATTTTTCTTCAGGCAAAGGTATGCCTGTAAGAGATCTACGGCTCTTTGGAATTCTTGGAGTTGTAACATATATTGGAGGGAAAATGATTGAACATATTACAGGAGAATATTTAACTTATGCAAAAGATGGAAATCCACCTTTGGTTTGTGCAGTAGATATTGTTAATTCCCCGGAAGAACTTATAAATGCTATTCAGGAAAAACATTATCTTACTTATGTATCGACCAACAGTTTACAAGATTTGCCAGTAGTGATGAGCTATGGGCATCAATATGGAAGAGCCAATGTATATTTTTCCGCTGGTCCTGAAATTAAATCTTGGGCTGGGACACAAAGAATTATGACCTATGCAGGGGAATCTTTTGTTCCTTCTCGTTATAGGGTAAGGCCTCTTTTATGGGTTACATCTGATATTGGTTTAAAAGAAATAAAGATTTATTGTGAAGAAAAACCGTATAGAAGATTTCTTCTAAATGGTGAAAAAGAATTCAAAAAGGTATTTGAATGGGCTTATGATAGACAAAGGACTTTAATTGCTGAGATAATTGATTCTAAAGGTAATAAAGCAATAAGTGCAGGATTTGAAATTTGGTGTGATGCAAATTTCCATCAATGGTGTGGAGATAGACAAAATGGAGAGATATGGCATGGAGGAGGACTTGGGATTCCAGGGCCACGACGACCTTATTTTAATGTAGGACCGACTTGGGATGGAGGACCACCGATGCCTGGTTATGCAGAGTACTATATTGGACCAGCCATAAAACTTAAAACAGGCGAAATTGAAGGTGCATCCAGAAGATACGGTGGCAGGCCAATGGAAGGAGATGTATGGCTGACCTGTTTTGATGAATCAGTAGCAAATGTTGCTGCTTTTGCAGACCATAATTTTGCTAAAGGTGTAGTGGCGAATTCTTATCACACTTTAGGGCCCATCTTCCCTTCAGAATATATGGATTTTTCTTTACGACGAACCCAGTATCTCCAGAGAATTTCAGGGGTGTCAAAAGAGTGGCATCCAATGTGGCCTGACCGTGCTGGTGGAAACATGGCTTTAATTGAAGGAGAAATAATTCTTAAAAAAGATGTTGAACTTACAGACATGGATATTTTATCTATGGAGCCGGTGAACTTTCCCAAAGATAAGACAAATGTCCCTATTTTTGCCATAAGGAAGAGTAACGAAGAAGAAGCCATCTGTGGAACTCTACCAAGCATTTTTGACAGGTATAAGGGGATTCCCAGAGGTCTTGGAATTAAGGAAGAGTATGATTATTCTGTTGAGCCGGGAGGTTATGTGGCAATGTTTCCATCGGAAGAAGGGATTTCTTCTGTTGTTTTTAATGTGAGCAATGGAACCATAAAATTGAGACCTTGGGGGCGATTAAGTTTCTATCTTCCTCTGCCAGAAAGGGAGATTAAGAAAGGAGAAAAATTTTCTTGGCAATATTTAGTATTGATGGATAGTATTGACCAGCCGGCAAAAAATCTTCATCGTTATGAAAGAATAAGACAATATCTCGGTCTAGACAGAAAAAATACATGTGGAATAATTATTAAAAAGGGAAAACTTATTAATCATTTTGGCCTTATTGACATATCCCCGGAAAACGGAATAGTGGAATTTGAAATACCCAAACCTGATTTTGAATTTAATTTTCCTTTGGGCCTTCGTTTCTTTGGTTTTAATCCCAATTGGACGATCGGACAGTTCCAAATTTCTGGATATTCACCCGGTTTTTATACATACGGGAAAAATGTTTATCGAAATCTTGGTCCAGATGACAAAAATATTGTTTATCTGGCAATCTATCCGGATTTTGTTCCTAATACTCATTGCGTAGTAGGACATCCAGTTGTTTGTGATAATCCATCTCTCATTATAGAATTCACCCAACTAAGTACTAAACCTAACCAATACCATATAGCTATTAATAACCCTACTGACCAATCTATTAAAACAGTTCTTAAGAAAAATATGAATTTACCTGATTTTGAATTCCCGGATACCGAAGTAGAAGTTCCTGCTGGTGGTTATATTGTAGTAAAAGAAAAATAGTACAATTATTTGTAATTAAAGGTCAGTAGTTTATTAAAAATGTATTAGAAAGGAGTTGAAGAAATGAGAAAATTTGTTTTATCTTCGTTATTCTTTTCTAAAGAGATTTTCCCATTGGTGGAAAAGATGGAAGAAGGACCTGGTTTTGGTATTGCTCTGGAAAATATTTCTGTTCAGGATTCACAACATAAACTTGAACTAATTGGTTCTAAAGAAAAAGAAAAAAAAGGATTTAAAGAAGTAGTTGTTTGGTACCATCTGGCTGGGTTCCGAATAGAAATTATCTATAAAGTTTTTCCTGAAGGAGATGCAGTTTCGTTTGAAGGGAAGATTATAAATGAAAGCAAGGAGGAAAGTTTATCTATTTATTATCCTTGTTCATTTTTGCATAGTTTTAATCTTAGACGTTCTGAAAGAGTAATATCTTATTCTTTTTCTGGTGGCAGGGCTGATTTTCGTTATCCTTCATGGGCTTTTACCCTTAGGCAGAATGAACTTGTTTCATACCTTACCAATTTTTTCTCAGCAACTCATTCCCATGGAGGTTTAAAAGGTCGTTCTACAGATGATGAGATGCCATATCACATTGTACAGATTGACGAAGAAGGTGGAATATACTTTGCTTTGGAATGGCCTGGTGACTGGCAGTCAACCATTAGCAGACAATCTGGTGGAGAAAAATTAATATGTCAGATAGGTTTGCTTAATGGTTATGGTTATTTTGACCTTAAATTAATGCCTGGGGAAACGATACCTTTACCTGGTTGTTTAATAGGTCTTTATAGAGGAGACATGGTTGAAGGCTGTTGTGCTTTAAAAAAGAAAATAGTTAAATATTATATTCCAAAACTTAATGGTAGGACTATAGTACCGCCTGTATTTTTTGACCACTGGTTTGGTATGGAACTGGATTGTGCTGAAAAAACTATGAAGCAACAGGCAGAAGTTGCCTCTAAAATTGGTTGTGAGTATTTTATTCTTGACGCCGGCTGGTATGAAGGTTGCGAAGAAGAAGGTTGGGATTTTGGGAAAGGTCTTGGCAATTGGACAAATCCCCATCCTAAAAAATATCCAGATGGTCTAAATTCTTTGGCGGAATTTGTAAGAGAAAAAGGGATGAAGTTTGGTTTATGGATTGAACCTGAAAGATGCAATGAAAATTCAGAACTTGCTAAAAATCACCCGGAATGGATTATTTCTAAAGAAGATTCACCATATTGCCTTGTAGATTTTGGCAAAAAGGAAGTAGTAGAATGGGCGAAAGAGACATTTGGGAAAATATTTCAGGAAAATGGTGTAGAATGGATTCGTTTTGATTCTAATATTGACCCACAACTTTACTGGCAAAAAATAGCAAAAAAGGGAAGAAAGGGCATTCTTCAGATAAGACATTTTGAAGGATTATTAAACTTTTGGGATTATCTCATAGAGAGATTTCCAAATCTTTTAATTGAAGGATGTTCTTCTGGTGGAAGAAGGATGGATTTAGCATGTTTGAAAAGGTCTCATACTTACTGGTGTAATGACCATACTCATCATCCAGATGTTGTAAGGACAGATATAAGAGCGAACTTAATTATTCCAGGGAATTATTTAAACCATGTTTTAACAATTCTTAATAAAAAAGAAGATTATCCCGACTATGTATATCATTGTTTAATGGGTGGAACAATAGGTTTTACAGAGAAATTGAGTGAGTGGTCAGAAAAGAAAATAGAAGATGCCAAAAAACATGTTAAAATTTTTAAACAATATCGGCACCTACTGGAAGCTGATTTTAACCCTCTTTTTCCTTATCCATCTACTCTAGAAAACTGGGATGGTTGGCAGTGGTATGACAAAAAAACAGGAGAAGGGTTAATAATAGTATTTCGATCTCTTAGTTCAGAAATTACTTCTAAAATTAAATTACGGTGGATTGAAGAAAGCAAAAATTATGAATTCATTAATCCTTATACGCAGGATAAAAAAATAATGTCGGGTAAAGAACTTATTAGCCAATACTTTATTATAGAACTGCCTGAACCGCGAAGTTCAGTTATTCTCAGATACAAAACTATATGAAAAAGACAATAATTGGAGTTGAATACTATCGGCCACCTAATCCTGACATAAAGGATTTCAAGAAGGATTTAGAGAATATCAAAAAAGCAAAAATTCCTCTTATTCGTACTTGGCTCTACTGGCAACAGGTAAATCCTGAAGAAAAAAAATGGGATTTTTCTAAATATGACAGATTGTGTGAAATTGCTGAGAAAAATGGTATTAAAGTTTTAATCCAGTTAAATATTGAAGTGCCGCCAGAATGGTTAATAAAAAAGTATCCAGAGGCACGTTGGGTTGATAATAAAGGCCAACCAATTATTCCTTCAAGTTGTGCTATGGTTCAAGTTGGCACCTATCCAGGACTAACACCTGATTTTTTTGAAGTAAAAAAATATGCCGAAGAATTTTTATCTCAAGTAGTTAATCATTATAAAGAACATCCTGCTTTATTTGGCTATGATGTCTGGAATGAAATTATGCCTTTTTATGGTTTGAAAAGTGTTCATTCTTATTTTTATCATCCAGAAACAAAGAAAAAATTTGCAAAATGGTTGGAAAAAAAATATAAAAAAATTGATAATTTAAATCAACTATATGGTGGTAGAAATTATAAAAGTTTTGCTGATGTGTCCATGCCGGATTCTGGAGTTTACCTTGAAATGCTTGACCTATATGAATTTACTTCTGATTGGATTTTGGATTATCTGAATTGGAAGGTTAAAGTAGTGCGAAGATGTGACCCAAAACATCTTGTAGTATCTCATACTGCTGGTGGACTGGAAGCATTACTTGTTCAACCTTTTGATGTATGGGAACTTACTAAATCCCTGGATATCTGGGGAACCAGTTGCTATGAAACTTGTTTTTGGAAAGCATGTTTCCAATCTGCAGTTACAAGGGATTCCAGTCAGGGTAAACCATGGGGTTTTGTAGAAATGACCGGTGGAAGAACATGGTATGGTCCTTATGGAGGACATTTAAGAACACCTGAATTTTTAGAGCAATTTGTTTTATTACCTCTTTCTTATGGAGGTAAATTTAATCTTTTCTGGCAATGGAGGCCAGAAAGATTTGGTCAAGAGTCACCTAATTTTGGGTTGGTTAATGAAGATGGTTCTTTTAATATCCGAACAGAAAGAATATCAAGACTTGCCAAAACTATCTTGAAAAACCAAAAATTATTTGATGAACTTAAATTTTTGGAAAATGATGTAGGTCTTTTAATTGATTGGCGTTCTTTTGTTCTGGAAGAAGCATCTGGGTTAAACGAAAATTTTATCCTCTTGGAATATTTAGGTTGGTTTCATGCTTTAAGTAAAATTGGGGTTAATGTAGAAATACTCTATGGAAGTCAAGTTGTCAAAAAGGGTATCCCTAAAAATATAAAACTTCTGATTGCACCCTTACTTAATATTGAAAGGGAAAACATGATTCCAGCATTAGAAAAATTTGTTGATTCTGGAGGACATTTTCTGGCTGGCCCTTATCTTTTTACTTATGATTCTTTCACTTATATGAATCAGCAAGTTCCACCTTCTACTATGCAGAAGATCTTTGGTAGCAGAAGAATTGAACTTTTATATCCCAAGGATATAAATTTAGAACTTATTGGTTCCTTGCCCACCATTAAAATTTCTGGCCATCATTGTTTAGAAGTTTATGAATGTAAAACAGCAGAACCCTTGTTTGCCAGTGGGAAATTGATAACCGGAACAAAAAATATTATTGGAAAATCTATCTGTTACCGGGTGGGAAGTTTTATAGGTTACCTTCTGGGAAAATACATCTGTTATCCGGATGATAAGGGTATTGAGATAAATATGGATAATTTAGCCTATTTTCTAAAGGATATAATTCTATCTGCTGGTTGTTTATTGCAACCTTTATCTTCCACAGGCAATGTTTTACTCCGTCTGGGAGAAAGTGGTAAATCTCGTTTACTCTTTGTTTACAATAGCGAAGATTACAATCAGAACATCTGGCTTAACCTAAATATCCCAATGAAAGAAATTAGAGATTTAATTCAGGGGACAAAATTAGAAATAGTCAATAAAAACAAAATTTATATTTCTCTGCAACCAAGAGAATCAAAAATTATTCAATTATTGAGATAGTAAGTAATGTCCAAAAATTCCTGTAAAAAAGAAAGACCTCCTGTATAATATAAAAGCAGAAAAATAAAAGAAAGGAGGTCTTTATGGTCAATAATAAAATACCACCAAGTGAAAAAATACGCAAAGAAATAATGTTTTAAAACATTTAACATTAAAAACTATACCAGATTCACTGATGGCTTATAAATCAAGTTTGCACAGAAAAGCAGGAAATAAGTTAAAAGAAATTCCAATGCGGGTGTGGATACTCCCTTTTCACAGAGGACTCACTTTTTTATGTCGGAGTGTTTCCAATTCTTTTTTTAAAGGCAACCAATATTTTTCGTCTTTTTCCCTTTCTTTCAATTCTTCTTTATATAATTCTCTTTGAAGTTTTTTGACATCTCCTTTCAACGCTGTTTTTAAAAGGGGTCTTTTCAGAATACATTCTTTTGCTAACTCTTTATTTTTCTTTACTAATCTAATTAACTTCTCACTATTACGACACTCCAATAGCCACCATTTAATCTTTTTTCTGGAAGGTCGTTTGGTTAGAATCATGTCATTTTCTACCAATCTATTTAGCATCCACCAATCTTTATCTCTTTGGGTCTTTTTACTTTGTACCAGGTCTTCAAGTCCAATAATCTGAACTATTTTATTACCAGGCAATTTAACTATTTGTTTTCTCTTCCATAGTTGTTTAAAATCTTCACATCCTCTAAGTTTGGCGATAATGGCAATTCTTAAACCACTTACTCCTCTAGCATAACATCTGAAATGGCAGGCATGTCCTTTATTCAAAAATTCTTCCCTTAATGGAGGTAAATAAATATTTTTTGCTTTGAGTGAATTCAATGCTTTTTTAAGTTTATTCAGGTTTTCTGGTTCGCAGAGAATAATAAAATCAGAATCACGGCTAAACTCAGCTGCGCCGTAAATGATACAAGCCTGTCCGCCTATAAGTAGACTTTTTACGCCGTATTTTTGGAAAGTAAAAAGGACTTTGAGGATCGGGTTCTGGGTCAAGTTTCCCTCCTAATAATAAATATAATTTCCATAATTTACCGGATTCTTTTATTCTTTCCTCTGGTTTCAAATTTAACCATTCCTGTTCTTCAGTAATATATTTTTTCATAATTTTTGTAAATATTTGGTAAACCGCCTTTATATTTTATTTATTTTCTATTTCATTCTTCCCTTTTTACCTTCACCTCATCCTGCACTTTCGTAAATACTCACTCCAACTTAACCGTTCGTATTTCTTGTGTAATGTTTTATGTGTTATGTTAAAAAAACATTAAACATTTCACATTTAACATTAAACAACTGTCATAACGGGCTTCACTGAGGATGTACTAACATAACCAGTTTCATGGAAGACTTGCCTTAATGGTATTACTATTTATTCCAGTTTTTCTAAATCAATTTTGTCTATTTCTCTATCAGTAATTTTCTTGCTTCTAACAAGTTCTTTTTTGCCAATGAAATAAACTTTTGTTTTACCGTATAGAGTAGATTTTTTATTTTTCCATATTTGAGAAAAATTATACCCGGAAATTGAAGTAATAATATCTATCCTAACTGGTTCATAACCCAATTGAATTATATTACCCTTTTTTGTAAAATCGTTTATTTTTAATTTTAAAGAATTAAACCCAAATTCCCTAAGTGCATTTAAGATTTTTTTAGAATTTTTTGGAGTTGGTTCAATTAAAATGTCAATGTCTTTTGTATATCTTGGATATCCATATAAAGCGACTGCATAAGCACCAACAATGCAATATTTAACTTTGTGTTTGTTTAGTAATTTTAAAAACTCTTCGTAATCTTTTTCTATTTTCATTTAAACCTTTTAATTTGAAATACTGCTCTCTACAAATTTGCAAATCATTTAATCTTTTTTCTAATGAAAATGTTTTATTCAGTTTTTTTTCAAACGCTTTTGCTTTTTTAAATGAATTTGATTTATGTGCCCATTTTATCATAGAAATTTTCTCCGGAAATTCTATAATTATTTTATCATATCGTTAAAGAAAAATCAATCGTCTGTACAAGTATGATAGAATTGACATTTTAGTTGAGAAAAAGTATATTTTTTATAATCAAAAATAAAATGGAAATTCTACTTTCTATTAGAGGATTTAACAAAGAAAATTTAATTGATATTATAAAACTTGCAAAATCTTCTGGAATAAATGGATTTGAACTTCCTGATTATATTGCTTTAACTCCTTCTGAATCTAAAAAAGTAAAGAATCTTCTTTCTAAAGAAGGAATTAAAGCACCAGTATATGCAGTCAATATAAACTTTTCTCAAAATAAAGAGATAAGTGAAATACTTGAAAATTCTATTTCCTGCGCTGAATTTTTAGGAGCAGAAATAATTAATCTTTATTGTGTGCCATCAGAAAAAATAAATATAGAAAAAACTCAAGAATTACTTATTCAATCCATCAAATCTAAAATAGATGAACTTTCAGATAAAGATATTATAATTACACTTGAAAATGAACTCTCTTCTATCTCAAGTATTGCAAGTACTATAAAGAAGTGGTTCAGTATTGTCCGTTCTGTAAATTCACCTTTTTTCCAACTTACGGTTGATTTGGCTAATTTTATTGTCAGTGGAGAAAAAGAAATTTTTCATCAGTTAAACCCTGTTTTACCATTTATAAAACATGTTCATTTAAAAGATGTAATTCCTTATAGTGAAAAATATTTAAAAATTTATCCTAACCATCAAATTTTCAAAGGCAAAAAAAATGATTTTATTTCAGTACCAATAGGAAAAGGAATAGTTGAACATGAAAAAGTTATTGAAAAATTAACCCAAATTGGATATAAAGAAAAATTTACATTAGAAACTTTTACAAATTTAGAATTTTTAAACCAATCTCTGATGTATTTAAGAAGTAAATTCCCATAAATACAACTAACTCAACCGTTCATATTTAAGTAGCCAGTAGTGAGGAAATACCAGTTGATAAAAACAGTTTATAAGTTTATAGGTTGATAAGTTGATAAGGGCGAATTTAACACAACTTCCTCTTATCAACTCTATCAACTTATCATCTTATCAACGCTCTTCTGGCTACTTTTTATTCCCTGATTCCTGACTACTGACCCCTGGCTCCTATTTTAAGTAGTCAGTAGCCAGTAGTGAGGGGTCAGGGATACTACTGACCCCTGATTCCTGCTTTAATTAGTTTAC
>Ga0123519_10011559_pt1 | contig 13002 bp, 11 predicted proteins | sample YelNatPaOPRAMG02_FD_87396 | JGI IMG/M metagenome (GOLD analysis project Ga0123519, IMG submission 87396) | Hot spring microbial communities from Yellowstone National Park - Yellowstone National Park OP-RAMG-02 (version 2) | ecosystem: Environmental > Aquatic > Thermal springs > Hot (42-90C) ...
CTTAAAACCACTTGCGTTTTTATGACCACCCCCGCCAAAGATAAGTGCTATTTTTGAGATATCTATTTTATCCTTAGATCTGAAGGTAACTGTATATTTCTCTTCATCCTCCTTTATCAGAATACTCACCTTTATATTATCTATCATCATTGGATAGTTTATAATATTTTCACTGTCTGAATGCTGGGCTTTAAACTCATCAAAATCCTTTTTCAAAAGCTGCATCAATGCTATCGAACCATCATAGATTTGCATTCCTTCAATACCTCTTCCAAGAAGTTTTATATTCTCATATCTTGCCTTCACAAAAAAATTATCATTTATCGCTTTAAAATTAATTCCGGTTGAAATAAGTTTGGCTGCTATCATGTGAGTTTTAGGAGATGTCTGGGAATAATGAAATTTGTTGGTATCAGTAACAATACCGCTATAGAGCAAAAATGCAATAGTTTTATCAATCTTTGCTCCAAGTAGGTTAAAGATATCATACATAATTTCTGCAGTAGAAGACGCTTTTGTATCATAAATGTTAATATCACCATATCTTGTAGCAGTTTTATGATGATCTATGCTGATGATTTTTTTGAAAGAAATCTTTTTTATTATCTCCCCTGCTCTTTCAGGTGTGGAACACTCAAAAAAAACACCAACATCAAAGAAATCATCCTTAATCTCATTTTTTATATGTTCAACATAGGGTAATATCTTAAGGTTATCTTGAATTATATCATTGGAATAAAGATACACCTTCTTTTTTAATAATTTCAGATAATAATAAAAACTTAACATACTTCCACACGCATCAGCATCAGGATTTATGTGAAGTGTTAAAAAAAATGAAGTATTGCTTTTTATGATTTTTCTTAATTCGCTTATTCTATTTTTAAAAATCATACAATTTAATAGGAATACTTCGAGTTTATTTTTTTGAATATCTCCTCTATTCTTGATGCTCTATCTGGGGTATTGTCATACTTGAAAACTATATTAGGTACAAACTTAGTCCTAATTCTTTTTCTTATCTTTCCTTTTATTTCATTTGAAATCTCATTAAGTTTTGCGGTCAGTATTTCTATCTTTTCATTGAGTTTTTCTTTGGTATCATAAACTGAAAAATAAACATTTAATATTTTACCTTCGTCAATAAGTTCGACATCGGTAATTGTAAAAAACGCAATTTCTTTTAAATCCTCTCTTTTAGAAATCACCATATTAAGTTCTTCTAAAAACATTGATTTTAATTTATCGCTTCTCCAGTTCATCTATTCTCCTTATCCTTTCCTCTTTAATATAAACTACAATTACATCACCCTCAGCAAATTCTTTAAATCCTTCTATCAGTATTCCACACTCAAACCCTTTCTCAACTTCTTTTACATCATCCTTAAATCTCTTTAAACCTGCTATTCCACCCTCACCTATCACCTCATTATTTCTCATAATCTTAACCAAAGCATTCCTTGAGACCTTTCCCTCAACTACATAACTTCCGCAAACCTTTTCACCACTTGAAAGATTGAATATCTTTTTAATCTCAGCCTTACCTATCTCAACATCAACAATCTCGGGTTCTAACATACCATTGAGTGCCGCCCTTAGGTCCTCAAAGAGGTCATATATTATTTTATATATCCTTATCTCAACTCCCTTTTCTTTCGCTTTTTCCATTATCTCATCACTAGCTTTAATATTAAAACCAAATATAATGGCATTGGATGACTTTGCAAGTTCTACATCCGAATCAGTTATATCACCTATTCCTGTATGAAGGATACGTATCGCAACCTCAGGATTTGCAAACTTTTCCAAACTATCTCTTATTGCTTGAAGGGAACCATAAACATCGGTTTTGAGAATAATATTAAGATTCTTAATCATTTTATGTTCTATCTGAGACTTAAGGGAAAGAAGCGAAATATTTTTCTGGTTGAGTATACTGTCCTTCCTTATCTGTTTTCTTGCAAAGGATATATCCTTTGCCTTTTTTTCAGAATCTACAACCTTAAGAATATCACCAGGTAAAGGTATCTCATCATTTATACCTAAAATTTCAGCCGGCATAGAAGGTGTGATTTCCTTCAATCTGTTTCCTCTATCATCAATAAGTGCCCTTACCTTTCCGTAAGTTGTTCCAACAACAAATATATCTCCTATTTTTATTCTTCCTCTCGTGCATATAACCGTAGCAAGAATTCCTCTTTTTGAATCCTTCTTAGCTTCAATAACAACACCAACACCGCTTGCATCGTAATTAGCTTTGAGTTCCATTATTTCAGCCTGCAGTAATATTAATTCTAAAAGTTTATCTATATTTATTCTATTCTTTGCAGAGATTTCAACCATTGGAGTTTTTCCACCCCACTCCTCAGGTATAAGATCGTAGTTGGATAACTGTTGTTTAACACTATCTGGTTTTGCTTGAGGCAGATCTATTTTGTTTATCGCAACTATTATAGGTACATTGGCTGCTCTTGCATGATTTATGGCTTCCACTGTCTGCGGCATAACACCATCAACTGCAGAGACAACAAGTATGACAATATCAGTTACTTTGGCCCCACAGGCTCTCATAGCAGTGAATGCCTCATGACCCGGAGTATCAATGACTGTTATTGAACCCTTGTTTGTTGTAACCATATAGGCACCAATATGCTGGGTAATCTGACCTGCTTCTTTATCAACTATATTTGAGTCCCTGATAGCATCAATAAGTGTGGTTTTCCCATGATCTACATGACCCATTATAGTGATAACTGGCGGTCTGGTTTTAAGTTTGGAAGGTTCATCTTTTTCGATTTCTTCAGTAATCACACTGTCCTCAAAATCCGGTATAAACTCAAGTTCATATCCGTAATCAAGGCTCACCACAGCTGCAACATCCTCATCAAGACGCTGTGTAATTGTAGCAAAAACTCCCATACTCATCAGTTTCTTTATTAACTCAACTGGTTTTACACCTATTTTTTCACTTAGATCACGAACAGTTAAGGCCGTTGAAACTCTGATTTTCTTATACTCAACCCCTTCTTTTTTCTCAAAGAAAATCTTTTTTGCTTCGTCTTCTTTTGGTTCTTCTTTCTTAGATGGTGGAGGAATAGGTTTTGTTTGCTTTTTTTCCTGTACTTTTGCTTTCTGTGATACAAGATTCTTAATCTCATATGTCTCAAACTTTGGTTTAGAAACCTTTTTCTCTTCTTCAGATACCTTTAACTTTTCATCTTTAGTTTCTTTTGGTTCAGTTAGATGAATATTGGTTTTGTGTGATTTCTTTTCTTCTTCAATTTCTTTTTTTACTTTTTTAGATTCTTTTAAGGGAGGGTAGTCTTTAGATGAAATCGATTTATGAGAAACCGGTTTTGTTTTTAAATCCTTTTCCAAAACCGCCATATCTTGTTTATCAGAAGGCAGTATCTGGGATTTTTCATCTTCTTTTTTAACATCCTCCTTTTTAAGCTTTTTTTCAATAAATGCCTTTAGTTTTTCTTTATCTACTTTAACTTTTTTTTGCTGCTTACCAATGATTTTATCTATTGATATCTTTCTTATATTCCCTGTTTTTTTCTTATTTTCTTCCATCACTCAAAGCTCCTTTTATAATACCTATTTGTTGGTCTTATTTTTTTCAATGTAATTTCTAAGTGATTCAAGAATTTTATGAGCCATCTTCTCACCTATACCTGATAAACTTGATAAATCATCTATCTTTAACTGAGCTATTTTTTCAGTATCGTTATAACCAACCTTAACCAGTGTTTCTGCGACCTTCTGTGTTATACCATCTATCTCCATCAGTTTTTTAACCTGTTTTTTAAATGCCTCAACTGACTCTTTCTGTTTCTCTGATTCGGTCTTTATCTCAAAAGTATATCCTGTCAGTTTCTCCACAAGTTTTCTATTCACATCATCTCTCCCTTTAGCAAGTTCAAGTTCATCATCAGGTACTATTATTATAGCAATTTTATTCTCTCTATCTATTGAAACAGAACTTACTCTGGCTGGGGAAAATGCCTTTGCAATAATATTTACTATCTCATCTGAGTAGGGAATGAGGTCTATTTTTTCATTAGAAAGTTCTGCCATAACCGCTTTTATCCTTGAACCTTTTACCCCAACACATGCACCAACAGGATCTATCTTTGGAGAATTACTCTTAACTATAATCTTGGACCTTACACCTGGTTCTCTGACAATATTTACTATTTCAACAATACCTTCATAAATCTCCGGTATTTCATTTACAAGCAGTGCTTTCATAAACTCAACCGATGCTCTTGAAAGAATTATCTGGGGGGTTCTGTTCTTCTCAACCCTCTGAATTATGGCTTTAACCCTGTCATTTACAGAATACCTTTCTCTCTTTATTTGTTCGGAATATGGGAGTATTGCTTCAACTTTTCCAAGATTAACAAGTATATCCTTATTGCTTATATGTGTTACAAGCCCTGTTACAATCTCACCAACACGAGGAGAGAATTCAGCATAAATCTTATCCCTCTCTGAAATTCTGATTTTTTGGAGAAGTGTCTGTTTTGCAATCTGAGATGCTATTCGGGAAAAATCAGCGATATCAACTGGTATTCTTATTTTCTCACCAACCTTTGCATCAGGTTTGTATTTTTTTGCTTCCTCAAGGGTTATTTCAAGTTCCTCAATCGCCGCTTCATCAACCACATCCTTTACAAAATATGCTCTCATCTGTGCAGTTTCAGGGTCAATCTCAGCCTCTATCTGAACAACCTTTCCATAATATTTTCTTAGAGCAGTCACTATTGCCTCAGAGATTGTTTTAAATATCTCTTCCTTTTTAATGTTTTTATCCTTTTCAAGTTGTTCTATTATACTCATAAATTCATTTTTCTTAGAAGACCTTTCCATAAACTACTCCTTTTTATTATCATTAAGTTCCTTTAAAATTTCATCATCTGATACATTCAACCTTATCTCGTCTATATCATCCATACTGAACTTAAGGTCATTTTCAAAAATTGCAGTATTATTAGTATATCCAACAATCTTTGAATAGTAAATCCTTGTTCCATCAAACGGCTTTTTAAGAACAATTTTTACTTCTCTTCCTTTAAATCTTTCAAAATCTTTCGGTTTTTTAATTATTCTATCTATTCCAGGAGATGAAACCTCAAGTATGTAAGGTCCAGTTATAAGTGAATTCATATCTATGAATGAACCAATTTTATCCGACCATATCTCACAGTCCTTTATTGTAACCTTTCCATTTTCTTTATCTATAAAAACCTGATACACTGGAGACCTACCACTACAAATTCTTATATCAACTATTTCAAAACCGGAGTTTTCAAAAAGAACTTCTAACTTTTTTTCAAGTTCCTCTGCATTCATATATCCTCTTTTTTAAAAAAAAGTGGCTTTTAAAAGCCACTTTCATTAAGGCTTAAAGGATTTTGCCTTATAATAATAATAATATACCAAAAATAAATACTAAAAACAAGCCCACCAACACAGAGGATAAAGTTATGGAACTGAAATCTATGTCTCAATTATTTTAAAATTTTCTCTTGTATTAAAAACTGTTTCTGGATTGATATCAGCAATACTAGTTCCTTCCCTTGATTGGCAGTCAAGCACAAGTTCCCCATTTGGTGAATAACAGCAAGAATAACCTTTATACTCATTACCAAAGTTATCCTCTCCTATTGAGTTTACACCAATCACATATGATTGATTTTCTATTGACCTTGCACGAAGAAGTGTTGTCCAGTGCTCTATTCTCGAATATGGCCAAGCAGCAATAACTACATATAGGGTTGTTTTTAATCTCACCTTCATAAAATTTTCAGGAAATCTGAGGTCAAAACATATAAATGGTGTTACTGAAAATCCTTCCATATCAAATGTAATAATCCTTTTCCCTTTCTTATAAACCTTATCCTCCCTTGCAGGTGTAAAAAGATTAATCTTTGAATACTCAGATATCCTATCACCATTTCTATTCAATGTTATAAATTTATTGTATTTATTCTCAACGCCACCAAAAGATAGGTTGATATGATATTTCTTGGCAAGCGAGACAAAAAATGAAATATCCTCATCAGTAAGTGATGCAATTTTAATATTGGTTGTAAACCCGCTCAAACTCATCTCCGGAAATATAATCCAATCAACACCTCTTAAATCACTTATATCAAGAATCTTTAAAATCTTTGATTTATTACTCTTCTTATCCTCCCATTTCATTCTGTACTGAAAAATTCCAATCTTCATCATTCCTCCCTTAACTTTGATTTTATCTCCATAACAAAAACATTCATATTCTTAAATGAGATTCTATAAGGCTGTTTTTCAGTTCTTTTTTTAACCTCAAATTCATCTGATGAAAGCGTTTTTTTGCTGACAACTATTCTGTATGGAATTCCTATCAGATCGCAATCATTAAACTTCACACCAGCCCTTTCGTTTCTGTCATCCCAAAGCACCTCAATACCTTGGGAAAGGAGATAACAATATAATTCTTCGGTTTTCTTTATTACATTCTCATCTGCTTCAACATTGATTAGATAGACATGAAAAGGAGCAACTTGAATGGGCCATATTATTCCTTTTTCATCATTAAACTGTTCTATTACCGCAGCAACAGTTCTTGTAACACCTATTCCATAACACCCCATCTCCATAGGTCTTTTCTCCTGTTTCTCATCAACGAAATAACAATCCAGTTTAGAAGAATATTTTGTCCCCAATTTAAAAATCTGTCCAACCTCTATCCCTCTGGTAAATTTAAGAATACTACCGCATTTAACACACCTATCACCAGAACTTGCATTCTTAATATCAGCCCATATATCAACTGAATAATCTCTCGGATAATTTATATTTATAGTATGCATATCATCCTTGTTTGCTCCAGAAACACCATTTACCACTCCTTTAAGATAATTATCCGCAATTATTAGATCTATCTTACAACCGTTTCTGGAGGCAATCTCTCTTATATTTTGAGGACCAGCAAATCCAACCTTGCCTCCTATAAGTTTTGAATACTCATCCTCAGTTAATCTCTCAATACCTCCAAGACCTGCAACCTCAATTATCTTATTCTCATTTATCTGATGATCACCCCTAATAAGAGCGAGAATTACTTTATCTGCGGATTTGTAAAACATTGTTTTTATAAATCTGGAGGGGGGGACATTCAGAAACTTAGAAACATCATCAACGGTATAAATATTGGGTGTTGGAACATCTTTCATCTCTTGAAACTGTGCAGGAGCAGTTTGTAAATCTGGGTCCTTAACCTTTGCTTTTTCAATATTTGCGGAATATCCACAATCACAGTAGACAATCTCTGCCTCTCCTGTATCTGCAAGAACCATAAATTCATGAGAGTAATTGCCTCCTATAGCACCGGTTGCTGCTTCAACTGCCTTAAATTTAAGACCACATCTTGTAAATATTCTGGCATAGCAGTCATAAAGTTTGAAGTACCAATCAAGGCAGTCCTTCTCATTTGTATGAAACGAGTATGCATCTTTCATATAAAACTCTCTTGCACGCATAACACCAAATCTTGGCCTTATCTCGTCCCTGAATTTCAAACCAAATTGATAAAGTAATATTGGAAGTTGTCTATGTGATGTTATTTCCTTTCTAACAAGGTCAGTTATTACCTCTTCAGCTGTTGGAGCAAAACAATACTCCTGATTTTTCCTATCCTTCATTCTCAAAAGTTCCTTTCCATAAATACCCCATCTTCCAGTTCTTTCCCAGAGTTCTTTTGGTTGAATTACTGGTAGATATACTTCAATTCCACCGATTTTATCCATCTCTTCCCTTATTATATTCTCAATTTTTTTTAGAACTCTGAAACCTATTGGCAGCCACTCATAAATCCCACTTGCAAGTTTTCTTATCATTCCAGATTTAATCATTAGTTTTGCGGAAATATTATCAGCATCCGATGGTTCCTCTCTGAAAGTGTTTAGAAAATATCTTGTTCTTCTCATATCAAAACCTCCATTTTAAAACTAACCTTCTCTAATTTTTCTAATAATCTCATTTATCCACTCGCTCTCCTTAACAACCTTTGAAATCTTTCCTTTTTCTATAAAAACCCCTTTTCCTTTTCCACCACATATTCCAAAATCCGCATTCTTTGCCTCGCCAGGCCCATTTACAACACATCCCATAACAGCAATTTTTTTCCCTTCGCTTTTCTTTCTCAAAACTGGATCTGAATAAATTTTTTCTTCGAGTTTTTTTACTATACCAATAACATCACTCTGTGTTCTTCCACAGGTTGGGCAGGAGATTATATCAGGACCATACTTCCTTAGTTCAAGGGCTTTCAATATCTCAAATGCAACTCTTATCTCAACTCGTGGATCCTCAGTTAATGAAACCCTTATTGTTGAACCTATTCCTTTTCTAAGAAGATATGATATGGCTATAACTGATTTAACTGTCCCTGAGATAAGTGTTCCTGCCTCAGTAACACCTAAATGAATGGGAATATTATGTCTGGATGCAAAAATCTCGTTCGCAAGAATAGTTCTTTTTATATCATCTGCCTTTAAGGAAACAACAATATCCTTAAAATCAAGGTCTTCAAGTATTTTTATCTCTTCTTCAGCCTCTTTTACCATCTCCCATGCCCATTTTTCTTCAGTCCATTTTGATGTATCATACTTCTTAATTGCTTTTAATGAACCACAGTTTACACCTATTCTTATTGGTATTCTCCTCTCCTTGCATGCCTTCACAACCTCAATAACTTTTTTCCTATCACCAATATTTCCTGGATTAATTCTTATCTTATCTACTCCCTGTTTCGCACATTCAATAGCGATTTTATAATCAAAATGGACATCCGCAACAAGAGGTATATTGCATGCAGATTTAATCTTTGAGATATTTTTTGCTCCTTCCTTTGTCAAAACACTCAATCTTACTATCTCACATCCCCATTTCTCAAGTTCCCTTATCTCTCTTATACATCCACCTACATCCGAAGCATCAGATGTAATCATCGATTGAACTCTTACTGGATTATTACCACCGATTGAAATATTGCCAATTCTTACTGTTCTTGTCATCTGGCTTTTTGAGTTTGAATATTATCCTGGTGTTTTTTGGAGTTATATATTCTCATTACATCATTATAAGTTGCAAATATCAGAATTGAGACAAGTATAACAATTCCGGTGCTGTTTACATACTTAATCACTGTGGGTGTTATTTTTTTTCTTAAGATGCCCTCAAAAAGATAAAGAACAAAATGTCCTCCGTCAAGAAGTGGAAGCGGAAGGAGATTAAAAAAACCAACAGCAACGGAAATGAGCCCAACAAGATAAAGGAAATCGGAGAACTCTGAATGTGCTGCCTTTGAAACTATACTGATAATACCTATAGGACCAGCAACATCGGGTTTTTCCATTCTATATATACTCTTTAAAAGTGTCTGAATGGTCATCTTTGTCCAGTACCATAACTGATAACAGGAATATCCAATTGCTTTAATTAAACCAACCTTTTCATAATCAGTTTTGGGAACAATTCCAATAACTCCTCTATCATATGTAGGATCTTTTACTGTTGTAAGGCTAACACTAAAAATCCTTCCATCTCTCTCATACTCTATTTTAATTTCCTTCCCAATCTTTGGATAAATATGTTTTGTCATCTCTTTCCAACTATTAACCTTAACCGAGTTTATCGAAACGATTTTATCTCCCTCTCTAATTCCTGCATTTGCTGCAGGATAGTTTGAAATAACCTCACCTATCTCTGTTGAACTGGATGGTTGTGGCTTTCCAACAAAATATATCACACCAAAAAATATAAAAAAACTAAGAACATAATTCATAACTGGACCTGCAAGAACTATAAAAATTCTCTGGTACCACTTTTTTGAAAAATACTCATCCTCCTCACCTTTATATTCATTTATATCCTCACCTTTTGGCTTAACAAACCCACCAAGTGGTATAAGTCTTATGGAATAAAGAGTTCTGTTTCTCTTTCTCTGAAAAATTGGTTTACCAAATCCAAAAGAAAATTCTTCCACACTAACACCAATAATTTTACACAGGATAAAATGTCCAAACTCATGTATGAATATGACTATTCCAAATGTAAATATCACACCAAGCAGTGAAACTATCATATCCTCTCCTTTATCAATCTATTTGCAATCTCACTCGCCTTATTTCTTGCCCACTCATCATATTCTATTATATTTTCAATACTCAGTTTAACATTGGTCCTTGACCTATCCCATATTTCAACAACGTTTTCAACTACTCTAATTATATCAGTAAACTTTATTCTACCACATAAAAACAACTCCACTGCTTTTTCATTTGATGAATTCAAAATCGTTGGGAAAAGTCCTCCTTTTTTAGCACAGTAGTATGCAATTGAAATAGATCTAAACTTTTTAAAATCCGGCTTATAAAACTCAAGTTTTTTAATATCCGCAAGTGATAATTTTTTAACGGATGAAGATGCCCTTCGTGGATATGTAAGGGAGTACTGAATCGGAATTCTCATATCCGGAACTGAAAGATTTGCAATTATCGAACCATCAAGATACTCAACAGCAGAATGAACTATTGATTGAGGGTGGATCAAAATCTCAATCTTTGAAATATCTATATTGAAAAGATTTTTTATTTCTATTGCTTCAAGTCCTTTATTCATTAATGTAGCACTATCAACAGATATTTTTTTACCCATCTTCCAGTTAGGATGTTTTATTGCATCTTTAATACTGACCTTTGAAAGGTCATCTTTATAATTATAAAAAGGGCCTCCTGAAGCGGTAAGGATTATTCTTGAGATATTTTGAATACTATTTGACCCAAGCGCCTGAAAGATTGCTGATGGTTCAGAATCCACTGGTATAATCTCGGTTTTTAAAGCAGTAGCAATTCTTTTTATAATCTCTCCAGCAATTACCACCGGCTCCTTGTTTGCCACACAAACTCTCTTGCTTGACTCAATTGATGCAATTAGTGGAAGAAGACCAATGCTACCGCTTAGAGCATTCATAACTATATCCGATTTAAGATACTTAATCATCTCAACTATACCATAAACGCCCGGAGGGAAAACCTTAACCTTTTTATTAAGAATTCTTCTTATCTCCTTATTTGCATTTTCATCAAAAACACTTATACATTTAGGGGAATATTTGTAGACCTGCTCAACAAGTGTTTTTATATCAGTATTTGAGCAAAGCCCAACAACCTTAAAGCCATCTATTTTTGAAATCACATTGAGTGTATTTTTACCAATGGAACCAGTAGAACCTAAGACAATAACAGTTTTCATAAAACTCATCTTGCAAGTATTAGAAAATAATAATAAATTGGTGCCGCAAATAAATATGAATCAAATCTATCAAAAAAACCGCCATGACCTGGTAAAAGATTTGATGAATCCTTAACCCCACAACTTCTCTTTATAAGCGACTGAGCAAGATCCGATACCTGTGATGAAACAGATACTATAACCCCGCAAAGAAGAAACTTATGAACTGAGATAAAAGAAGAATAGAATGAAATCATATAAAAGAAAAGAATGGTCGCAATAAATCCTCCAATAAATCCCTCGATAGTTTTTTTAGGACTTACCTCACTGAGTTTATGTCTGCCAAAACACTTTCCAAAGATATATGCAGATGTATCGCCTATCCATACCGAAACAAAAAGCCATAAAACAATCTTAAAACCTCCATCCATATTTCTAAGAAGTATAAGATAGGAAAGATTATATGAAACAAGGATGAGAGCAATAATAGTATATCCAACTCTCTCAAGATATTTCTCTTTTGCAAAAATCTCAATTAAAAATGGAAGTATAACTGAAAGAGATACTATAAATGAAACAAAATTAAAAAATTTCTCCATATCGTAATTTAGATAAAAAGAAAGTGGTATCAAAAACCCACACAAAAAAAGAGAAACGGGGTCAGCTGGCTTAAAAGAAAGTTTCATCATAACATAGTATTCATAAAGACACATCTCTATAATAAAGGTTACAAAAATAAAATAGGGAAATCCTCCTGCATATATCAGCACACAAACTATGGGAATACCGATAACTGCTGTAATTATTCTTGGTAGCACCATTCTATCTTCCCATTCTTCTTTCTCTTTTAGCATACTCTATTATCGCCTCACAAAGGTCATCCTCAGTAAAGTCAGGCCAGAGTTTTGAGGTTATATAAAACTCCGAGTATGCGGATTGCCATATAAGAAAATTGGAAAGACGCATCTCACCACTTGTTCTTATTATAAGGTCAGGAAAAGGAAGGGGATAGGTATAGAGGTTCTTAGCTAACTCTTCCTCAGTTATAACCTTAACCCCATTTTTTATCGCCTTATTTACTGCATCTATGATTTCCCTTCTCCCACCATAATTTAGGGCAAGATTTAAAACCATAGATTTACAACCGGATAGATAAGAAACTGTCTGGTTTATTGCCTTTACAAGTTCCTGTGGAAACTCTTCAACAACACCACTTACTTTAAGTGAAATATCATTTTTTTTAAGTTCATCCCTATATTCAGTAATACATTTCTTAAGTAGTGAAAAAAGCATGTTTATTTCTCTTTTATTCCTATTCCAATTTTCAGTGGAAAATACATAAAGTGTGAGGTATTTTATATTTAGTTTTCTTGCTGCCTCAACAATTTTTTTCACTGTATCAACACCCTTTTTATGCCCATAGAATATAGGAAGCCCTCTTTTTTTTGCCCATCTTCTATTTCCATCCATTATTATCGCAATATGAACAGGAATTTTTTCCTTAGGGAGGGATTTGATTTTATCTATCATCTTTTATATTGTAAGTAAATCCTTTTCCTTAATCTGGTCAAGCTGGTTTACACTTTCTATATGCTTATTTGTAATTTTTTGTATTTCATTTTCATATCTTTTTGCATCATCCTCGGATATCTCAGAATTTTTTTGTGCCTTCTTTATTTTTTCAAGATAATCTCTTCTTATATTTCTTATCTCAAC
>Ga0123519_10011560_pt1 | contig 13002 bp, 9 predicted proteins | sample YelNatPaOPRAMG02_FD_87396 | JGI IMG/M metagenome (GOLD analysis project Ga0123519, IMG submission 87396) | Hot spring microbial communities from Yellowstone National Park - Yellowstone National Park OP-RAMG-02 (version 2) | ecosystem: Environmental > Aquatic > Thermal springs > Hot (42-90C) ...
CCTTTTAATTTCGGTAAACCTTCAATTTCCACAACAATAGGCTCTTCTACATTTTTGTTTAATACTAAAAGGTCCCCCTTTTTTAATTGAAGTATATCATTCATCTCTATATTTACTCTTCCTAAAATAGTATCTAATTTAATAGGCGCATTTAATAGATGTTTTAATAACATAATTCGTGTCATCTCTGCCTCTTCGGGACTGACTCGATGGGCATAATGAGCCATCTTTGAAATTTGGTCTAAAAGAGGATTTAGCACCATCAAAGGAATACAAAAATTTATAGTCCCTGTATTTTCGCCAATATGTATCTCATAATTAACAAGAATGGTCATTTCACTACCCGTAACAATTTGAACTATCAATGGATCACTTTCTATAGACTCAACACGAGAGTTCAATTCAATAACCTGTTCCCACGCCCTTTTAAGACAGCCTAACATCATTTCCACAATACGCCCAATTATCCGCTCTTCTATTTCTGTCAATTCTCTCAATTCGGGTATTATCTTCCCCTTACCCCCCAACACACGGTCAATGATAGGAAAAACAGCTGTTGGACTTAATTCCAAAATTCCCGCTCCATCTAATGGCGACATATTGACTACAATGAGACAGGTAGGACGGGAAACGGCAAGAATAAACTCATCATAAGTTAACTGGTCAATAGATATTAAGTCCACACGGACTATGGTTCGAAAATAAGGTGGAAGGACAATTGTAAGTTCGCGAGCAAATGATTCAAATATACTTTGCAACCCCTTTAATTGTTCCTTTGAAACCCGTTCCGGCCTGCGAAAATCATAAACACTGATTTTTTGCTCGCTCTCTTGCTCTTCCTTTTTTGTTGTATCAATAGTTCCTGTAGTAACGGAACCTAACAACAAATCTATTTCTTCCTGGCTCAAAATATCTGCCATTATAATAATCCTTTTGTTTGATTATAACTAAAAACTACTCTATTTTTGAAATAAATTACTGTCATAAAATTGATTATAAAATATTCATTCATTTAATGTCTCTATTTTTATTATATCCAATTATTTTGATTATTATCCCTATGTTATTAATATTCCTTTCAAGGTCTTGTGTGGGTTTTTAAATGCTGAACATAAATAATGAATAAACATCATCTTAAATTCAATATAAAGCCTTTCTGACCTATACGAATCCCCTATCATAAATTTATTTTCAACCATATTTTTCAACCAAATAAGAAGTTTTTTAAGAATAAACTACCAAATTATTTTACTATAATTGATATGTAAATTTTTGTTAAAAAATTTGATTTTATGATTTTTTTGTGCTATAATATGGAGTGAAAGTTGAATAAAAATTAGTGTTATTTGATTTTTATGGATTTTTACACAAAATATTTGTAAACTTTTGAAACTTTTTGGGCGTTTACTGTATAAATAAAATAGATGATTGTTCTTTGAAATTTGAATATCTTCGTGTGAGGAAAGTGAGGAAAGTTTATTAAACTTTGCCCTGCTAAATCTGGCCTTCCTCCCAACCCAGACCACAGGTACAATCAAATTATTACCACACACACAGCCCTCACTACCCTGCACAGTACCCTCCCCAGCGCACGGGCTGCTATCCCCCCCTCCTATGCCTGTTCCGATAGAAAATGCCCGTGCGCAACTTTTTTAAAAACAAAATATTTTAAAACCTCCTTCAATGAACATTTCTTTCCATGCCTATTCCCAATTACTACCATTAATTTTTGAAACCTTTTTTAACTGCCCTGTATCTAATGAATAAGTTAGTTCTTATTTTAATTCCCACCTTTATAGAAAAGGATTTAACATGAAAAGAATCAAAAATTTCAATGTTAGTATTTCTCTTTTTCCCTTCATTCTTTGTCTCATTATTCTAACAACTACCTTATCTATATTTGCAGATGTAAAAACTCCTCCTGATAGGGAAACTCCTTTTCCTGTTACTCAAGTTCCATCACAAATCACGCTTACACTTACTGAAACTCCATCAACCTCTATGAGCATTCAATGGAGCACATCATCGGATGTCAAAGAAGGGGTCGTTGAATGGCATAAAAAAACAGCAAAAAATAATGAACCAACTATAAAAACATCTGCAAATTTCATTTCCATTATTGACCCTCCATTAAAAAATAATCCAGAAATATATCGTTGGTTTGTTACAATAAATACACTGGAACCTGATACAAGTTATGAATATCGTGTAGGTAATCCCCATTTAGAAATTTGGAGCGATTGGTATACTTTTAAAACAGAACCTACTCAGGCAAAAACCTTTTCATTTATTTATTTAGGAGATGCCCAGAACGGGCTGGATGAATGGGGGCAATTGCTAAAAAAATCTATTGAAAAATGTCCCGATTGTTCTTTCATCTTGATGGCAGGTGACCTTGTAAATCGAGGAAACGAAAGGGACGATTGGGATGCATTTTTCCACTACGCAGATAATGTTTTTGCTCAATATCCTATAGTTCCAACTATTGGTAATCATGAATACAAATCTAACCCACTTTTACCTAAAATGTACCTCGACTATTTTGTCCTACCTCAAAATGGGCCTACAAACATTCCCAGTGAATTTTGTTATTCATTCAAATATCTGAATACACAGTTTATTATTCTAAATGCTAACCACAATCCGGAACAGCAAGTTTCCTGGCTTCAGCAACAACTTTCAGGGTCTTCATCTTTATGGAAATTTTTGCTATTCCATCAACCCCTTTATAGTGCCGCTCCAAAAAGAGATAACAAACACTTAAAAAATGCCTGGCTTCCATTAATAGACCAATACCATGTAGACATCGTATTCCAAGGACATGATCATTCTTATTGGCGAACCTATCCATTAAAAAATGACCAAAAAGTTTCTCCTTCGGAAGGAACCTATTATGTAATCTCTGTCTCGGGAACAAAAGCCTATGAACAACAAGAGAAATCCGAAATTATTGAAACAGCATTTGAAAAAACCCCAACTTATCAAATTATTACTATAGAAAAAGGCACAAGCAATCGGCTTATATATCGTTCTTTTGATAAGGAAGGAACTCAAAGAGACGAGTTTATAATAAACAAACCCACTGTAAGTCGTAATTCTTTTATGAATACATATCCTGTATCAATTGTAGAAGATAAATCCCTTGCTTGCGCATTTTAATTTTTACTCTCCAAAGTTGTAAACTATTACATTCTTAAATCTTTCCTCAACCAATAAAAATCTATTTAATTTATTCAATTACTTTTATTTTTAAAGTGAGGCTTATATGCGTAGAAATATCGTTCATGAAGGTTCTCGTAATTTAAGTTACGAAATCCGAGAAATTGTTGCTATTGCCAATAAAGTAAAAGAATTAGGACAACCTATCACATGGGAAAATATTGGAGACCCCATTGAAAAAGGGGAAGAAATTGCCCCATGGATTAAAGAAATTGTCCACGAAACTATTGATGATTCTCGGACTTATGGCTATTGTGATACCGCAGGTGTTCCCGAAACAAGGATGTTTCTTACAGAAATGGTAAATCAGAGAAGTGGTGGAACAAAAATCAGTCCTGACGATATAATCTTTTTTAATGGGATTGGTGATGCTGTAGCCAAAGTTTATGGCTTCTTAAAAAGAGAAGCACGGGTTTTAGGTCCCTCCCCAGCATATAGCACACACTCTTCCGCAGAAGCAGCCCATTCTGGTTATAATCATTTGACATATAAATTAGACCCTTATAACAATTGGATGCCTGATTTATACGATTTAAGGAACAAAGTAAAATATAATGATTCTATTGCAGGTATTCTACTTCTCTCCCCCGACAATCCTACGGGGGCTGTTTATCCTCGTAGTGTGCTGGAAGAAATCTTAAAAATTGCCAGAGAATATGATTTATTTATTATTACCGATGAAATTTACAGTCATATCGTTTTCCCAGGTTATCCCAAAATTCATTTAAGTCAGTGGATTGAAGATGTACCGGGAATTGCTATGAGAGGAATAAGCAAAGAATTTCCCTGGCCTGGTGCTCGCTGTGGATGGATTGAAGTTTTAAACCGTAAAAAAGACCCTAATTTTTCTGAATATGTAGATAGTTTACTTGCTGCGAAACGATTGGAAGTTTGTTCAACAACATTTCCTCAAATGGTTATTCCCAAAGTCATGGGCGACTCCAGATACCCCCAACATCTCCGTCAGCGTGCTTCTATATTTAGTAACAGAGCCGATGAATTAATGGAAAATTTTCGTGGGTGTCCTTACATTGTTTTAAACAGACCCGGCGGTGCATTCTATGCAACAATCATGTTTAAAGAAAATGTCTTGAATAGTCATCAAACCCTACCTATCGAAAACAAAAAGGTTAAAGAATACATAGAAACCATTGTAGAAAAAGCACCCCCTGACAAACGATTTGTTTATTATCTCATGGGTTCGACAGGCATTGTAGTTGTTCCCCTTAGCGGTTTCCAATCCAATTACCCCGGCTTCCGAATAACATTATTAGAAACAGATGATACCAAACGAAACTGGATTATGAAAACACTTCGACAAGCAGTTGATACCTATGTCAATAGTTAAATACTTAACTATTCCAAATCAAATAAAAATTATAATTTTCTTCCTATATTCATATATAATAGTAAGAAACACAATTAAATAAGTTGGCTTTTTATGCAAACTCCATTTTTACCTAAATTCTTTTCGATAGATGTAGACGAGGAAGGAAGAATAAAGCAGATAAAATCAGACGAACCGGATTTTCTAAATTTAGATTTTAAAGGATTTGAAAATACTTATCTTATAGACTATGTCTTTGAACCCCAAAAAGAAACATTTAAGAAGTTCTTACAAAGTTACAAAAATCAGGATATTCCATCTGACAAACATTTAGGGTTCTGGTTACATAATAGAAAAAACAAGTATTTTTGGTGTCAATTATCTATTACAAAACCCGAATTAAATTCCCAAAAAGAAAACTTTATCTTGTATGATTACACTCACCTTCTACCAGAACCTATAAAACCCTTTCATCAACACCCCATAATATATAATTTTATACAAAAATTTAATATCCCAATAGGTATTACTAATATAGCTGGTTATTGGGTTGAGGCGAATCCTGCTTTATGTTCCTTATTTGGATATACAAAAGAAGAATTATCAAAACTTACATGGCAAGACTTAACGACACCTGAAAATCTTGACCAGGAACTAACTCTTTTTCAAGAAGTAATCAATCAACCTTTTTCATCCATTAACAAAACATTCACATTCGAGAAATATTATATAAAAAAAGACCGCTCTCCTTTTAGGGCTCTTGTTCATTTAGTCCCAATTCCAGAAAGCAACTCGGATTCACTTTATGGTTTTTTCGTTTGTTTTGAGAATTTAGATGAAAGAAGAAAAAAAGATGATGAAATAGAAGAAACAATGAAGTTTATACGGATTGTTTTAGATTTATTACCCGTTCGTGTTTTCTGGAAAGATATAAATCTTCATTATTTAGGTTGTAATCTTGCTTTTGCAAAAGATGCAGGTAAAAAAAGTCCAGAAGAAATTATCGGTAAAACAGATTATGAATTACCGTGGAAACCCGAAGCAGAATTCTACCGAAAAGATGACCGTGAGGTTATCGAATCGGGTAAACCTAAAATATTTTATGAAGAGCCACAAACAACTCCTGATGGAAAACAAATTTGGTTACGGACAAGTAAAATACCCCTTTTAGGTTCAGGAGGTATTCCCTATGGCGTATTAGGGATATATGAGGATATAACAGAATTCAAATCATTAATAAATACCCTCAATGAAACCATGTCATTATTAAAGACTTTGATAGATTCTGCACCCATAGGAATTATTGCAATCAACGAAGAAGGGAACATTGAATTCTGGAATAAAGTCAGTGAAGAAATATTAGGATGGAATATAGACGAAGTTATGTCCAAGTCTATAGAAAATTTTGCCCCTGAATTAAATAAACAGATTTCTCAAAGTGAAGAAACCCATCCCTTATTAGAAATTGAAGTAATAGAAAAAAACAGACAAGGGAATCCGTTGACTTTGCGAGTTATCCATCGTGTTATTCGTTTCTCGAATAGAAGTCCTCTGCTTCTTATACTATTTAGGGATATTTCAGAAATCAAAAAAATGCAGGAAGAAAAAGAACAGTTCCAAAAGCAGCTTCAATACACACAAAAATTAGAAAGTTTAGGTATCTTATCAAGTTCTGTAGCCCATGATTTTAATAACTACCTTATGGCAATTATGGGACATGCGGAATTAGCCAAGGAAGAAATAAATAATCCCTCTGCCATCCAAAACTATCTCCTGCACATGGAAGAAGTCATAAAAAATGCAGGGGAATTATGCCGACAGTTACTTACTTTTGCTGGAAAAAAGCAAGAATCTCATCAACCCTGTAACCTAAATCTTATTATCAAGGAATCTGAAAATTTATTAAAAGTCAGTATCTCCAAAAAAATATTATTAGATATATCTCTTGCTCCGGATATTCCCCTTATCAATGGAGAAACGGGACAACTGCGTTCTGTGCTTCTTAATCTTGTTATTAATGCATCTGATGCCATAGGAAATCGGAGTGGTATCATTCGAATAAAAACCGGGGTCATAGATTTTACAGAAAGTTATATTCGCACCACTTGGTTTCAGGAAAAAATTGAAAAGAAAAAGTATGTATACCTCGAAGTATCTGATAATGGAATTGGAATGTCTCCGGAAACCCTATCAAAAATATTTGACCCCTTCTTTACTACAAAAGAGAAGGGTAGAGGTTTAGGTTTATCCACTATTTTGGGCATTCTTCGTTCTCATAACGGAACAATCAAGGTTTATAGTGAAGTAGGAATAGGGACTACATTTAAACTATTCTTCCCTGTTATAGAAGAAATAGCAAAACCTCAGCAAGAGGAAATAGAGGATTTAACCTCATGGAAAGGAACAGGGCTTATCCTCTTTGCAGATGACGAACCTACTGTTTTACAAGTTACCACTAAAATGATTGAAAAACTTGGATTTACTGTAATTACAGCCAGAGATGGTCGTGAAGCACTTCAACTCTTTAATAAACATAAAAATAAACTTTCAGCCGTCATTTTGGATATAACAATGCCTCATTTAGATGGAACCGATGTTGCCCGAACCATTCGCTCTGAATTCCCCAATCTTCCCATTTTCCTAAGCTCAGGATTTTCACATCATACACTCAACGAAGGCGATTTAGACTTCCCTATTCAAGGTTTTATGATAAAACCCTATAATATCACTACTCTTATCAAAAATTTAAAAAATTATTTAAAATAACCCCATTCCTACTTAGATTCTGTCGAAAAATCAAGTATTCTTAATGCTCCCCACAAATTTTTTATATTTCGTGAAACGAAATTCAACCAACAAGAAACCCTATCAAGAATCCAGCTATCTGAAGAAATAGCAATACCCTTTCTCTCTACAATTTCGTAATCCGGATTATTCACAACTTCTACTTTACAGTTCCATCCTCTTTCATTAAAGTTCCCTTCAATTAACTGGGCTAATCTTTTACTATTAGATATAGGTTTATCTAAAAACCAGATTACATCGGAAGGCTCAAAAATAGATAAGTGTTCTCCTATCCAATGAATAGCAGGAACAGTCTCTTCAACCTTGTGATAAGTACCGTGCAAACTGGCTATATCGCGAATACAACCATCTCTCCCACAAATTAATATTCCACCCGATAATAAACTTTCTACAGTAATTAACAGATTATATCCGTCAATAAGAAATTGCTCGCCTTTTTTAACATACTCTCCAACTTCATTCCTTTTACGAATTTCTAAAGAAGTGTCGGAACATACCGCCCTTTGAATTACCAGTCTTTGTCGACTTTTTAGTTGATAATGGTCACCAACTACTTTCACCGCTATTTTTTCTGAGTAACCCCGTGTATAGAGATAGGATAGGTCTTTTACGGCTTTTCTCAATAGAACCATCTGTTCGGGAGAAAATAATTTTTCATCTTCCGGGTTTTTTCCCCGATGTCGTTGATGGCTCATTTTTTAATTACTGATATTATTTAGTTATGGGTTTTCTGATGGTTTAGGAGCATTGTTAATACTCAACGGGTCATCATCATCCTGAGCAAGCCAGAACTCTTTCCATTCCTGTTTCCATTCGTTTTCCGTCTCTTTTAAATAGGCAATAATACCCCAATACACCTCTTCATAATTAAATTGCAAAGGTTCACTGAATGTTTCTTTCCATGTATTCCTCCGCACAATACCATAAAAAGTAGATAACTTCCGTAAATGTTTTTCAACTGCTCTATAAGGGCTATAAACTCCGGAGATTTTTAAGAATGCTGAAGGGGTCATAGAACCAATATACTGAACCCAGAAATCTTTAGGTTCCCACTTAATCGGATTTACTCTTTTCTGTTCATTTATTTCCATAGTTAACCTCCATCAGTTTAAAACATCAAACAAACATTCATCGGTATCTTTTTACAACCCGTTCCATTTCTCGCTGTGTTTCCTTCTTTTTTATATCTTCTCGTTTATCAATAACCTTCTTACCACGCCCCAATCCTATCTCTACTTTTACCAGACCATTCTTAAAATAAACTCGTAACGGGATGAGAGTTAGCCCTTTTTCTTCAATCCTCTTGCCTAAACGAATGATTTCGCTTTTATGAAGTAATAATTTTCTCTTACGATGGGGGTCATGATTCAAGATATTCCCCTGTTCATAGGGACGAATATAAGCATTAACAAGGAATAATTCGCCTTCTTCATAATCCACATAAGCATCCTGTATGGACATACTACCCGATGTTCTTAGAGACTTTACCTCTGTGCCTTTTAATGCAATTCCTGCTTCATATCGCTCGAATATTTCATAATCAAAATGAGCACGGCGATTTTGAACGATTAATTTTTCTCCACTGTGCCGTGGCATAATCTAAACCTTTACTATTTATTATCTCTTACCAATCCTATTTGCTATCGCTTTTCATGCGGGGTCCCCAAGACGGTCCCTGTGCTTCCATCTTTAAATTAGGGATATGTCGTTCTTCCCCTGTCTTCACATTTACAGCCCATAATTCCCATCGTCCATTTCTTGTTGAGCAAAACATCACATGTCGCGAGTCTGGTGACCATGTAGGAGACTCATTATTACCATAAGAATTCGTTAATCTTCGCGGATTAGCACCATCCGCATCCATTACATAAATTTCAAAACCTTCACCCCTCTGCTCCACAACATAGGCAATCATTTTTCCATCTGGAGACCATGCGGGGTCATACGAATTTCCTCCTTGATAGGAAATACGACGGGCATCACTACCATCAACGCCCATAACATAAATCTGGGGATTTCCACCCCGGTCGCTGACAAATGCAATTCTTGACCCATCCGGAGAAATACACGGAGAAGTGTCTGCATCTTTATTTCTTGTAATACGAACGGGATTACTCCCATCCATATTACGGATATAAATTTCCATATTTGCGTCTTTACTTAAAGTCATCGCCAACCGATTGCCATCAGGAAACCATGATGGCGCTGAATTCAATCCCACCTCTTTTGATAATGGCGTAACCTTGCCTGTTAAACGGTCAAAGACATAAAGAAAGGAATACCTATCTTTATAGGAAAGATATGCAATCTTCATTCCATCTGGAGAAACTTTAGGTTTTATGGAAATAGACCCATGTTCTGTAATTTGTTTTACATTGGCTCCATCATAATCTGCGATAAATAATTCTTTATTTTTCCCTACAATACCTGTAAAGCAAATCTGACTTGTTCCCGACCCGGGGATTCCATCAACAAAAGCAATTACCTCCTCAGAAAATCGGTGCGATGCCAAACGAGAGTTAGAAATATCAACACGAACCTCTTTCCCTACCACCTGATTACTTGAAAGAAGGTCTAATAGACGAAATTGGCATACATATTTCCCGTCTTCTTTCTTGACAAAACCATACAATAAAAATTCTGCTTTCGTAGCACGCCATGCATCAAAATTAATGCTTGCCACATCTTTGTCCAAAGCAACAAATCCAACTGGATAGCGTTCCCGCGGCAGTAAAATAAATAATCCTGAAAATTCAAGGTCATAAGCCATTACTTCTGACAATTCCACAGCAACACCACTCAAATCAGGAGTATCTGGACAAAAAGGTGGAACCGCAACCAAAATCCTTCTATCCACTCCTCTAACAGATTGAAGGCGAATTGCGTCCTGTGCCATTACATCAAATATTATTCCAACTAATAAAAAAGATAATAACATTATGATAAATAATTGATTATTTCTCATTGGAAACTCCTTTACTTAAATCTAATAAATTATTATTCAGAAGTATTATATCTAAAAATAAACCCTGTTTACATTTAAGATTTGTGTCCCTATTATAATCTCAACTACTCTAAAGAAAAGGCATAAACAACGAGTTGTTCATCTTTGTTAAAACCATCTGGGAAACGAGGAAAGGGAGCCGCAAGTAGTATGGCCCTTACTCCGGATGCTCCTAATTCAGGGTCACTGGCTTGTTTTGTAACCACGGGTTGTTCAATCAGTTCACCATTCCTATTTACCCAGAAAGAAACCTCTGCAACATTATTTTCCTTATCAATCTTCACACCACTCGGAATTTCCCATGCATATTCTATCTTTCTTTGCACCTGTCTCGCCCACCATTCTAATTCCGGAGGTAAAGGATTGGCTACCTGTGCTTTGGGAGCAGAAGGAGCAGCGGTAGGTTCAGGCTTAGGAGTTGGCTCTTGTTTTTTGGGAGGGGGTTGCTCCTTCTTGGGTTCGGGTTTCTCCTTCGGTTTTTCTTCAGGAGGTTTTTTCTCTGGTTTGGGTTTCGGTTTCGGCTCCGGTTTGGGTTCAGGCTTCGGTTCAGGTTTTGGTTCTGGCTTGGGTTCAGGCTTGGGTTCAGGTTTTAATTCGGGTTTGGGTGGTTCGGGTTTAGGTTCGGGTTTCGGTTCGGGTTTCGGTGGTTCGGGTTTAGGTGGCTCTGGCTTCGGTGGTTCCGGTTTCGGAGGTTCCGGTGGGGTTTCTTGTGTTATAGGTTTATCCGGGACAGGATTTTCTAACGAAACTTGAAAAACTAAAGGTATCGGTTCTGGTGTCTTAAATTTATAAAAATAAAATGGAACAAATATAACAATATGGAAAAGTATCGAGAACAAAAACGCCTGGCGAATTCTTCTCGAATCTTTGTTTTTCTTCCAATATTCCTGATATAACCGTTGCATCGCTAATAATATCTTCCCTCCTTGGGAACATTATAATATCATAAAATAACTGCTTTTTACTTGTTTCCTTTTTTTCTTTTATAGTATTTATGTTTATTTCTGAAAAAAAGTTCTTATCGGTATATAAAAACACAATATATGATTTTTATATAAACGAAAAATTTCAAGTGAAACATAGACACCTATTAGAAACAAATACAAAAATATATTTGGGATATAAGGCAAAATATGAAAATAGAGAATGAAATAATTTATCTCCCTATGTTTCTGTCCTTACTTTTAATTTATTTCCTAATGGTTTCTCTATTTTATTTAGTGGGAATTGAGCCTATTTATCGTCATATTACGCCCTTTTATGCATTATGGAAACCTATTTATCCCTCTCTTCTTCGTTCATTACAATTACCCTTTTTTATAATAATTGGAGGTCTTTCTGTTCTCTACTTAAACCATAAAATCTACAAAATAATGGTTGCCCTCTTTTGCTCTATCTTTTTATTATGCTCCTCCTATATTCAGGATAAAACACTTTCTTTTCAAATTTTCAACAATATTTTTTTATTTCTTCTTATAACCGTTTCCATGTCACTTTTCATAAAAGTTATATCAAATAAAAACTTAGAAGAGAATAAAAAAATAGGACTTATTCTCCTGAGAATATACCTGTTTTACATTTTATTTTCCATAGAAGTAGCGAGTATCCGTGATGGATTAACGGCAATAGCCCAACCATACCAACGGACAAAATATGAATATATTGGAGACATCGGAATTACCAAAAATATCTTTGAACTTTTTAGCCGTTATCATGAGATACAACCTCATTTATCCTTACATGGAAGATTGGCACCACCGGGACCTTTATCTTTACTCTGGTTTTGCTCTTATCTCATAGGAAAATCTCCGATGTCCCTCTCGCTTTTTACTATATTTTTTGGTGGACTGGCAATATTCCCATTATTCCTATGGATAAAAGAATTAACATACAATAATACGAAAACAGCAATCATAGGGACATTTCTCTATACTCTTATTCCTTCATTAGTGCTCTTTTGTGCCACATCTACCGAAATTTTATATATGCCATTTCTATTTCTCTCTTTATGGACATTTGAAAAATCAATAAATAAATCTTCCATCCCTTTTATATTTATATCCGGTATATCCTTTGCTATTTTATCCCTTTTCAAATTTACTTTGCTTTCAATAGGGATATACTTTCTTCTTCGTGGTATCATTGTTTTTCTTAAAAAGCAATCTTCTTTTTCCCGACTAATCATATGGGCTGTTTGTATGCTTATAGGCTTTTTTTCGTTTTATTTTATCCTCTATTTCATTACAGGTTACAGACCTATTCAGGTATTTTTTCAAGCACAAAAAATGTTTCAAGAAGACATACAATCTCTCCAAATTATTGCTCCTCGTTACTCTTTATGGTGGTTCAAGTTATTTACTCCTCTAACCTGGGCATATTTCACAGGAATTCCTATACTCTTTGGTTTTTTGAGACAAATAGGGACAAAAAACAGACAAGAACAATATGAGGTTGTCTTATTTTTAACTACATTACTAATCTTAACTCTTGCATACATTGCCCCTGGAGAAGGAGAACGCTCTGCTTTATATGTATTCCCCTTCTTCCTTGTCCCCTCATTACACTTCTGGCATAATCGTTTTAACAATAGTAATACTCTGGGCGTGATTATTCTTTTCTTAATCTTTCAAACGGTATTAACAGAAGC
>Ga0123519_10011561_pt1 | contig 13002 bp, 7 predicted proteins | sample YelNatPaOPRAMG02_FD_87396 | JGI IMG/M metagenome (GOLD analysis project Ga0123519, IMG submission 87396) | Hot spring microbial communities from Yellowstone National Park - Yellowstone National Park OP-RAMG-02 (version 2) | ecosystem: Environmental > Aquatic > Thermal springs > Hot (42-90C) ...
ATTCCTGCAACCCAGCCTGTAGACGGCGCAACATTGTTCCAGGAATACTGGTCATCACTTTTTGTGATCTGGATATAACATTTATATATACCAGCATCATATTGTGTGCCAGTAAACTGGTCATTATTGGATGTCCCGGAAATAGTTGTAAGTGATTTGAGAAACGAACCGGTTAGCGGAACTGTTACTGTTGAAACAGGAACTGTTGCATCATAATAGAAATATCGTGTTCGTGGTCCCGATGCATCACCAGGAATTGTCTCTGTGTTAGAAGCACTATCCTTCGCATAACATTTAACCCTGTATCTGTTACCACTTGTCAAATTCGATATTCCAACTGTTAATGTCCAGGGACTCCATCCTGTTGCTACTGACCAGGTAGAATAATTAACCCATTGGTTTAAATAACTACTCCAGAATGTCGTTCCTCTTGTTAAGTCCTGTAACTGAACATATACTTTATCACTTATCATATTATCTGATGCTGTTCCTGAAATTGTGCCAATATTTTTGTAATACAGGTCATCTGTCGACGGCTTTGTTAATCCTGAACTCGGCGGTGTCGCATCAACAGTAACAGTATTAGAAGAATAGTTGACAATAAACGATTTCTGTAAATTACCTGCACTATCACGTGCACGACATATAATCAAATAATCAGCTGTAACTAATTCTGAACCAGTGTATTGCCATGACCATGTGCCACCAGCAATATAATAATCAGCATCAGGCCAGTCAGCCGGCTCTGTTCCTGACCAGCCAGAACCAGTCCAGTATTGTCCACTATTCTTATTCATAAAAAGTATCTCTACACCACCATTCGCTGCAATACCAGAAAGAGAATCCTCCATTTTACCATAAAACGCTTGCGGGGTCGGAGAAAGAAGTGAACCATTAGTAGGCCATGTTATTGTGGAACTCGGTGGACCATTATCCCACCTGAATGCATTTGTGCTTGAGATTAGTTCTATATTAGGGTCAGAACCACCTGTCTCGTTTTCAACACTGTCACGTGCCTGTGTCCAGATATAATATGTTGCTCCTTGTATGAACTGTGTCGGGTCATCCTGGGCTACCTGTGAAATGTAAGATTCCCAGTTATATTGGCCACCAGAAGGTGTAATCAAACCAACATCAAGCCAGCCAGGGTCCGTTGACTGGAAATTTGAGCCTGACCACCACCAGTTATCAGTACCACGCCTCAGTTTCCATTTTACCCAGTTTATTCCACCATACTCGTTATCAATCGCTGTTCCACTTATTACTGATAGGTTACCAGCAAACTGGTAACCACCCGGTGGCCATAATGTAACTGAATCGGGACGTTCAGGCGCATCTCTGTAAATATCATAAATAAATACTGCTGTTGAACTGTATAAACTCCAGTTCTCAACTGAATCCCTGCACCTGACATAGATTTTATATCTATGATTGTGCTGTAAATCAGGTCTACCTGTGCCTGCTACGGGCCAGGTTGAGGTATAAAAATACCATATACCGCTTACAACTTGGGTTGAAACATAATTAGCAATATTATTTTCATAACCTGTTACATAATCCGCCCATGTCGTTCCAGTCCAGTATTTGTTTACACCTATTAGCGGCGAATTATCATGGATAAATAGATATATTGCTTTTGTCGGATTAAATGGGTTACCATCCTGGTCAACAGCAGTCCCATAAATAATTGGTAACGATTTCCTTATTGTTTGTGAATAATCGGGCTGTGGTAATGGCTTAACTATACCAAAATTAGGACTTTTTGTATCTAATCCAAAATAAAATACAATATCACCATTCGTCCCTAATGTAGTAGGCCAGGCATTCCAGGATACACCACCATCTGTTGAACGCGCACCATACGAATTTGTGCCATCAAATGTTATATCAGAATACGGTGAACCTTCTCCTGGGTATGTGTCCATAGGACATACACGGTATCCATTAGCAGCAGCAGAACCAGGTGAATAGAAAACTAATCTGTAAACATTACCTGCTACCATTTTACAGGTCTGGGTGCTCTCAAGGTCTTTTACTATCCAGTCCCATGTCCCAGCAGCGGGAAGTTGCCCTGAAGTAGCAAATATACCTGACGAAATTATTGTTGATTGTGTTACATTCTCAATATAATAGCGCACACTATCAGCAGGCGCTGCAACCTGTTTTGTCATCAATGCTGCTATACGGATAACTTTTAAATCATAAGGCGGATTTATTACTTCTGCATACCTGATATTACCTGAAATTTCACCAGTAATATTGGCATTAAACGGACCACGAACATAGGGTTGGCCCATATATGTAGTATCAGTATATCTTAAAACAAATATCGGTTCATAATAAATATCTGTTCCAGGATTATCTCCATAACAACGTAAATTTAAACATTCTTCCTGGTTATACGGTGTCCTGTTCAATGGTGTCTGGTCACCAGTAAGTGTGCTCAGAGTTGACTGTATTCTTCCAGCTGACCCTGCACCATCTAATATACTTAATCTTATTACAATCCAGTATCTTGACCCTTTTGTTAACGGATTCGTTTGTGTAACTGATACTTGTCCCCAACCAGCAAAATTGGCTATATTTGATAATGTTAAAGTCCCTGTTGATGAGACCGCTGTCCCAGGTAATGCACCTTTATCTTCAGCAATCCATACCTGCCAGGTATCTGTCCTCGTGTTGTTACCTTTCCTGTAATAAATATAAATCTGTTCAACCGTTTTATCATCCAATGCAGTAAAACTTATATGACTTCTCTCTCCTAATGTATCCAATGTGTTAGCATCATTAATTGAGTTCTCGTTATGATACAGTTTTTGTGTTGCACCTGCTGTTGGCCAGTACGAATCAGGAACAGCACTAATATTTTCCGGATATAAAATAAATAATGCTAAAATGAATATAATGAGATACATTTTTATTGTTTACCTGTAAATCGCTCTAAATGAAATTTTGCTGTCTTCTTTACATCTTCATCCGGGTCACTTTTCAGAACATTCTGCAGTAATTCTATCCGCTCTTTTAATCTAAAATCGGATAAAATATTACCTAATGATGCTACTGATTGCGCTCTTATCTTCGGGTTTTCATCACTTAATCCTGTCTTTAATGAACTAAATGATTCTTCTGTCATAAACCTACCTAATGTGTTACCAGCACGTAACCTGACTGAAATTGACTCGTTCTTGTCTAAAAATACTCCTCTTAAATAACTAACTGTTCTCTCATCTCTTAAATAACCTAATGTCATAATACCAGCACACTTTATATCAGTATCTGTTTCCGTTTTTATATGGTTCATTATATCAATCGCTGCTGATTTATCACCTATATTACATAAAACTTCTATAACTTTTTTTCGGACTATCTTTTCTCTGTCGGTCTTCATAACATCAATAAGTTGCGGTATTATCTCTTTCTTACCTAACTTACCTAAATTTTCTACAGCAATAACCCTTTTCTTTACATCTCCGCTTTTTAAATCCTTCACCTCCAACCCCAAAAAAGGGACGGAGGTAATTATTACAATAATAACACTAATGATAAATATAAAACTCTTTTTCCACATACCGTTTTTAATTAACTTTAAATTTTTTTTCATGTTCTGTTATAATAATCCTTCTAATTCTGTTTCTATTTTCCTCTTGGGCCTACCCCGTTTCCAAGTGGTTTCTTTTAATCCCATTCTTTTCAACTTATTCATAAATTCGGAACTTCCATATAAACCTTGTCGAAAATACCTCTCTAAACCACGCTTATCATTTATTCCATCATTGACAAACTCAATATATTTTTTCATTCTAAGATTTTGGTTTTCAGATAGACCCAAATATTCATCATTGAAACTTAATATTAAATTCTGCTCACCTAATGCATAAAACCGATAACTTGACCATTTATATTCTTCAGGTGACTTAACAATTCCTGCTCTTACTGGATTCAACTCTACATACCTACCACATTCCAACAAATATCTTCCTTCTTGTATCAAAAAACTTTTAAATCTATCTTGCCATACATAACCTGAACCACCATACTTCTTCCTATAATGTTGAGCATATTTTTGGTTAAGGCTTCTCATAATCTTAGCTAATTCATCAATAACAGGAACATACATAATCAAATGTAAATGATTATCCATCATAACATAATTGTATACTTTAAATTGAAACTCTTGTTTGCAAGATAAAATATTATTTAAATAGAACTCAAAATCTTCATCCTCATTAAATATTTGCTTTTTGTTATGTCCACGTGATAAAATGTGGTAAGTTCCATATTCTATCACAAACCTTTTTATCCTTGGCATTTGATGAAAATTACCTCCGTCCCTTTATTTATATTCATTTACTCTAAACTTTAACTGTTTTCTTAATTCTCCAGGTAATAAATTAAATAAACCCGGTTTAACCTCTAATATACGGACTATGTCTGCTAAATCTTTCTGCCGTTTACTGGCTCGCCTTGTTTTGTCCGAATATGCCCATATCTTGCCCATTAAAACATCTCTAATACATGCAACAGGTAATTTATAGCCCAGGACCGGTCTTAATTTAGCACGGTTTATAAATTCTTGATATTTTTCATCTGTTTGTATCTGTATCCTGATATCAGAACACGGACTTGATATATCAATACTGTGCTCAAATCTCTTAACTTTAAAATTCTTTTGTAATATATCAAGTAACTCTCGCAATTTTTCTGAAATAATAACAATATCTATATCAAGTGATATAACTGGCTCTGCATAAACATTAACTGCTAATCCATCAATGATACAAAACTTAATTTTTCTATCTCTTAAAATATCTATAAATTCCTGAATAAAATCTTTATTACTGTTACTGATTCTATTAAAAAATTCTCTGCCTGTCATTGATTTAATCCTAAAATTTTAATAAATATTGCTACGCATATATTCCACTGTCCTTTTTACCACTATCTAATGAGATAATTTCAAATTGGATATTAGAATCGTGGACATAACATTTAAATTTATTTTGCAGTGATTGTAATGCTTCATCAACAGTTTTACTTTCAACATAAAAATCAGGTATTACAGGACAGAGTGCAACAATTGTATTCTGTTCTGTCTGATGTATTAATATCGGATAAATCATAATTAATACCCTAAATGCGCTTTCTTTATAAAACTAAATCTGATTAAAATTAGTTGTTTTTCATAGTTTAATATCCCGTTGTATACCAAGGATTAAGGAGACCAAATTATACAGTAAAATCTCTGTAATTAGAGACCATGATCTCCTTCGTTCTTGGTATCTTTTTTTTCAACGGGATATCAACACCTAAGTACTAAGGGGGCTACCTTAGTCTTAGGTATGAAAAAAAGATATGAAAATAATGTAGGATATATTTTTAGGGTTCCAGTTAGACCGGAACCGATGATAAGCATAAGAAACAATGTTAAGAACCTTGGTGTAGACGGTAATAATGTCTGAATGATATCTAAAACTAATTCCTTTATCTCTCTTGTGATAAAATATTCACTGAGTGCAATTATACTGTTAATTATTGAAAGTAATTCATGAGTTGAATATGTCCCTAACTCAATTATCAAACTATATAACCCTGTTATAAATAAATCAATCAATTCTCGTTTTGCCCCTATTGTATTAATAGGTCTATTCCTATTATCTCTTACATCAACAGTATCTATATCATCAATACTATTTACAATTTCTAAATTGATACATACAAATTTATATTTATCCCAGTTATATAAGTTTAAAGATAAAACAGAAACAAATAACAAAATATAACAAAATAAAATCTTTTGTTTCATAACCAACCTTAATTAATTTTTGTTTACAAAATTTTTACAAACTCTTTTTTGCTATTTATATTATAACATATTTTTTGGATTTGTCAAGTGTTTTTTTAAAAAATTATTTTTGTTGCTTTTTTTAATAAAAGTTTCCGTCTGAATTTTATATCTATTATTATAAGTGTGATTTTTGTCACAATTATTTTTTTTAGTTAGTTAACTTATATGTGACAATTCCTGCAGGTATCTTTGGATAAAAATAAGTTGTTTTATGCGGCATGATTTTATTTTTTTCGGATAATTTATATATCTGTTTAATATCAATCGTGTTAATTAAAAATGCAACACCATTAATTCTATTCGCATATTCAACTGCCTCTTTTATATCTTTTGTGTACAGTATCTCATCCTTTCTGTATATTTTGTCAAGTAATAGTTTATGTAAATTGATAACATGAATATCTTCTGTCTTCTTTTTGGGAATAATACAATTAAATTCACCATTATTATACAAAACAATAAATGGTACTGCTTTACCATCCCAAGATTTAATGTAAAAATATCTTTTTAATAATTCCTGTAATCTGATACAATTATGGACAACACGATGCGTCGGTAAAATTACTAATCCAGGGTCAGTTAATGAACATAGAAATGTTAATATGTAATTGTAATCCTTACTCTCATCATAATCAGAATCTTTTTTCATCATCTCATCTCTATAAATTGAACTTACTGTGTATCTGTGATGTCCATCAGCAATAAAAACAGGTTTCTTGGATAAGGATAATTGTATTTCTGTGATGAGTTTATTGTCTTTCAGTATCCATAACTTGTGCTTAATATTATCTCTATCTGTAAATAATAAATCCGGTTTTTTTGAAACAACTTTATCTAAAATTTTACTAACCTTATTCTGTGTATCATCAAAAAGACAGAATATCGGACTCGTATTACATCTAATCGCTTTCAGTAAATTTAATCTGCTCTCAACCGGTTTTTCTGAAACTTCTTCATGCTTAATAAATTGTTTTTTATCTAACTTCATTATACAGAAAAAACCTGTCCTCGTAATCTTTTTATCGTTGCTGATAAATTCTTGCTGGTATACATATATCGACGGCTCTCTGTCTTCAATTAAAATATTATTCTTATACCAGGTATTAAAAATTTTTTTTGCATTAACCGGATTATCAGGTAACTCTATATTAACAAAATTATACCGCGATAAATTAATCAATTCTCTCTTCTTTTCGTTATTTATTATATCATACGGCGGACAAATTAGGTTCCCTAATACAAAATCAGAATTCTTTTCACTACTCTTTTTTGTTTTTAAATTATATCTGATTGCTTTGAAAGGTAATATTGTTGCCATAAGGTTGTGATTATATTAAATTTTTAATTCCATAGTCAATTAATTAATCCTAATTCCCCTTTCACTATACAAAATTCTAATAGATATGCATTGTTTATTTTTCTAAATTATATTAAAAAATTTGGATAAAATCAAAAAAATGTGACAAAAATCCTGTTTAATGCTCTTATTTATTAATCGTCAAAAATATTGTGAATAAACAAATAAAAATAAATTTTTTTTTTAATAATATTGACAAAAATTAGTTTTTGTGTTATATATACTTGGAATTTATATAATGCTGTTGATATTTTAAGGTTAAAAAATAACCATTTACTATTTTTGTATGCTATTTAAATTTATGTTTAATATGATACCTAAATTTCTAATCATCTTGCTTGTGTCAAGTTTGTCATACCAAATTTTACTGTTCGGACAGGAAGGAGGTAATGTTACTTTAGAAGAACTTAAGCCAGGAAATCTATCTGCTAATATTCTGTTCTATACTCCATGGTTTTTCGGACTCGATTCAGAACTTGAACCTGAAATGAAATATTTACCTGATTTGGTTGGCTCGGATTATAGAACTAAAATAAATTATGATTTTTTACCTGTTCCGCTACAAGTTGACCCATTTGAAATCTATGAACAGTTCATCGGAACAACAACATATAACTTAAATGAACTTATCGGGCTGAGTAGTCCGACTATACCTATGCCAAGAACATCATTTTTAGGTGGTCAGAAATCAGGTATAGTTGGGGTCGGAATAACAACAAGAAGTAAGTTCTTTATGATTGGTGCCGGGTATCGCGAACTATTTTCTTTCACAGGTAATACTATGTTAACAGGAACAGATACACTAATTTCTGTTACAAACCCAGAAGGTGTTTATAAATTACGGTTACAACCAACAATTAGATTAAATAGTTTAGTTCAAATAGTTAGATATGACCTGCGACTCGGACTATACCTTACTGATATTTTTGAACCCTATATTGTCGGAAATTATTATGAGGGCTACATGAAAATGAACTTTAATGTGTTAACAGATGCAATTGTAACATTACCTGATAATTCTACTGTTGAATTTAATACTGATGACCATAATAGACTAGACCAGTCAGTAAATGGCTCCTGTAAAGCTTCGTCTATCGGAGGTAAAGTCGGTACAGTAATATATCTTGAAGAAACACGACTCGCTATAAGAACAACTTTCGAAAAAGCACTACCACTGAAATTCAATGGCTCGTTTGTATCATTAATCCATTATATTGACCCTGAACAATTTAATTCTGCTGACCCTACCGCTACTGTAACAAGTTCCGGAACAATAACAAATCCGTTAACTGTCGATTTACCATCCGCTGTTTCCGCTGAAGCATCGTTCTTCTTTAACCCAGTCATAATAAGTGGCGGATATAGAAAATATCTTTCTGATTTGAAATTTTCTGGTCCGTATCTGAACCAGTTAATTAAATTTAATTACAGTATATATGTGAATATCACTCTACCATTCCCATTAATACAGTTATCAGGTGGCGTCGTCTATTCTGATACTATCCCATTACCTTTATTCTCAGTAGGAACAGAATTAAATTTGGGTAAGAACTGGCAACTTGAAGAATCGTTTATCGCATTACCATTACAGATACTTAAAACAAGGATAAGTTACAGATTTTAATTATGAAAAAAATGGTATCTGGGAAAAAGTAGAAGATATATACCATAGCCAAGGACACAGTTGGAAATGTAATATATCTGCTAATACATCATCCTGTTAGTTGATAAAATTGAACTAAAGATATATAATATATCCGGTGAATTAATCAATGCGGTAACAATAAAAGAATTACCAGCAGTAATTAATAACAAATATGTTTATGAGTATGAATGGGAGATAACAAACATAGTTAGTGGTATTTATCTGTATTCAGTAACAGCAAAAAAAGGAAACGAAAATACTACAAAATTTATAAGTAAGATAACAATAATAAAATGAATAAAAATATTATAAAATTATTATTAAATGTTTTGCTGTTAACTGTTTCTGTTCAAATCTGTTTCAGTACTATATATATCAAATCAATGCCTTTAAGATTAATTAAATGGAATGAAACAGCTATCGCTGAAAATACTGACCCTAACCAGAAAATTGCACTGGAATGGCTCGGAGATAATTATGGGCCACCACCACAAAATTGCGAAATAAGATACAGAACTTCTCCCGGTAACCAGATAAGTGATTATACTCTTGGTCCTATATCACAAACAGTTCAAGGACAACTATTAGATTTTAATCCACAGAAACGCGCTGCAAACGGTATGACAGGCGGTGTCTATTATTGTAGAGTTGTTGAAGTAGGAAATATAAATAATTTTTCTGAAGAGTTCATATTTTATGTTGAATCATCACAGGCACCACAAATGCTTACACCAGTAAACGGAACATATATAACAAATCCAAAACCTATATTTACATGGAACGGCGTCATAGGTGTCCCATTCTATTATATTATTGTTACTGACCAGAAAATTATTATTGAATATAATCCTAATACAGGTGAAAACGAAATTAAAACACAGGACGGATTACCTATTATGCCTGTCTGGCAATCAATAACACCTGAAACTAATATTTCCTACGGAACACCTGACTCTTCAGGTTATTTTATAGGTAATCCAGAACCATTACTTGCTAATACTACTTATACATGGGTGGTATTTAATTGTTATGCAAATAATCCTGCCTATGTATCATCTGTTGTATCAGGATTGTTTGAATTCTGTTTTGTGCAACAGGTCAATTTACCAAAACCTACTCTCATTTCACCACCTAATAATAAAACTACAGATATTACTGACCCTGTAATAAATTTTACTTGGAATGATAACTGGACTCCATCTTATGACCCTATCTCCAATTTCCATATATATATATACAGAGAAACAGCTGCTACCAGTACTCTCGGATTCGGATTATTATCTTTTGATGGGTCAACAACAAATACTTATTTTGACCTTAATGCTTTTAATATATTAAGTAATGCTGTGTATTACTGGCGTATAATAACTGAAGATAGTCAAGGTAGAGCAATTAAAAGTTCAACATGGGCTTTTAAATATTATAAATTATGTGGTCAACTTGAAATCAAAACACAATTTTATAATCCAACAACTTCTAATATTGAAGATTTAGGATATACAAATATTTTTATTGATGCTATAAACGGAGGAAGTATTATAACTGTCCCACTTATTACAGATACAACAGGAAACCTTATTATTGATTTGTCACCAGGAACATATAGAATAACAGCTGAAAAAGAAAATTTTGAATCCCAAATAGCAACAACAACTATTATTGAACAAACAACAACATATCTCAATCTTATATTAGAAAAAAGTCCATCTCATGTAATAGGAACTGTTATTGATGATAATTCTGTTCCTGTATTTAATGCTGTTGCTAATTTTATACAGAAAACACCTCCTTATGAAACGAAATTTACTGTAACTGATAATAACGGTATATTCAGAATGAATGTGTATACAAATACATCATGGGATATATCTGTAACAAAAATAGGATACAGCACCTCATCTGTTATTACTGTCAATCTTTCAAGTTATCCAACAACTGTTGATGTCGGACAAGTAATAATCATAAAAAATAAAAATATTATTACTGGAACAGTTGTTAACGAATTAGGATATGCTATTGTTTCTGCTGAAGTGAAAGTTAAATCAGATACTGTTGAATGGACAACTTTATCTGATTCGAATGGCGGGTTTACATTCAAAGTTAATGATGGAACCTGGATACTATCAGCTACAAAAATAGGGTTCATTTCACCTACACCTATAACAATAGTTGTATCTAACGGCGAAACTGTTACAAGACAAATTGTTCTAAAATCTCAGGCAAACCGTGTTACTGGCTATGTCACTGATAACCAACAGTATATTAAAAATGCTACTGTTGAAGCATTAGATTTATCTGGACAATTAAAAGATACGACACTAACTGATATATACGGATATTATACTCTTAACTTAAACGCTAATCAGACTTATAATATATCTGCTTCAAAAAGCGGATATACTTCCCCTCCTCCTCAACAGGTAACATTCGGACCAACTGATAGCGGAGTGACTATCTCAGGAATAAATTTTGTTCTTACACCAAATATATCTTATATTACAGGTAAAGTTACAACAGATGGAATAAATGGATTAGCAAATGTGACTATCACAAATGGTTCTGTGAATACTTTGACTAATAGCGATGGAACATATACTCTAAATGTCGCTTATGGAAACCATACTATTGAAGCAATAAAAGAAGGATATACCTCAGAACCAGCACAACAACAGATAACAATAGGACCAGGTGAAACTATATCTAATGTAAATTTTATTCTTATTCCTAATGCAAGTGTTATTAAAGGAACTGTTTATTCAGATACAGGACAAAAAGTTTATCAAGCAACAGTGCTCGTCAGTAGTGCACCATCTGGACAACCACTGTATAATACTCTAACTGATAGTTCAGGCCAATATATGTTCAGTATAAATTACGGAACATGGTATCTGAAAGCAAAAAAGGATAAGTTCATCGATTCATCAGAAATATCTGTTAGTGTCGCTCCAGGACAGACATCAACAGGTAACGACTTGGTTATTACTCTTAATATCGGGTATATGACAGGCGTGGTTAGAGATTCATCTACTGTTGTCCGTGAAGCAACAGTTAAAATATATAACGGAATAAACATTATTGAATCAGGAGTAACGGATATCAACGGTAGATATAATTTTGCTCTTGAACCCAGTACTTATAGTATAAAAATAGATAAAACTGGATATAAAACATATTTCTCAACAAGAAATTATACTGTTCTCTTCGGAACAATAACAACTGTCCCGGATATAATTTTGGAAAAAACAGTATATTATATTAACGGAACAGTAACAGGTCCAAGTAATTCACTAATCAAAGATGCTGAAGTCAATATCAACGGAAATGTTGTTCTTACTGATATAAATGGATATTTCTGTTCAGGTGTGAATGAAGGTATATATAATGTATTCGTTACAAAAAAAGGATATAAATCTGTTACCAGTACACAAACAATCACTTTTGTTGCCGGTGTTGACCCCGACGGAACAATAAAATCTGCTAATTTTATAATGGATTATAATTACGGGATATTAAAAGGACTTGTAACTACTGGAAATGGCTCTGTTAATATTAAAGGTGCTATCGTTAATGCAAACGGAAACACAACAACAACATTATCAAATGGAACTTATTCTTTAACACTTATTCCAGGAAATTATTCTGTTGCAATAACATCAACAGGATATATAACTTATTCAACATTTACATATATAAATGATGGCAGCACAACAACAGTTAACTGCGACCTCATACCAGCTAAATATTCAATAACAGGTAATGTAGTAAACAATCTCGGTTCAGGAATAGAAAATGCAACAGTGAAAGTGAGTAATGAACTTGTCACAAAAAACTCTGTTACGAACTCATCAGGAAATTTTTCTGTTTCAGAGTTAACAAATGGCAGTTATAATATAACTGTTGTAAAAACAGGTTATTCATTTGTTTCTGGATCAAATACTATCATTATTAATAATTCTGATATTTATGGACTGAATTTCGTATTAGCCATTGATAGCGCTACTATAGAAGTAAATGTCTATAATAACGAAACAAATAATCCTGTCACCGGTGCTTCTATACTTGTAACCGGAGAAACTCAAGAAACATTAGGGTATTCCGGAAACGGTATCAGCGATATTAATGGTAATTGTGTAATTACTAATCTTAAATCAGGTA
>Ga0123519_10011563_pt1 | contig 12998 bp, 12 predicted proteins | sample YelNatPaOPRAMG02_FD_87396 | JGI IMG/M metagenome (GOLD analysis project Ga0123519, IMG submission 87396) | Hot spring microbial communities from Yellowstone National Park - Yellowstone National Park OP-RAMG-02 (version 2) | ecosystem: Environmental > Aquatic > Thermal springs > Hot (42-90C) ...
CATCACGGGCAGGATATCCAGTTTTTCCCGCAGCATGATGGAGGCGGCCGCCCCCACGCTTTCACCCGCCTGCACGGTGACGAAGTCCTTCCGCATGAGATCCTCTGCCACCGCCGGGAAAACCTCCCTGACGTGGCGTGCCATCGGTCTCCCTGCCCTCTCAATCCTGCGCGTGTACCTCACCATTCTTCCGCCCCCCGCCCAGGACTCCACGGCAAACACGATGTCCGCGTCGGTTATCACTCCAATGGGCCTCTCTCCCTCTACAACCACCGCCCCCTTTGCCCGGGCCTCCTGCATGACCTTCATCACGTGCGAGACCGAATGCCTCCTCCCCACCCTCACGCAATCCCCGCCCATCACCTCACCAACCCTCCTGCCTCCAGCCTTTTCCGGCAGGGCCCTCACGAGATCTGTCTCCGTCACTATTCCGATCACCCTTTCTCCGTTCATCACGAGAACGCTTCCCACCCCGCGCTCCTGCATGATACGCGCCGCCTTCTCCAGCGCAGTTCCGTTTGACACACACACCACCCCCTTCGACATCAGGTTGGCGACCGGGATTCCCTCAAGGGGAAGCAGGGACCTGGCCCGGAGCTCCCGCATCAGGTAGTTCACAATATCCCTCATCGAGATCACGCCCACCACCCTTCCCCTCTCCAGGACCGCCAGGTGTTTTATCCTCCTCCTGAGCATGATCTTCCTCGCACCCGCCACGGTGCTCGCCGGCCTTACCGCCACGACCGGGGAGCTCATCACATCGTCCACCCTCACACCAACAACCTCAGCATGTCGTGTTCTGTTATTATCCCCTCAATCCTTCCGCCGGAGACCACGGGAAGGCCTCCGAATCCCCTCTCCCTCATGAGCGCGGCGGCCTCTCCGACGTCCGTATCCGGTCCGACCACAGCCACATCCCTCCTCATTATCTCCTCCACGGGAACTCCCATCGCATCCTCCACCCCATGCGAGCCCATGCGGTGGAACACCTCGCTCCTCCCCAGGTACCTCAGTATGTCCATTGTGGTCACTATCCCCAGGAGCCTGCCCTCCCTGGCGACCGGCAGCCTGCGGAACCCCATCCCCACCATCCTCCTTGCGGCGTCCAGCACCGTCTCACCCGGATCTATCGTGACAACATGCCTGCTCATGTAGTACCCCACCTTCTTTCCGGTCGATGGGGGAAGGCGGTATATCAGGTCCCTCTCTGATATCACGCCGAGCACCCTGAGCCCCTTCCCGACAACCGGCACGCCTCCAACTCCCTCCATGAGGAGAAGCCTGATGACCTCCCCCAAAGACATCTCCTCTTCCGCGTAGGCGAATCTCTCAGGTGCTATCGTCCTCACCGGCTCGTTGACCGCGGAGAGAAAGTTTCCCCTGAACTTGATCTGAATTACTTTGTACCTCTCCCCGCCGCCGAGGAAGTCCACGACGTCCCTGCTGCGCAGCACCCCCTTCAGCTTCCCGGTTCCGGGCTCCGCTATCACGAGCCTGCGCTCATTCCTCGATACCATGAGCTCGGCCGCCCTCTTTATCGGAAAGGTCGGGGGAACAGTCGTCACGTCCCTCCTGGCGATCCTGAGCGCCTCCCCCTCCTCCTTCCTCAGCTTTGAGGTGAAATCCACCGGCCCCCTGTCCAGGGACTTGTAATGCGGCATCCTCCTCACATTTTAGCCTCCCATCGCCCTTATCACGTCCGACACGCTCACTATCCCGACGAGCTCCCCGCCGGAGACCACCGGAAGCCTGCCTATCCTGCGCTCGATCATTATTTCCGCCGCGCGCGCTACGGGGGTATCGGGAGTGACCGTGACCACCGGCGTCCTCATGGCCGACTTTACCCTGGGCGGGGTCCTGAACCTTCCCTTGTCTGACTCCTGGCCGAGCCTTATCGCTCCCGAGCGGATGAGGTCGGAGCGCGTTATCATCCCCACCACCACGGTCCTCCTTCCCTCCCTCCTCACCACAGGCACCCCGGATATCCTTCCGTCCTCCATCATGTCCCAGACCCTGGAGAGCTCATCCTCCGGATCGCACGATATGACATCCCTGGTCATTATGTCCTCAACCTTCGCCTCCTTTCCCATCCTGGCCGCTATGACCCCGAGAACGGCGTCCAGGCGCAGAATGCCAACGACCGTCCTGTCCGTGCGGCTCTGAACGACCGGCACCTCCCGGAGGCCTGCCCCTATCATCTCAAGGCATGCCCTGCCGGCCGGATCAGCGGGTGTGATCAACGGCTGGGGAGGAAGCATGAGCCCGCTCACTGGTATGTTTGACTTTGTTGACGTGACGCGCATGACATCCCTCGAGGTCAGCAGGCCCTCAAGCCTTCCCCCTGCGACCACCGGAATGGTCCTCAGACCCTCCTCCCGCATGATTGCCCTCGCCCTTGTCACCGGGTCCCTCGGCTCAACAAATGTGGAGCAGGGGACCATCACCTCCCTCACGCTCACCCCTGCCAGCGGGCTTCCTCGCGCAGGATTCAAGCTCATCCGCTCATTGAGTCCCTACAATTTTCGCAAACCCAGCTTCCGTTAACCTCATACAGGCTGGTCGTGACCTCTCCGCAGACCTCGCAGACGCTCTCCTCTATCTCCTCCCTCTCCCCCTCCTCACGGTGGGACACCAGCTCGATGAGCTCAGGGGATATGGCGGTGATATCGCTCGCGGAGAGTATGCCGACCAGATTTCCCCGCTCGACGACGGGAAGGCGCCTTATGCGGTTCTTCGCCATGAGCCGGGCAGCGTCTGTTATGTCCGCGTCCGGCGCCACCGTGATGAGCGGTGACGACATGATCTTCCCCACCTTTATCCTGCTGGGCTTGAGGTCAGGACCGAGGACCTTCATCAGAAGATCGCGCTCGGTGAGTATGCCGATCGGTTTTTTCCCCTTCACGATGACTATGCTGCCAACACCCCGCTCCGCCATCATCTTCGCGGCGCGCGCAACCGTTGTGTTCGGGCCCGCCGTGAGAACCTTTTCGGTCATCGCGTCTCTGACGGCCATCGTCCGCTTCATCGTGCTACCAATTTTATCTTCTGCACGTTTGCTTATTTAACTTTGATGCCCCAGAGCGTGCGTGCTGAAGTATTTTTATCACGGAGCACCAGTTGAAATGATAAGCGTGGGCGTTGAGGAGTGGAAGGTTTTTGCAGCCGAGGCCGCAGCCTCGCGCGTCAGGGACGGGATGATCGTGGGGCTGGGGACGGGAACGACGGCGGAGGAGGCCGTGAAGGCCATCGCGAGAAGGAATCCCGACTGCCTCTTCGTGCCATCCTCCTCATCCACGGAAAGGCTGGCGCGAAACCTCGGACTCAGGCTCGTCGATCTGAAGCCCGGGATGAGGCTGGACCTCGTGATAGACGGTGCGGATGAGGTCGACCCGGACCTGAACCTTATCAAGGGGCGCGGGGGAGCGCACGCGCGTGAGAAGATCATCGCGTGCGCGGCGAGGCACGTGATCATCATTGTGGACAGGACAAAGCTGGTCAGAGGTCTCGGGGAGAGGATGCCGGTCCCGGTTGAGGTGCTGCCGTTCGGGTACGGGCAGACCATGGAAAAACTGAAAAAAACCGGAGGCGTTCCGGTGCTGAGGAAGTCCGGGGAATCCCCGTTCATAACGGACAACGGGAATTACGTGGTAGATGTGAAGTTCAAAAAAATTGTAAAGCCCGCTGATCTGGAGATCGCGCTCAACTCAATCCCCGGAGTTGTTGAGAACGGGATATTCACAGGGCTCGCCGATGAGGTTTTGGTCGGATACGAGGGTGGCTGTCGAAGAATCAGGTCAAAATCCGATTTCATGGACTTCCTGCGCGCCGCTAAGAAATAAAAGAGCGCAGGGGGACCTAATAATCAGCCGGGGTAGCTCAGCTGGTCAGAGCGCGAGACTCATAGCTTGCTCGGCGGCTGTGAGTGCTGATCCACGAGATGATGTGGGAAATCTCGAGGCCGCGGGTTCAATTCCCGCCCCCGGCACATTTTCCCAGCATCAAGAAAATCCCAACAAACGCAATTCCCGCGAGGGCGCACATAAGGAAGGGAGCAACCGGTGAAACCGCGTCCGCAAGCGCTCCCCCAGCGCCTGGAAACAGCGCCCAGCCGAGGCCCGATGCCGAGTTGAACAATCCCATCACGTGACCTGTGTTCCTCCCCCCTGCACTGGAGACAAGGCTCATGATCGACGGGTAGATCAGACCGATCCCGACCGCGAGAGCAAACATGAGCAGCGCCATGGAGCAAAAATCCGTTGCGAAGCTGAAGCCGAGGAAAGCGATGGACGATGCGGCGGAACCCCATGTAACGGCCGATTGTGCCCCTATCCTGTCTGAAAGCCTTCCGAACGGCACGAAGAGGAGGGCGCGGGTGAGCGTGAAAACCGTTATGAGGATGCCGACCTGGGCCTCCGTCATCCTCAAAGCGCCGGCGTACGGCGGAAGCAGTATCACCACGACCGAGATCATCCCTGTGTACAGGATACCGGCAACGATCGGGCAGATCAGACGACGGAGGTTTACCGCGGGCCGGCTGATCCCTCCGGTACCGTGAAGACCGATGATCGAGAGGGTGGCAACCGCCGCGATTGCTCCGCCCGCCGCAAAAATTCCCCTGGCGCCTATGCCGCCGTAAAGGGCCCCGGCGAGAAGCGGACCCACCCCGAACCCGAGCCCCCACGCCATCCCGTATTTTCCCATGGCCGCACCCCTCCCGGAAACCGGAGAGAGATCCGCGACCATTCCCTGCAGGCTCGTCCATATCAGCGCCTCCATGCCTCCCTGAAAGAGCCTCAGGACAAGCAGCGAGGATACGCTGAAGGCGGTGTGGTAGAGGAGAAAAACCACAACGGTCCCCGCAAACCCGGCAATGGCAAACGGAGCCTTACCGAGGCGATCTCCAAACCTGCCAACCGGTATGCAGAGGAAGACGTAAAGCAGTATGTAGGTCACGCCGAGCATTCCTATCTCGGTGTAGCTTGCGCCCAGCTCCCTGGCGTAGAGCGGGATCGCAAGGTTGACCATGCCCATCGAGAGCGACAGCACGAGCGTGGCGAGTATGAGTCTCCGCATATTAAGAGGTAAAATCGGCGGAGTATTAAGCCTTCAACCGAATGACTGTGGGCCGGTTCAGGAGAGTTTGTCGAAAAATTATTTTTGAAGCCTGATATCCATATTGATACTGATTAGAATTTGGAGGCTGGGCCGAGGATTCATTTCAATACTTCAACGGATTCTAAAAATTTTATATAACTGCTAGGAAGATTGTGCTGTTTGGCCCCATTTATTAAATACTTCATATATTCTTCAGTTGGTTTCAAACCTTCTCGTGTTTTATTGCTTTGTGCAATATAAACTTCTGCAGTTATTTTTTTACCATCATGAAGAATAACAGGTATATGTTCTCTTTTGTAATGATTTGGGCAACCTTCATACTTATCTAACTTTTTCCAATCTGAATTCTCTATTTCGTAAAGCACTCCATAAACTTTAGAATTTTCTTCTTTTGTTATATTTGCATAACCTGCTCCAGAAGGACTAGTCGCAATTTTGTTAAAAACCAATTTCCAACCCTCTATAAAACCTACTTTTTCAGATAATATTCTAACACCTCGTTCAATCATCCTATACCTATCCATGTTAGACCCATAAGCAAAATAGAAACTCTTCATTTTACTTCCACCTCAACAATTTTATTTGTATCATTACCAAAATATCAATAACTTTTACCATAATTTTATACCTGCCTTCTTCTGTGTATGTGTGGTTTGCATATAATTCGACTTGACTTTCGGATTGCTTTTTGTTCTATAAGATTGCCACTGATTTCTAAATGTAGTTCCATCATAATCCCAATCAACTGACCAATAGTCAATTAAATCAGAAAATTTCTTAATTTTGTCCTTAATTTCATCTAATTCTTGTGACGGTGGAAGTTGGGAATTTGATATTTCTAAGATTACTTCTTTACCCTTAACTTTTTTTAATTCTAAATAAGCTACTTCGTGAAATCTTATGTGTGACAGTAATTCTTTTTCTATTACCTGTTCTGGAATCTTCAATAACTTTAAGTCAAAGCCAGTTAAGGCTGATTTTATTTTAGTGAACTACCCCTAGCTTTCGCAGGGGGTTTCCTGCGACCGCCCTTTCGGGCTGGTGTCACAGGCCATACCCCACGGGAAAGGCAACAGCCTGTGGGAACCGCTTTACGCAGACCCAGGTTCCCTGGGCGTCCCGTCACCTTTAGTTTGGATGGGCAAATATATATGCGTTCCGCCTCTCATCCCCTCCCTTTCGGAAGGGGACTTCCCGGCGGTGAGGTTAAATTATTTAGCGATGAACACCAACTCTCTCCGGTGGCGCCGTGAGGTTCCCGCTGGTGATCGTGAACTTCAAGACGTACCCGGAGTCAACCGGGGAAAACGCCGTGAGGCTCGCGGAGATAATCGCAGATGTGTCACGGGAGAGCGGCGTTTCATCTGCGGTCGCACCGCAGGCGCCCGACATCAGGGAGATCGCCAGGAGGGTGAACATACCGGTTCTGGCGCAGCACGTCGACCCGATAAAACCCGGTAGAAACACCGGATTTCTCTCACCGGAGTGCGTGAGGGCGGCCGGCGCAACTGGAACGCTCGTGAATCACTCCGAGCACAAGCTTCCGCTTCAGCAGGTCGGAGCGATAATAAACAGGGCGAGGGAGGTAGGGCTGGTCACCGTGGCGTGCACCGCGGACACCGCAGAGAGCAGGGATGTCGCACGGCTTTCCCCGGACATCATCGCGGTTGAGCCGCCGGAGCTCATAGGCACCGGAATTCCGGTGTCCAAGGCGAGGCCGGAGGTGGTGATCGAGTCCGTGAGGGCCGTGAAGGAGGTCAACGCGAACATCAGGGTCCTGTGCGGTGCGGGGATAACGAAAGGTGAGGATGTGACAAGGGCCATGGAGCTCGGGGCCGAGGGCGTGCTCATCGCGTCGGGCGTGGTCTGCGCGAAGGATCAGCGCACCGCGTTTCGCGACATAGTTGATGGAGTCCTTGCCTTCAGAAGACCATGAAAACCTATTTTCTCTAATATCCCCCAATATCAGATGGGCCGCCGTAGCTCAGCCGGCAGAGCGATCGCCTTGTAGCGATCCGCGGGAAAGCGATAGGTCGTGGGTTCGATCCCCACCGGCGGCTCCACTCAGATCACCCTGCATCCGCCCGGGGGCAGAACGCGCTCAACGTCCTGCAGGGCAACCTCAAAGCCCGCCGCGGCCATCCTCTCCGCAATCATCCTTGCCGCATCTCTCCTCTTAGTTTCTCCCGGAAATATTTCCACGAAAATCCTCGAGTGCCTTCTCACCGCGCTCACCGGGCCGCATACCGGGACCTCCCTCCCTCCTAGGTTTATCACCCCAACGCCTGCCCGGAGGGGCACCTCCACATAATTCCTCTCACCGATCACCATGAAGCTCCCCTTGGGAAGGTACATCCCGGAGGGAGCGCGCCCTGAGACCTGATCCGCCCTCACCCAGAAGACCTTCAGCGCACCGATCCCCTCCCCCCAGGCCCTTGAGTGCACCGCCGCGAACTCCGCAGCCTCCCTCACATCGTCCTCCGGGACCTCCCTGCCCTCAGATCTTATTATCACGTGCGGTGCACCCCTTATCTCGGCGTGGAGATAGATGTCGCGCGGTCCCATTCTCTTCCTCACGATCTCCGAATTCGTCTTCTCATCCCTTCCTCCCAGCATCAGAAAACCTCCTGAAGAAATTGCCCACCTGTACCTCTCGAACCACATCCTCTCCCTGGGCACGGGCTGAGGGGCGGGGAGTCCCTCGCTCATCAGGCGATCGAGCTCGGCCGCTGTGCGCTCCATGGCCCTCCTCGCGCCTATCGCCTTCTCCGCGAACCTCTTGTACTCCTCGTAGTACCTGGAAGCGTTCCTGAAGGCGTTGACGCCCACATCGAGGGATATCTGCTCCCCTCCGAGCTCGATCACCGCCTCGCCCGATTTTCTTACTCCCTTCACCGCCGCGGCCCACCACGAACCGGACCCGGCTGCCCTTTTTATCTCCTCCATCGCCCCCTCATGGCCAGCCCTGCGCAGGACGCCCCTCACCTCCTCCAGCACGCCGTCAACGAACTGGTGCTTCACCGAGATGAGATCCGCCTTCCTCTTCATCTCCACCGACCTCTCGTACAGCCTGGAGTAGCTCTCCTGCTCCTCCGCCAGCCTTCTCCTCAGCCTTTCCGTTTCCTCCTCCAGCCTCTTTGCCGCGCGCTCAGCCGAGGACCTCACCGCCAGCTCGGTGAAGTACTCATCGAGGGCCTCGTTGAAGCTCGAAAAGGCCTTTGTCTCCCTCCCGAGATGGGTCCGGAACTCAAAGGGAACCACGTCGACGGGTTTGCCGTTCTCGTAAACGATCCGCGGGCTGGGGCTGGCTGCAAGCAGCCCGGAAAGGGCTTCCGCCAGCGCCCTCAGATCGTCGTCGGAAAGCGATGACGGGGTGGCGCCCCTCGCTATTCCGGCCCTCGCGCAGACCTCCTCAGCCAGAGGGCCGCCCAGCCCCAGATTCACCGCAAGCGCCCTCCCCAGGTCGGGCGCGCCCTTCATGGATGCCCTGAGCTCCGCTGCGCCCAGGGCACTGGGATCCAGCCCAGGTCCCCGGGGAAGTGAATACCTCTCGCCCGCCCTGATGGCCCTCCCCCTCCTGATCTCCGCCCTGTAGGGATGTATGATCGTGCCGGAACCGTCGCAGAGGATGAAGTTCCCGCTCCCGAACAGCTCCACGACAAGCGTCCTTTTTTCATCCCCGCTGAACTCCAGGAGCACGACCCTCTCAAGGTCCGGCTGCTCGATCCCGGAAAGAACTGACCCGCGGAGGTGCTTCCGCAGGAGCATGGCGAACGGGCCGGGCACCTTCGGGGCCCTGGGACGCCTGGAGGTCAGCGAGATCCTTCTTCCCCGCTCGCAGATGATGAGCACTGGGGCTCCCTCGCGACGGAGCGACAGGAGGATTGAGCCGTCCATCTCGTAGACGTTCTCAACTCCGGCTCCGATAGCGTTTTTAAGCTCCCGGACGCAGACCATAATGTCAAGGCGTGACATCGCAAGTTTCATGGTCTCACCGGAGGATCAGCATGGAAGCCCAGACTCCAGCCGCACCGGCAAAAGTGCAGGCGCTTTCAGAGGCCAGGCTCACCCTGTTCTTCTCCCTGGCCGGGATAATCAGCGGTGCGCTCTCGGCCGCGATAAGCCTGGCGTACGGCACGGGCATGAGCACCTTATGCCTCCTCCTTGCAATACTTCTCTACTACGCCTCATATAAGTTGGCCAGCAATGAGAAGTTCAGGAGCAGGTATCTGATGGCCATGCTTGAGGAGTCTGAGGTGAAGAAGAACCTGAGGGTGTGGATGACCGGCATATGGCCCTTCTTCATACTGTGGCTGATCGCCTGGGTGATGATCTACTCCTCGGTCCTTCCGCTCATGCTGTGAAGCGGTGGCGTGATGGGTGAGGGGAAGGTAACCGTCATCGTCGACAGGAGGGAGAGCGGCTCAAACGTGCTCCGCTGGCTCAGGGAACTCGTCAACGTTGAGATGAGAAGTCTGGATGCCGGGGACTACGTGGTCAGCGCCAGGATTGGGATAGAGAGGAAATCCGTCGATGACTTTCTCCAGTCGATCGTGGACAGGAGGCTGATCAGGCAGATGCGTGAGCTGAGCGAGCTATACGAGAGACCTGTGCTGATCCTGGAGGGGAGGGACCTCTTCTCGCGCAGGCTGATCCACCCGAACGCCATAAGGGGCGCCCTGGCCTCGCTCATCGCGGACATGGGGGTTTCGGTCGTTTCAACCGAGGACGAGGAGGACAGCGCCAGGCTGATCGCAGCGCTGGCCAGGAGGGAGCAGGTGGAGGAGAGGAGGGAGGTCGCGTTCAGGGCCAAGCCCAGGAGGCCGGAGGTTCACGAGCTACAGCGCTTTGTGGTTGAGGGGCTTCCGGGTGTGTCGTGCGTGCTGGCCGGGAGGCTCCTCAAGCGCTTCGGAACCGTGGAGGGAATTGTGCTGGCCTCCGAGAAGGAGCTGATGGAGGTGCCGGGAATAGGGAGGAAGAAGGCGCGCGCCATCCGCGAGGTTCTGTCCTCCCCCTACGCCCCCGAGCAGGACGGATGACTCCCCTTCAGCGTTTTTAGGTCAGGAAAGAAACATTCTTCGGTCATCATGCACTGGATTGACCGCATAGCCAGGAGCCTCATGAAGAGGGGAGAGAGGCACGTCATAGCGAGCGGAATATCCATCTCCGGTCACGTGCACATAGGCCACTGCAACGACGTCTTCATAGCGGACGGGGTCAGGAGGGCGGTGGAGGAGCTCGGCGGGGAGGCCGAGGCGATATGGTATGCCGATGACTACGATCCCATGCGCAGGGTTCCGTGGCCCCTGAACCAGGGGGAGCTGGCGGAGAGGTACAAGCGTTACCTCGGGTTTCCGTACGCGAACATCCCCTCCCCCGATCCCGCCTACAGGGACTTCGTGGACTACTTCTCCAGGGACTTCGTGAGCTCCCTGAGGGAATTCGGCGTGAAGGTCACGATATACTCCGGGGCTGAGGTGTACAGGAGCGGAAAAATTGCGGACCTGATAAGAACCGCGCTTGAGTCCGCAGACAGGATAAGGAGGATCCTGAACAGGTACAGGGAAACTCCGCTTCCGGACGACTGGCTTCCGTATGATCCAATATGCGCGAACTGCGGGAGGATCTCAACAACGCGCGCGTACTCCTGGAAGGGAGATCTGGTGAGCTACAGGTGCGAGGGGACTGACTACGTGGAGGGGTGCGGGTACACCGGGGAGGCCGACTACACGCGCGGCGAGGGAAAGCTAACGTGGAGGGTTGAGTGGCCGGCCAGATGGAAGTTCCTGGGGGTTACGTGCGAGCCATTCGGGAAGGACCACGCCGCCGCAGGGGGAAGCTACGATACCGGGAAGCAGATAGCGAGATGGGTCTTCAGGTACAGGGCGCCATACCCCGTACCCTATGAATGGGTCGGGCTCGGCGGGAGGCACATGTCATCTTCCAGGGGAATCGTGTTCACGCTTCCCCAGTGGCTCCAGGTCGCCGAGCCGGAGCTCCTCAGGTATTTCATATTCAGGAGCAAGCCGATGAAGGCAAAGGAATTCGATCCCTCAACCACCGTTGTCGAGCTCTACGAGGAATTCGATGCCGCGGAGAGGATCTACTTCGGGCTGGAGAAGCCTGCCGGGAGAAAGCTCGAGCAGGTGAAGAGGATATACGAGATATCGCAGGTGGGGACAGTTCCATCCTCACCGCCCCAGCGCGTGCCCTTCAGGCTCGCCGCGACCCTCGCGCAGGTGATGAGGGATGAGGCCCACGCGATAGAGATCCTGAAGAGCAGGAGGGTGCTGGTAAATCCAACCGATGCGGACATCAGGCTCGCCCTGCGGAGGCTGGGGTGCGCCGGAAACTGGGTGATGAGCTACGCGCCCGAGACCATGCGCTTTCGCGTCACGGAGACCGTTCCGCCGGATGCAAGAGCGCTCAGCGAAAACCAGAAAAGGGGGCTCGCGCTGCTCGCGGAGGATCTGTCAAAGAGGGAGTACACGCCCGTGGAGCTGGACAACCGCATTTACGAGCTGAGCAGGGCCGCAGGCGTGGAGCCCGCCGATCTCTTCAGGGCCGTGTACGTTGCGCTGCTGGGAAGACCGTCCGGACCAAAGGCCGGGAACTTTCTCTCGGTGCTGGACCGGGACTTCGTGGTCTCCAGGCTCAGGGAGGTCGCTTCTTCAGCCTGAGCCTCATCGCCGGCCTTTCCCGCAGGAGACGGTCGAAGACCTCCTCGAATCCCTCATCCGGCGCCAGCTCCCTCTGAAGGAATATCCCGGTGTGCCCGACCTCCGCCCTCCTGGTCAGCACCTGCACCCTTTCCCTGACTATGTCAATGCTCACCCCGACCTTCCTCGCCACCTCGGCCTCCCTTCCCATCACCGGGCTCTCCAGGTGCCCCCTGGGAGTTGGCTCTATCAGCATGAGCCTCTTGTCCACCCCGGGAACCCTCAGTCCCCTCTCGAGCTCGGGCAGCGAGACCGCGCCCCCGAACCTGTAGAACTCGAACTCAAGGGCGCTCGGCCTTATCAGAGGAAAGGTGACGGACCTTCCCTCATCGATCGTTATGTGCGCCTTCGGGAGCTGCCAGGGCGTCGCCATCACTATCTCCCTTCTGAGGGGGACGAAGCCAGCCCTCTCCAGAGCCAGCTCGATCCTGTAGGATGAAACCTCCGACGGGACGAACACGTCGACATCGCTCTTCTCATCGACATCGCCCCTGGCAAGGCTCCCGTGCACCACGGGGGAGAGCCCGGCGTCCTCGAGAGGCCTCATGATAGACTCGGCGATCCCCCTCAGCCGCTCCAGCGTCCTCCACCTCTCCTCAGTGTACGCGATCTCCCTAGTATCCGGTCTTCTGGCTGGCCTCACCATCGTCGCCTACTCCGTCTCCTTCCTGAGCCACTCGAGGTATTCCCCGGATCCGCCGGAGATCTCAAGCACCAGGACCTCGGGCACCTCGTAGCTGTGGATCTCCTTCAATCTCCCCACAAGAGATCTCAATTTGCCTTTCCTCGTCTTTATCAGCATGACCGCCTCATTTGATCTCTCCATCCTGCCGCGCCAGCGGTAAACCGAGACGCAGGCCGGGATGACGGTAACGCATCCAGCCAGCCCCTCCTCAACCAGCCTTCTGCCGATGCGGAGCGCCTCACGACGGTTTTTCGCGGTGGACAGGACCAGGCAGAACATCGTTTTTAACGGTGCCCCCCATCCGTTTAACTTTACCGCCGGGAAGTCCCCTTCCGAAAAGAGAGGGGATGAGAGGCGGAACATGGTTATTAGGAGAAAACTCGATGTAATAGAGATACACGGAGGCAGGTCAATGCTCAGCTACAGGTTCCGCATCTATCCATCAAAGAAATGCGAGAGGACCATGAAGCGTCAGATGG
>Ga0123519_10011568_pt1 | contig 12993 bp, 9 predicted proteins | sample YelNatPaOPRAMG02_FD_87396 | JGI IMG/M metagenome (GOLD analysis project Ga0123519, IMG submission 87396) | Hot spring microbial communities from Yellowstone National Park - Yellowstone National Park OP-RAMG-02 (version 2) | ecosystem: Environmental > Aquatic > Thermal springs > Hot (42-90C) ...
AAAGTAACAAGGATATGCGCTCTGCGGCGAAACTGGTATTGTCAAAGACTGCTTGCGGTCAATGGTAGAGAACGACTCGTTGATCAACGTACGGAAAGCAAAAAGCGACGATCGCAGCCAGAGTGTGCACCTCTGTTTCTCAACAGCTTGTTCATATAGTCCTTAAACCACAGGGATATTGTCGCATAAACAGTCCTGGTTCAAGCATAGCCATCTTCAACCGAAATCACGACGACAGCCTTCCTGGAACGTCGCGATCGGTTAAAGGCACAGGGACGTCGGTTTCTTTTTTTTTCAGCTGTTGAGACTTCCCCCGGGCGAAACATTCGGAGCGTATATGGGTATTCGCGAAGCAGGGCGCCTGTGGTATGTGCGATGGAACTCGAAGAGAACGAAGGTATCCTCATCTAGTCGAACTGCAGTAGCTTCATTTGACCGCTTGAGTTTAATTGGCAGGGAGGGCAAACACAACAGCACCCAATTTGCCAAATCGTTGAAGACTTTCCGCCTGACGTCTCGCGACGCCCCTCTCTTAGACAACGTGGTATTTCACCATTGCCTTCGCCTTTGAGCTTTTGCGAATTTTATCGGATTTGGGCTGCTTATCACTCCTCCATACGCTCGGCGGTCCAGCGACATCGAAGGGGTGCTTTCAGTCCTGAATCGGAGTGATCGCTCCACTGGGTGAATCGCTGAAGCGTTCAGCACACGACGACACACCGGGGCATGTATCCTCTTCCTTGCACAAGTGATTCCCCTTCCGAATAAGTCTCAAGCTAGGGGCATCAATAACTGCTTTCATTTTCAAAAGTAAAACAACCAAGGGATGATCCAGCGAGTGCACTTCAGACGATCGAGATGGAGAAAAGTCAGCGGAGTGCTCCGGCACTAGAAACGCGCAGAGAGCCAACCGAACAGCAAATGGGACTGAAAGCATGCGTTCCGGGACTCCTTGCACTTGCCAGTTCAAGCGGCCGCGGCAATAAACACGCGGCGTTCGTGAACCGAGACTTTACCGCTGCTATCCATATAAGAAGATATGTGGTGCTGAGGCCGAGACCCGAGGAGCTGAGGCGATCTTAATTTTGTGGTGCAGCCTCTCAGGCCTGAAATGGACACGGAGAAGATGAAACCGATAGCAAAGGGTCGGTCCAGGGAGACGGGAATGTATCTGCGGGTCGATATACATAGTAGAGAAGCGTTTTCGCTTCTTGCGTACTGCGTCGCACCCGGGAATTTGAAACGCGCGCTCCGCGCAGTGCGCAGCTTTCTCAGGCGTTCTGTTGCCAGGGCACCGGCAGCCGAGTCCACACACGGTTCTCTGGACGCTGTCGTGCAGAAAGTTGTTCATGAGCAGAAACATTGCTCACGTTGACCTTTCTGTCACAGAAAAGCGTCTATCAGACGACAGCCGCTCTGCTGTAACAAAGGGTTCGCTAGCGGTGGAGGACGTGTCTGATCTCGTGTCCTCACTGGAAAATCTGTTGTTTCCACACGTTCGGTCGCCAGCGCTCGAAGATGAAGAGCCGAACTTTGGCGTTCTCCGCGCTTTGCCGGCAATAGTTTCCCTTTTTGTTGAGCTAGCTTCTGATCAACAGCAGTTCCTGCTGGGGCGACTCGCACGCAAGCACGGATTCGAGGCTGTTTGCGAAGCTCTGTTGGACGTTCTTGCCGACGCCTGCAACTGCTTGTATGTCTCTGCACCTCACATAGAGCTCGGCGCGGACGACTACCGAATGATAGGACTCCTGTGCGTCGGAGCTGTTGCGCACTTAGCGACAGCGCTCGTGGAGTTCAGTTCAGCTCTTGATCGGCACGAAGACGGTTTGTGTCTGCCCGGAGCCCTTGCTCAGGCTGTGCAAGTCCTGCATGACATGATGTTCTCCCTGCCTCGCGTAGCTGATAATTCTACCGCAGAGCACCGAGAGAGACAAAAAACGTCTCCTTCGCCGGCTTCAGAAGCGAAGGGAGTGGGCATGCTCTTCGAGGCTATGCAAGACGTCGCCCCGGCATCTTCGACTGTAGACAATTTTCATTTCGGTACAATGAGCGATAATCAGCTGCGGAATGCCGACCGGGAGCGTATTCCAATAGAGACCGAGCGTGATGCACCGTTGGAGATGCTAGTCGTCCAGGATTCCATTGCTGAGACCTGTGAGGTCCTCTGGAGCCATAACTGGGCAGATCGTCACCTCGTCGGACCGCACATGATCCTCTTTCTCCTTGCTGTTGCCGCTGGTAGATATGGAAACGTTGGCTTCGAAGCGGGTCCAGCAACGTACCTAGAATGCACGCTCCCCGCTTTGCCGGATTCGCGCGGGTTCGCCTCCAAAGAGCAACGCCAATCCCGCGCGAGCCTTCGTGGAGACGCCGTTCGTCGCTTGTACCAAGTCCGACACGCATTCTTCTGTATCCCCATGGAGAACATTCGTGATCATAACAAAACTGCCCACGGCAACGAAGCAGGAAGCCATCCCCCAGAAGCAGCGGAGCACGTCCTGGTCTCCAATTTGATCGCAGCGTTCGAGGATTCACTCGTGGTCCAGAATTCTTACGCGCGCAAGTGGCTGGCTCTCTGTCTAAGTGGCGTCCTCTCTCAAGATTTGACACGACTGCTTCATAAGCACTTCATCGAGAGTATCATCTTCGAATTGCATGGAAAGCGACTCTGTCAGTACTACGCTGAAATCTATTTTCGAGCATGGTGCATTGCACACGCAGCCTGCCGAGAAAATCTCCAGTATGGTTTGGCTAGAAGTGTGTTTGAGCAGCTCTGTCTCCGAGATTTCGCAGAGAAGAGCATCCTCAGCAAATCAACACGTCTGGCCCGAGTCTGCCGGCAAATTCTCGCAGCGTTTCATGCGCAGAAGCGATTGCCTGGTGTCGATAATGCTCTTGCACACTGCTACGAGCCGATCATCTATCGGGCTCTTCTGCGTTCGACGAATCCTCGCATCCGACAGAATGCCTGTTACTTGTTCTTCGATGCCTTCCCGCTGCTGAGAGAAGATGGCTCAGACACCGATCTGCTCCAGCTCAAGTCCAGCGAGCGCACGCAGGACGTCTCCGACGACGAACAGACCAAGACACTGGCACCGAGCTCGCCTCGCGGCGATGTTCTCGACGACCTGGATACCCAGCTTGCACGACAGTTCGCTGTGCTCCCGCGTGTACTCTTCGATAAGAGCCCCGTTGTTCGAAAGCTGGCCGTGGATGGTGTCTGCCGCCTCTTGAGCATCTTCTGGGATCTGTTTCCTGCCGCTGATCGGGTTCAGCTGCTTCAGCTTCTAACCGGTGAGCTTGCACTAGACGCTGCTTCGGCAACCGTTCGAGAAAGCGTTTGCCGCGGAATTTTACGACTTGTGCTTGAGCAGCCCTTAGCACAGGCCACGCTGCGGACTGGCCTTCTACGCGGCCTTCGGACGTGTCTCCATGACAGGAATAGGAGGGTCCAGCTAGCGGCCGCAGAGCTCGTTCTCGGAGTCAGTAGATCCCCGTCTCTACGCTGGTACGATGTATGCTCCCTGCAAGAAGATATATTGCCCTACATGAGCGCCGGTGATACCATGGACAGCCGCCTTACCTGCTTACTGCTTCCGAGCTTCTTCACTGGTCTTGATGCCAACTTGGATGAAGATGTGGATCCGTTGCGTTACACGGACACACTGGCTCGGTGCGTTGAATTCATCCGTCTAGATGCGGTCGCAGCATGGCACTTTTACGCCTCGCTGGGGCCGCTGGCGCTCGAACCGCGGAATTGGCTCAGGAACTTGCCTCCGATAAGCATTCCGTGCGTGCGCTCCATATGCAAGTTCATCGCGGTTCTCGGAAAAGCGGTGATCGAGTTGACCCAACAGGATCCCAATGCAGACGAGAGCTCGCTGAATCAGAGGGATCGTGGAGGCTGCGAAAAGGAGCTCGTAGAGCCTTTGTTCGTAATTCTCTGTGAAACATATCGAAGCATCGCAGCGGTAGTATACGATGGCGAGCATAGCGACTGCAGAGTCTTCCTCGAAAGGCAACTTGCCTTGGAAACGCTCTTCGCATTGGTGGACGCGCTTCCGAGCGAGAAAGCATCACTGCTCGGTGGTGCTAGAGCGGAAACCAGGAGCGTGATGCACTTCTGGAGGTTGCTCTCGGCTCTACCCAAAAGTCTCATGGAAGATCTCTCCGAAGAATGCCTGAGTAGCGTTTCAGAAGCTCTTCGAATCGGGGCCCAGGTGGAATCGTTCGTGCCTGCCTTTGAGGCACTTATTGCTTGGGGACGCGGCGCCGACGTGTTCGGCTCCCGAGTTCTGCTGCCGCACTTGACAAGCATTCTGGAGACGGCTTCAGATGGAGCTTCAGACTGCAGTGTGCAGACCATGGAATCAGTTGCCCTGCTGTGCGAATGGGTGCTGTTCCAGCCGGCGCTTCGATCTCACATTGAAGGCGATCATCGGTTCATACGCAGCTGCCGGGCCCTGCAGGCCCTGCTGACCCGTTTTCTGGACGCCAAGGAGCAGGTATCGCAGGCAGTGCGCGTCATCGCAGCAAAGCTGCTGGGATGTCTCATAATCGCCAATGGTCTCGTTCGGGATGCGGACCGGAAGCGAGCCCGGCACTCGGATCACAGCGGCGGACAGTCAAAGTCGGAAACAGCTCCTGCGCGATACTGCATCCGAGCAGCAACCATTCGAAGCTTGCTGGATGCGTACGAGTGGGCCTTTACAAACGTCACAGACAGCAATCCGATAGGAACATTGCGTCAAGAAGGGGCCCTGTACTTGAGTGAATGTCTGGCACTCGGTCCTGTGGCCGGCGAGGGCCTGGATGAAGCCACAGCAAACCGCGTTGGCGAACAGTTGATGGCACCGAACGTGATCGCTGCCTGCCGTGTTGTCTGGCATCTGCTCCCGCATGCTACCTGCCACGCTCAGCAAGATGTTGCAAACGCCGCAATCGACAAGTTGCTTTGCAGCGCTTTGCGAAGCGTCGTGGAAGCGGTCGGCGCGATGTCACCACTGGAACCGGTGCCGTGGGCGGAGGCCTCTGCTGCAGGGTCACCAGTTGAGCACTTGCTGGTTCGCCGTGCGCTGGTGCGTACCTTACGCACAGCGCTCCGGAAACGTATGCAGCTGCTGATTAGCGTCCTCACTCCATGCTTGGTCTCCAAACTTGAAGAGGAATGCGCTTGCGGTGACAGTCACGACGAGCTTGCCCCGCCAGCATCGCTGTGGGAGCTTCCATGCTACGGGAACCTCCTTCGGGAGACGCTGGCGGCAACGGGTACAGCCACTCGGGTAGACGAGGCCGTCCACACCCGCCCGGTTGCTGTCTTTGCCGGGCGCATGGTCGACTTTCTGCTGTCCGAGCTTTCGGATGAACCTCAGCGGACAACCGTTACTTCCAGTTTTTGCAAGTTGAACGCACGCTTACTCTTACTTTGTGCTTGTGTCGTGCACTGCAGGCTTAGTGCAGAAACATTCGGTTCAATCGAGAGCGCTCTTCAAGGCTCAGCAGCCTCTCGTGCGCTCTTATCAACACTTCGCATGCGTGTGGCTTTCAAGCCTTGAAAACTGTAAAAAAAACCGAAACTCCAACTCGGATAAATGCACCCAAAGCGAACTGATTGACTGCAACTCGGTCTGAAGCTTTAACTGGTGAGGTATTTCCGCTATGACGGTGTCACTGGGCGTCACCCGCGCCCCGGCAAGTACTGGACCACCTGGAGAGCCGTTCCCATGCTGCTGCTTCCCTGCAGCTAACTTCTTTGAAAGCTTCACCTTCATTTGTCGTCATTGCCGTCACCAGAGGTGTTGTGTTCGACGAGCTTCACTGTCGTTGTCGATATATGGCAACAAGAACCAGCACGTAGAGACACAGCCATACGCACAGAGGATGAGGCGCTGCACTCGGACGCTTCGAATGGCCGACGATTCTCCTTGACAAGCAGGAGCTCGGCATGTGGAAAACTTTGATGCAAGCCACCTCAGACGCGCTGTAGATCAAGGGTACGACAAGCAAGCTGAGCAGATCTCGAGCGCTGCATCCGTTTCAGACTGGAGCTCTGGAATGCCTGTGATGTTCTTGCTTTTCGATTTTTGCGAACCTCGTTAGATACACGGACTCGATATTCCATTCATTGCAATAAGAGATTACAGAGTTGTACGCGTTTCCAGGATTCTCGGTCGTCTACTCAGAGCGGCGCTCTTTCAAATCGTCCATTGGAATGCGTTATGTCCGCGGAATACAGCATGATTCACCACGCCCTCGAATACGGGTTCGTGCCCTAATCGAAATCATTATCCACTGAAAATGTACAAGGATTTTATCTTCTCGGTTCCTTGCGTGCAGCATGCGCAAATCATGCATTCTTCAAGTTTTCCATCTTTCATATCACCTGGTGAACGCAGCATGTCGTGCCGCTAGACCCACGAGGGACAGAAAACGCGAGGCGTTCCCTTGACGCCTGGTTCACAAATTGTTGCAGAAGGCTCACAGGGCCTCTCATGCCAAATAATCTGTTCTGCTCGAAAGCTATAAGATCGGCCCTTGGTGTGTATCGACGAAACGGCATTCAACAGCAGCGTGATACCCCTCTCGATAGATGGTCCCGGAGAGACCCATTTTCCTGTTTCCGTGGAATGGGGTCTCGGACTTGGACTTTCATCATCGTAGTAATCACTGCTCGTGGAGCGTGCATTACCGCTTCGGACGAAGTGGCCGCAGATAGACCAAAACTGGGCCGCTTGGTTTACAGCCTGGATGTTGCTCGCGGTACCTGGGTCATCGTAAGAAGCATCGGGTTGCGCAAATCCTTGATCGAATGGAACACCGAAGGCCTGCGCGCGAAGCGGATAGCGTACTCGCCAAGGCGAACGTTCAGAGAAACCATATGTTATTCAGGTATCACACCGGAGTCGAAGCGAATGCGAGTATCAATGTTATCCTTCTGCAACTGTCAAGGGCATGTAGCGAGCAACGAGAAAAGCGTTCACGCGAGAGAGGTTGGTGCGCGGACAACGAGATGTAGTCGGCACACTGGAACAATGCACTGCATTCTAGTGCTGCTGCTGCGAAGGGCGTACAGAAGCTGTATACAGAGAAGATGGAGATGGAAAGTGATGCGTAGATCGCAACTTTTGCCCTAGCATGAGACGCATCACCGTCTGTTTGAAGCGGCGAAATCAGGAGGTTCGCCCTGCAATCATCCTTCCGTTGCAATGAATGATGCATGAGTCTAAGGAGAAACCGACGTATTTCAAGCCAGAGATAAGAGAGCGGAAAGGTAATCGGTCTCAGGAGATACCTCCACAGGTTCATGGTGATGATTTTCGGAAGAAATCGAAACCTTTGAGTGGACCCCCGAGTCAACCAAGTGGGTCCGTCTCCGTTTTGTTCTAACGCAGGTCGAACTGAGTTGCGCTGAGCATTCTGGCATGATCGGAAATTGTGGGGCAGTCGTGTCATCTCACTTGCTCCTGTATGACTGAATCAAAATATAACGCTTACTATATAAGAAACCCAGGAGTACATAACCTGTCGCTCGCCTCGAGTCTTTTGGTCAGGAAGGATGCTGCGGCTTTTTGCCTCTGGGCGATGATTTTTTGTTTCCTATCGCGTGACGAAATGGTGCACGATGTTGGCCTCGTCTCACGCTGATCTGTAGCAGCTCAGGAATGTTGTGGCATTCCTTGTCGTCAGCATTCCATGTGGTGCCTCGGCTGGGAGATTCTCCCAGACCCCTGCACCTTATTCGCTTTCAGTGCAGCACTCTGTGGATCTGAGCAAGATAGGACCTTCTTTCTTTCGCATTCTTTTCTCCATTGGAAATAGCCCTCGACATCGTCGTTTTATGTTCGTGAGGTGAATTCCGCAACAAGAACACGTCAGGCACGTCCGCATTCATCGATGTCTCCAAGACGCATATCCGGCATTCCCCCAAACTTCTGTTTGGTCGATTTCCGCACACCGGATCTATGATGGGATATCGAACGCTTGGCTCCTGCATCCTGGTTCCAGAATTCGATGACGGTCTTTTCGCCATTCGGTACCAAAAGAGGGTGCAGATCCCAGGCATTGGTTCCTTTTCAAACATGTGACCGGGAGCATCTCGTTCACTGGTATCCAGAACGAGCTCGTTGTCTCAGTCGTTCAGGGGACACACGCAAATCCGTTCTCAGGTTGGTTTTGAAAGCAGATTTCGTCGGTTCACAAATGAGGAGACGAGCAGTCACATCCTCTCTCCATTGGTTCTTTTTCTTGCGTTTCCCCTGCGCTGTAAACGAACCTCGCCTCCTGGTCGTGTCTTCTGCTGGTGTAATGACGCGTTTCTTATCCGGGACTCGAGTCCACCAAGGTGACCGCGTCTGGAAGACCCGGATTCTCGCCCAAGAGACGTTGGTTATCCCTCAGAGGCGAACAGCTTTTGTCGTCTCCCATTTCCCTCGAAATATGCAGCGGTGCGCTCAGTTGAACACTGGCACCGTGTCCATCCGAGAGAAGCTGGAAACCGAATAGACTGTTTATAGTTTCAGCAGCTTTGATATTGAGGTTTTCCTGGTAAACCCTAGTCTACATTTACTCATTCAATTTCCTTCCGCTTTCTTTCATGTCCACGGTACCATGGCGTCGTAGAATGCCCATGATGATCAAGTAACTGGAAGGAACATGACGAATTGGGATACGACGCCTCGTCGACAGGAGACAGAACGTCTTGGGGCGGCGTTGACCTATTGGGCCGGTTCCATTCTATTCTATCCAGGTATCCGAAGTGTTTGCACTCTTTTCCATTATTTTATAGTTCAGAGGAACGGCCATACGCGTCTTGGATAGATGCTTCAGTCAGAGAGAAGCCTTCGGAAAGTACTTGCTTCGATATTCCGCGATTTCAGCGCGCCAATTTCATCCCAGGTTTCCCTTCTCAATCGCTCTGGAAGAGGAGAACGTCGAGACTCGCAAGCGTTTGAGTTCGTACGGCACAAACAATCCCTCTCTCTAGACGCCCTTGATTTCGCTTCCGTACCTCAGCTTGATATAATAAGCGACGCGACACCCAGCATTCATCTGGATATGATTCGTGGCGATCGTCGCCTTCGGAATCGAAAGCGCCGCGAGCATCTGCGTCATCCCACAGATATCCACCATCGTCGAAACTCACAGGTCCTTCCCTCCGGTTCGTCCTTCCGTTCATCAAGGGTCAAAGACGATCGTATTCATCAACGATCGACCTGAGACTTGCGCCGATGGCTCTCTCGAAGCCGCTACCTTTCCTGACGGTCCAGACGATGGTTCAGGCGTACAATTTTTTCTATGCATGAAAGGGAGCGCATTTTTGGCCCTTCGATCGTCCAATTCTTGACAATTTTTTACCAATTCTTTTCTGTGTCCGTAAGAGGGAAACAGTCCATCGCGTGAACTGGGTCAAGAATCGGAAGAGCGAATCCCCAGTTTTCGGAAATTCGCGAGAGTGCTGGCTTCCCCTTGCTTTCAGTTGACAAGGTTAAAGCAATGTGAGACGAGGGACTTTATTCGTTCGCGATTAGGGTCCTGGTGGAAAGCGCCCAGCTTCAAGTTGACGACGGGAAGTTCCCCCTGGGGTCAAGTCGTCCCGCTTATCTTCCCTTCTCTCAACGAAGAAGCCAAGCGGCAGATTTATTCGGTAAGCCAGAGCATCTATTACCCTACTCCCAATAGAATAATTTTTCATCCCGTTGAAGTGCACTTTCGGCCGCTTATTTGGTCGAGAATGCCGAAGACACGAAATATCTTTCTTGTCCGCAAGTGTCCAAGTTTGAAAAGCGCGCGTGTCCATGCGCGCGCGAATCTCGTTTCATGTGGCGATAGCTGCATAGCATCTGGGCCGCTTGTGCGACCGCTGGGTAAGAGGTGCGCCCGAGACGCCTCCTGCCGAACGTTTACAGCTGTTTTTTTCACGGAATCATGGACTGCAAGCGTGACAACGTCTACGAAAACTTTTCTGGAACGCTGTCTCTGTGGAGCAAGGCGCCGACGCCGCGACGTGGGCGCTCACCAACTACGCTCGTGGCCTTCACGGTGACGGCGCCTAGGGCGCTGCGCGTTTCAAATGATGCGCGCACCTCTGGAGGGATGCTCTGCAGGTGGACCTGCCAAATTAATTATTATACCTGGTCTCGCAAGTCTTGTACGGATTGGAGGCGCGCGTGTGGCGCTCGACAGCGACGCGCCTTTGATGTTTGGGCGAAAACGCCTGCAGAAGACAGCCGCCTCCAAGAGCAAGCGCGAGGTTTATTCCCCGGCACTTTGAGAGACTCAGCAGATGAGTCTAAAAGCACGCTGCAGCAGATCCTTCAAGGTTTGCCGCGTTCTACTGCGTACAAGACAGCACTGGAAGCGGTCTGTAGCCGTTCGGGCTCGAGCAACTACAGCGATAGTTCGCCAACGCCACTGTCACTGGATTCGATACTGGCGCTTTTGGAAGAGATGCAACGTGATTCTCAGGTACGCGATCTTGATACAAAACAAAGCGACGAGCTCGTTCTGCTTTTAGTGGATGCGGTCATTCGCGCACCGTCTGTGGAGCTCGATGGCCAACGGATCCGGCGCGCGCTGGATGAAAATTTCGGGTTCGGGTTCGCCTTGCTTTTGCTCCGTTTATGGGACCTCGGCGCGATCCAGGCATTTGGCATTGAACAAGAGCGAATTTTGAATACTCATCCGCCGCCTCGGATTCGATTCTCGAATTCGCCCTCGATGCGCAGCATCTGGTGTCGTGATCCGGCTGGTGCGGCAGCGTATAGTGCGCTCCCGCCGCTGCCGTCGAACCCTCGTGAAGAACTAGTGCAAGCATCTGTTGGGCTCGGGTTTCTGGCGTTTTCTAGCTTGGCGATTCTTGGAGAAATCATCGATCCTATTATTTTTCATCGACATGGCAGCGAGGAAACACTCGTTCTTACGTTGCTATTTGGCTCCTATGCGCTTGATCGTTTCGTATTCCTTTTCCAAGGCCGGATCTCCGACACGGTGGACAAGGGCATACGTCGCATCGTAGGCGGCAATCGCGAGCGCGAGGCGTTTTGCGACGCAGCGTCTTTTGTGGTTGCCTATCTGCTTGGAATTCCGGACTTTGCCTTCCGCCCACGGGCTCGCCTTTGCCTGGAATGGTTCAAGAAGGTTGCCGACCAATGCAGTCGCCAGAAGGATGCTGAGCAAGTGAATCCTCTGCTTGAGGAGCATATAGCCTTGCTCACAGTTTGGCTGCTTTCGCGCACTGCGGCGGAATGTTGCTTTGATCAGGAACTCATAGAGAGCGAGACTCGTCAGGCCCGAATCTTTGTCAAGGAGAGTCTTGGAATCCAGATTCGGACGCTGAGCGCCCAGATGGATAAGCGTTCAAGCCCTGGTGACGACGTCTCGGATCTCCAGCGAATCGACTGGGAGGATTTCACCTTGCGCTGGGCATTTGTCGAAGCGATGGCTTTGGTTCGAGCCAATATGTCTCTGATTCGCCAGATTGCGAAGAAAATGCACGACGGTGGGTCCGTTGGCGAGTTAGTGTGCGAGATCGAGCGGCACTGGCGCCAGAAGCATGCCAAGAGCCAGGAAACGCTCACCGCACTGCGCAGATGCCCTTTTCTACCGTGGAATCCCGATATGGTGCATGCTGCTTGGAGCAAAGATCTAGAATCTCATGTTCTGAGGGCGCTCGAGGCTTTTCAAACAAAGCAAAAATCAGCCACGTCCAGTGATGATGAAGCCACTCTACACGCACCACTTTCGACAGCAGCAGCTGGGCGCGCGCGCACCGCAGAAGCGCCGAACAGGAAAGTTTCGGAAACAGACGTTATCGAATCCGCGACGACAAACCTAGCAAGCAGCGCACCGCCCTCATCGCCAAAGTCCGGTGTGTCCAATGAATCAGCAGGCAAAGTACCGAATGCATCGTCCTCCATAATGGGCGCAGAAACCCACACAAGAGCAGACGCTCAGGATCGAGCAAGCTCCGCATCCGAAACGTGCCAGCAGTCGGCCGTTCGAGAGAATCCGCTATCCCAGGAGAAGCAGCAGCAGCAGCAGCAGCAGCATCCAGCACCCATTACCACGGCGCCAGAGACGCTGCCAGGAGCCTCGCTAGCTGCCACAGCTCAAGCCGCTGAAGCAGCAAGCGCGAACACGCCTGTACCTGTGGACAGTGCAAGACCCTCGCGTTTCGAACAAAAACCCTCAGATCATACCGCTGGTGGACGACAGACCACTGGAACGGCTCCAAAGCAGGCGATACCAGATGCAAGGCAGGCTGAACGCTTCCGCTCGCCATCACATGTCGAACAGGACACGCCGCCACAGACGCGTGTCGTCGACGCACCACGGGAATCCGCAGCAGCGACTGAAGCAGACAAGCATGAGAAGTCGCCGCTCGCAGTCGCAGCACGTGGAGGACCGACATGGACAGAGGCCTCTACCCGAAACAGTATCGAGTCACTGGACTTGCCTTTACGCAGAAATGGCGCCGGTGATGTGCAGCGTACGGATGCCAATGTAACGTCGCCAGCTTGTGCCGAAGAACCGTCCGAGGCTCCGGGATCGTCCGCAAAATCGATTACACAACATCCCTCTGAGCACCAGCTTGCGCAGCAACACGCCTCCGAGCGTGTGCCCACAAAGTCAGCAGAGGCTGCACCACGTCCGACCGGGCGTGATGAGCAGCCCGAGCGTTCGGCGGCCAGTTTGGATATGACCGCGTCGCCGTCCGTGAAACAAGCACGCTCCGAAACTTTGGAACCTTCTGGCAACGAGTCCCGCACATCCGCTTTGGATGGAAACGCTGCGCCAAACTCACCAAAGACTGAGCGCAAAACTCGTTCGAAGCGCAGCTCTACGACCAGAGCGGCGGCAACGTCCCCAAGAGCTGCCGGCAAACGCGCAAGTGCTGGAAGCGGGTCTACGGCTGCTGCACGCCAAGAGAAAAGCGCCAGCAAGCCGGCCAAATCCGAAGCGCTGAAACAACCAAAAAGCAGCATCAAAAAGCGC
>Ga0123519_10011569_pt1 | contig 12993 bp, 10 predicted proteins | sample YelNatPaOPRAMG02_FD_87396 | JGI IMG/M metagenome (GOLD analysis project Ga0123519, IMG submission 87396) | Hot spring microbial communities from Yellowstone National Park - Yellowstone National Park OP-RAMG-02 (version 2) | ecosystem: Environmental > Aquatic > Thermal springs > Hot (42-90C) ...
GTGGACATGTTCGAGCGGGGGATCATCGATCCCTGCAAGGTGACCCGCTCGGCGGTGGAGAACGCCGCCTCGATCGCGGCGATGATCCTCTCCACCGAGGCCCTGGTCACGGATATCCCCGAAAAACCCGCGCCGTCAAGCAGCCCGGGTAGCCACTCCTCCTTCTAGGACGAGGATAGCCCAAGCCCCTCTTCGGAGGGGCTTTTTTTTACGCCTAAAAAATAGGGCCATCTGCGAAGGTAACCGCAGATGGCCCTGCGTCACAGAAGGAGTAGCCCGGATCACTTGGTCGTCACTTTGATCGTCTTGGGCTTGATCTCCTCGCGCTTGGGGATGGTCAATGTCAAGATGCCCCTGTCGAAAACGGCCTCCGCCTTGTCCGCCTGCACGGGGACATTGAGGCGCAACGTGCGGCTAAACTTGCCGTAAGGCCGCTCCTGGACGAGATACTCTACATTCTCTAGCGGGCCCTTAATCTCGCCCTTGATCGTCAGCGTATCCCCATCGATGGTGATCTCTACGTCCTTAGGGTCTATCCCTGGAACGGCCGCAGAGATGACCAGATCGTTATCCGTCAAATAGGCGTCAAGCACCAGATTGCAACGGCTTTCGCCCGAAGTGCCGAACCAACGTGGCCCGGTGCGCACGAAGCTATCCTCAAACAGGCGATCCATAGCCTCACGTAACGTCATCAGGTCCTTGAAAGGCTCCCAACGGCTGAGTGTCATAGGAATACCTCCTTATTAAGCATAAGACTGAACGCGCCCTATCTAACCACCTACTCTGCTAGCTCGCCCCAACAACTGTTGGGGCGAGCTATATCCCGAATCACTTGGCCTTTACTGGGATCGTCTTGGGTTTGGCCGTCTCCGTCTTGGGAATGGTCAAGGTCAAGACGCCATGTTCGAACTCGGCCTTGGCCTTGTCCACTTCCACCTCGCCCGGCAAGGTCACAGAACGGACGAATTGCCCATAGCGGCGCTCGCGACAGACATAGTTCCGCTTCTCAACATCCTCTTCAGCCTTGACCTCCCCTTTGATCGTCAGGGTATTGCCCGTGACGCTCACATGGAGGTCCTCAGGCTTGACGCCGGGCACCGCGGCCTTGATCACTACCTCGTTGTCCGTCTCATACATGTCCAGTGCGGGGCTCGTCCCGAAAAGCTCGGGGAAAATCGGTCTCACGAAAGAGCTTTCAAACAGACGATCCATGGCCTTGCGCAGCGACATCATCCCTTCCGTAACCGGCTCCCAAAGCATCAGATCCGTCATCTTACACCTCCTGTGACAGGTCTGTTTTTGGGCCTTGGGTAAACCCTTGAGGCCACCGTTTTTGCAGCCCAAATTATAGCACATTTGATGCGATTTGTCAAGACCTTTTGAGCGATTTCTCATATAAATATTGAGCCAGCTTTATCATACCTCTTGACAATTTCGCAACAAGATTATATAATGGGGACAAACAAGCGAGAGGCGTAACGAGGACAAACGCCTGGTCCGGTTAAGGAGTAGGTCGCTCATGGAGTACAAGGATTACTATCGTATTCTAGGCGTCAATAAAGATGCTTCACCAGAAGAGATCCGCAGGGCCTACCGACGGCTGGCTCGCAAATACCATCCCGACGTGAATCCGAACAATAAAGAGGCCGAGGAGCGCTTTAAGGAGATCAACGAAGCATATGAAGTGCTTGCGGATCCCGAGAAGCGGCGCAAATATGACCAGCTGGGGGCCAATTGGCAGCAGTTCCAAGAGATGGGTGGTGATCCAAGCAGCTTTGATTGGAGCCAATGGTTCGCCGGGGCCACGCCAGGGGGCGGAGGGCGCGTGTACACCGAGTACGTTGACTTGGGCGACCTGTTCGGCGACAGTGGGTTCTCCGACTTTTTCCGGTATATCTTTGGGGGCGGTGCCCCTCAGGGGACTCGCCAACGAAGGGGCTTTGCCGCTGATGGTCGTGACATTGAGCAACCGGTGGAAATCACCCTGGAGGAAGCTTATCATGGCACGACGCGCATCATCCAAAGGGGCCCGCGCCGTATAGAGGTCAGGATCCCGCCCGGCGTGCAGACCGGCTCCCGGGTGCGCGTCGCCGGCGAGGGTGAGCCAGGCCACAATGGTGGCCGGCCGGGTGATCTTTATCTGTTGATCACCGTTCTGGATCACCCCGTTTTCAAGCGCGAGGGCAACGATCTGCGCATGCGCTTGCCGGTTGATCTCTATACTCTTATCCTGGGAGGCGAAGTGACCCTGCAAACGCTCAAGGGCCGGGTGTCTCTCAAGATCCCGCCTGAGACGAAGAGCGGGCAGGTATTCCGTTTGCGAGGCCAGGGGATGCCCTTGCTGCGGGACAACTCGCAGTATGGTGATCTCTATGTAGAGGTTGAGGCTGTCTTGCCGCAGGGCTTGAGCCCCGCCGAGAAGGATCTCTTCCGGCAGTTGGCGGCCTTGCGCAGGTAGGCAAGGTGGTCTGCAGGATATAGTGAGAGGAGTCAAAATCAAACTATGCCGCTGGAGGTAAAGATGATGGCTATATGGCGCAAATCGTTGACCCTTTTTGTCCTGGTGGTGAGTATAGTGGCCCTACTGGGATGTTGCCTGCCGGCTAATGCCCTTCAAAGGCGAGCCGGGCCGACGCCGACCGCAGCGGTGGCGATGGAGTCTACCGTTCAAACCCCTGAGCGACAGGCTGCGGAGCGCGCGGTGACCGCCACGCCCAAGCCTACGCCGACTACAGAGGCTGCGAGGCAATCCGCCCAGCAAACCCCTGAGCCGCCGGCTGCGACTGTCGCGCCCGAACTGCTCACGGAGGAGCAGATCGTTGATGCTGTTGAGGCCATGACCATCAGGGTCTATGAAAAGGTGAGCCCCTCGGTCGTGCATATCACCAGCCGAGTGATCACGATGGACTTTTGGGGGGGCTTGTACCCTGCGGAAGGTACAGGGTCAGGGTTCATCATCGACAAAGAGGGGCACATCGTCACCAACAACCACGTGGTTGAGGGGGCGGAAAACATTGAGGTGACCCTTTATGACGGCACGGTAGCCCAAGCCACGGTTGTGGGCCTTGATCCATTCAACGACTTGGCCGTCCTGCGCATTGAAGTGGACCCAGATAAGCTCCATCCTGTGGATATGAGCTTTGACGGTCAGTTGAAGGTGGGTCAGCGAGCTATCGCCATCGGCAATCCCTATGGCCTTGATTGGACGCTGACCGAGGGGGTCATCAGCGCCCTGGGGCGGCCGTTGCAATTCTCCCAGGATCGCATCATCTATGATACGATTCAGACTGATGCGGCGATCAACCCGGGCAACTCCGGCGGCCCTTTGCTCAACTCGCGTGGCCAGCTTATTGGAGTGACCAGCGCCGTGCGCTCGGGGGCTGAGAACATCGGCTTCGCCATCCCCCTTTCCACGTTGCGGCGCGTTATACCCGAGTTGATTGAAAATGGGCGCTATCGCCACCCATGGTTGGGTATCGCCGGCTATACCCTCTCTGAAGAGCTTGCCCAGCGCTTGGGCTTGCCGGTCACGAAAGGGATACTCATCGCCCGTGTCTATGCCGATAGCCCCGCTGTTGAGGCCGGGCTAAAGGGAGCGACCCGCGAGATCGTGTTGGGCAACACGCGCCTTTACGTTGGAGGGGATATCTTGGTGGAGATCAACGGCGTCCCTATAGATAGTAACGAGGCTTTGCGCGAGTTCCTGGAGACGCGGACCCGCGTAGGAGAGCAGGTGGAGATCAAGTTCTATAGAGGAGACAAGTTGATGACCTCGCGAGCCACCTTGACCGAGCGGCAACAGTAGAGGAACACGTGCGTTGGTCGGCCGTTAGGACACTTGGTTCGTGGCAACGGAGGCTGCTATGGTGGATGACGCTTTGCAACGAGACGAAGAACCGTGTTTCGTGATTAGCGTAGCTGCCAAGCTGGTCAACCTACATCCTCAAACCCTGCGCTACTATGACAGGATAGGTTTGATCAAGCCTTCGCGCACGCAGGGGCGTCTGCGTCTCTATTCGCAGCGCGACATTGAGACGCTGCGCAAGATAGCACGGCTCACCGAGCAACTCGGAGTCAACTTGGCGGGCGTTGAGGTCATCCTCAACATGTCCAAGCACATTGAAGAGTTGCAGCGGGAATTCGCAGCCTTTCAGGAAAAGGCTGCGGCCGAGGTGGCTGCTTTGCGGCGGCGCATCCAAGAGCTGGAGGCACGGGAGGCCCAACGAGAGGGCGAATATCGGATCATGAGCATCATACCCAAGGAGCCGGAAGAGAATTCATAGTAGGCGGGCCGTATCTCGCCTCACCTCATTCAAAAGGAGGGAATCATGATTGGGGATAAAGAGATCCAGGAGTTGGTGGAGTATGACGGCAAGGGCCCGGTCCTCAGCGTTTACCTGGATACGGACTTGGCCCACAAATCCAAAGAGGCTGTGAAGTTGACCGTTAAGCAGCTCTTTAAGGCCATGGAAGAAAAGCCCGCCGCAAGCGATGTCCAAGCTGTCGAGCATTTCTTGGAGTTTGAGTACGATTGGCAAGCCCGAGGATTGGCCCTCTTTGTCTCCGGCAAGGAGTTATGGAAGGCCATCCCTTTGCCCATTCCCGTCAGGAATCAGGTCGTCTTGGCCGATAAGCCCTATGTTCGGGTGCTCACCGATGTCCTGGACCGGCTGGGCCATTATGCCGTAGCCCTTATCGGTGGTGAAGGGATTCGCCTCTTCTCTATAGCGCAAGGGCGAATCCAATCCGGAACGGAAGCTATCGGTGAGGAGCTCAAGCGCCACAAGCAAGGCGGCTGGTCCTCGGCTCGCTATCAGCGACGCACGGAGAACTTGGCGCAGCGTAACCTGCGACAGGCTGTGGAGATCACGCAGGCCTTCTGTCAGCAGACGGGTAGCCAGCGCCTCATGTTGGCCGGCAATGCGGAGCTCGTTTCCCAGTTCAAAGAGCTATTGCCCAAGCCGCTGCGCAGCCAGGTCATCGGCGAATTCGTGGCCGATATAGAGGCTTCTCCCAGCGAGATCCTGAACCGCTCCCTGGACGTGGCGGCCCAATACGATCTGGAGGAGGAGAAAAAACTCGTTGCCGAGGTGATTACTGCTGCAGCTAAGGGCGGGCAGGGGGTCGTTGGCTTGGCCGATACGCTCTATGCGCTTCACGAGGGGCGTGTACGCTTGCTCCTTGTTGAAGAGAACTGTCACGCCTCCGGCTATGTTTGCACCAGTTGCGGCTATGTTGCCGCAGATCGGAGTGCCAAGTGCTTGTTCTGCGGAAACACGGAGATGAGCGAAGTGCCCGATGCCGTGAACCGGGCTATCCAAAAGGCCATTCAGACGGGCGTGGACGTCAACATCGTGCGCCAGAACGAGGCGCTGACGAAAGTAGGGGGTATCGCTGCCCTGTTGCGGTACTAGCCCTGTTTAAATGATCTGCGGGCTGAGATGTCGCCCGCGACAATGGTCCATCATATTGATTGAAATCGTTGAACTTATTGAAAGGTAGGTAAAAGAACTATGGATCTGAATAAATACACTCAAAAGGCTCAGGAAGCTATCTATAACGCTCAAGAGCTGGCCCAGGAGTATAACCACAGCCAGATAGATGTTGAGCATCTCCTTCTGGCTTTGTTGCGGCAACAAGACGGGGTTGTGCCCCAGGTCTTGAGCAAGCTGGGTCTGGTGCCGGAGAGGATCGCCCAGCAGGTTGAGGACGAGCTCAGGCGTCTGCCCAAGGCTTACGGTCCTGTGCAGCTCTATATATCGCAACGCCTCAGCGCCGTGCTGCGCGCCGCGCAAACCGAGGCCGAGCGAATGCGCGATGAGTACGTCTCTACGGAGCACCTTCTGCTTGGCTGTATCGCTGCCGACAAAGGGCGTGCCGGGGAGATCTTGCGCCAACATAACCTGAGTGTGGAGCGTGTCTATCAGGCGCTCACGAACATTAGGGGCTCTCAGCGGGTGACGGATCAGAACCCGGAGGGCCGTTATCAGGCGCTGGAAAAATACGCCCGCGACCTGACCGAGGCAGCCCGTAGGGGCAAGCTGGATCCCGTCATCGGGCGCGATGAGGAGATCCGTCGCGTGATTCAAGTGCTTTCGCGCCGCACCAAGAATAACCCCGTCCTGGTCGGCGAGGCCGGCGTGGGCAAGACGGCCATCGTGGAAGGGCTGGCCATACGGATCGTCCAAGGGGATGTGCCCAAGGGCCTGCGCGATAAGCGCATCATCGCCTTGGACCTAGGAGCGCTCATCGCCGGGGCCAAATATCGGGGTGAGTTTGAGGAACGCCTGAAAGCGGTGCTCAAGGAGGTGCAGAACTCGGAGGGGCAGATCATCCTCTTCATTGACGAGCTGCACACCGTCGTCGGTGCCGGGGCTGCGGAGGGCGCCATGGACGCCTCCAACATGCTCAAGCCCATGCTCGCTCGCGGCGAGTTGCACTGCATAGGGGCCACGACGATCAACGAGTATCGCAAATACATTGAGAAGGATCCGGCGTTGGAGCGCCGCTTCCAGCCCATTTTCGTTGAACCGCCCACCGTGGAGGAGACCATCAGCATCTTGCGCGGCCTGAAGGAGCGCTACGAGGTGCACCATGGCGTGCGCATCCAAGATGCGGCGCTCATCGCTGCGGCCACTCTCTCCGATCGCTACATCGCCGATCGCTTCCTGCCCGACAAAGCCATTGACTTGATAGACGAGGCCGCAGCGCGGTTGCGCATGGAGATCGACAGCTCGCCCCGTGAGATCGACGAGTGTGAGCGGCGAATCATGCAACTGCAGATCGAGCAGCAAGCCCTGAGCAAAGAGCGCGATGAGGCTTCCCGTGAGCGTCTGGCCAAGATCGCTGAGGAGCTCGCCAATCGTCAGGAGGAGCTTTTGGCCCTTAAGGCGCGCTATGAGCGGGAGCGAGAGGTTATCCAGGCCATCCAGCAGACCAAAGCTCGCCTGGAGGACCTGAGAGCCCAAGCGGAACGCGCCGAACGCCAGGCCGATCTAGAATTGGCCGCTCGGCTGCGCTATTCAGACATCCTGACGGCCGAACGGCAATTGAAGGAGCTGGAAGCCAAGTTGGCCGACCTCCAGCGCGACGGGGGGATGTTACATCAGGAGGTCACCCCCGAACATGTGGCCGAGATCGTCTCCAAGTGGACCGGGATTCCCGTCTCTCGCCTGCTAGAGGGCGAGGTGGAGAAGTTGATACACATGGAAGAGCGGCTCCATGAGCGTGTGGTGGGCCAGGATGAGGCCATCAAGGCGGTGGCCAACGCGGTAAGGCGGGCGCGTTCGGGCCTCCAAGACCCGAATCGCCCCATCGGCAGCTTCATCTTCCTCGGCCCCACGGGCGTGGGCAAGACTGAGCTGGCCAGGGCTTTGGCCGAGTTCCTCTTTGATGACGAGGACGCCATGATCCGCCTGGATATGAGCGAGTACCAAGAGCGGCATACCGTGGCTCGCATGATCGGCGCGCCGCCCGGCTATGTGGGCTATGAGGAAGGTGGTCAGCTCACCGAGGCCGTGCGCCGGCGGCCCTATGCGGTGGTGCTCTTGGATGAGATTGAGAAGGCCCACCCCGAGGTCTTTAACGTCTTGCTACAGATCCTAGATGACGGTCGGCTGACCGATGGCAAGGGGCGAACCGTAAACTTTAAGAACACGGTGATCATCATGACCTCTAACGTGGGCAGCCAGTGGCTCAGCGAATTGCGTGTCCAGGATACGGAGATGGTGCGTGCGCGGGTGATGGAGGCTTTGCGGCAACAATTCCGTCCCGAGTTCCTGAACCGCGTGGACGAGATCATCATCTTCCATGCCCTTGATCGAGAGCAACTGCTCAAGATCGTGGACATCCAGATCCGCCGCTTGCAAAAGTTGCTTGCTAATCAGAATTTAGACCTCCAGTTGACCGCCGCGGCTCGTGAGGCCTTGGCCAACGAGGGGTATGATCCTGTTTACGGCGCGCGGCCGCTGAAACGCACTATACAACGTCGCATCCAGGATCCTCTGGCCTTGTGCCTGTTACGTGGCGAGTTCAAAGAGGGGGATACGATTCTCGTGGATTTTGTTGATGGAGAGTATACTTTTAGCCGCGCCAAGCTCGCCGAGCCGGTCGCGGTATAGATATGAGGTGGTAACATGATAGGATTCGATCGCTTTACGGAGCGTGCCCAAGAGGCAGCAACCCGTGCCTATGAGATCATGCAGCGTTACCAGCACACCCAGCTGGATACCGAGCATATCTTGTTAGCTCTGCTGGAACAATCGGATGGGATCGTGCCTCGCATCCTCAGGGATTTGAACGTCAACGTGGAGCAGATCCGCCGCCGTCTGGACGATGTGCTCAAAGCCAGTCCGAGGATGGCCGTGCCTGGCAGCCTGCAGCCACAACAAGTCTACATTACTCCGCGCGTCAAGCGCTTGATGGATCGTTCCAGCGAGGAGGCCTCTAAGCTGAAGGATGAGTTCATCTCCACGGAACATCTGCTCTTGGCCATCCTCAGCGACCAGGAAAGCGCGGCGGCGCGCATCCTTTTGGATGCCGGGGTCACGTATGAGCGCTTTTATACTACCTTGACCGAATTCCGCGGTGGCCGAAGGGTGACCAGCCCGACGTCGGAGAGCCGTTTCCGGGCCCTGGAGAAGTACAGCCGCGACCTAACCCAGCTCGCCCGTGAGGGCAAGCTGGATCCGGTCATTGGCCGGGATAAGGAGATCATGCGCGTCTTACAGGTGCTCTCTCGCCGTACAAAGAACAACCCGGTACTCATCGGCAGCGCGGGCGTGGGCAAGACGGCCATCGTGGAAGGGCTGGCGCAAAAGATCGTCGCCGGCGACGTGCCCGAGCCCCTGATGAACAAGCGGGTGGTCTCGTTGGATCTCGGCGCGATGGTGGCCGGAGCGCGCTTCCGAGGGGAATTTGAGGAGCGCCTTAAGGCTTGTCTGGAGGAGATCCAGCAAGCCCAAGGGGAGATCATCCTCTTCATCGATGAGCTGCACACCGTCGTCGGGGCGGGCGCGGCGCAAGGGGCCATTGACGCTTCCAACATGATGAAGCCCGCCTTGGCCCGTGGTGAGCTGCGTTGCATCGGGGCGACGACGCTGAACGAGTACACCCAGTACATCGAGCGAGATGCCGCCCTGGAACGGCGTTTTGCTCCCATCTACATTGAGGAGCCAACCGTAGAGGAGACGGTGGAGATGCTCCGAGGGCTCAAGAGCCGCTATGAGGCCCATCATCAGGTGCGCATCACCGATGAGGCTCTGGTGGCGGCGGCCCGACTCTCGGATCGTTACGTCAAAGACCGCTTCCTCCCCGATAAGGCTGTGGACTTGATCGACGAGGCTGCCTCCAAGTTGCGCATTACCATGCATAGCCTGCCTCCTGAGCTCAAGGAGTTACGCATGGAGATCACGCGCCTGGCCCAGGAAGAAGAGGCCGCCGGCCTGGAGCGCAACTATGAGCGCGCTGCACAGCTCAAGAGCGAACGCCTGCAAAAGGAGCGCGAGTTCGCCGAGAAACGGGCGGCTTGGGAGGCCGAACAGGGGATCGATGATGTGGTAGATGCCGACGATATCGCCGAGATCGTCGCTGCCTGGACCGGTATCCCCGTGAGCCGCATGCAGGAAAACGAGACTGCTCGCCTCCTGCACATGGAAGAGTATCTGCGCGAGCGCGTCGTCGGCCAGGATGAAGCCATCGCCGCCGTCGCCGATGCCATTCGGCGCGCCCGGTCGGGGTTGAAGGACCCCCGCCGTCCCATCGGGAGTTTCATCTTCCTGGGCTCCAGCGGCGTGGGCAAGACCGAGCTGGCCAAGGCTTTGGCCGAGTTCCTCTTTGACGATCGCGAGGCCTTGTTGCAGATCGATATGAGCGAATACGGGGAACGGCACACCGTCTCGCGGCTCATCGGGGCGCCCCCCGGCTATGTGGGCTACGACGAAGGCGGGCAGTTGACCGAGGCCGTGCGCCGCAGGCCCTACCAGGTGATCCTGTTTGATGAGATCGAAAAGGCGCACATGGATGTCTGGAATGCGCTCATGCAGATCCTGGAGGAGGGGCGGCTCACCGATGGTCATGGGCGCACCGTGGACTTTCGCAATACGGTGGTGATCATGACCTCCAACCTTGGCACGCGTTTTGCCAGCCGCCGCGGCGAGACCATCGGCTTCCAGGTGGGTTCGCAATCCAACGAGGAGGCCAAGTTCATTGACGACGTCTCCGAGGCCTTAAAGCGCACCTTCCGCCCCGAGTTCCTGAACCGCATTGACGAGATCGTCGTCTTTAACACCTTGACACGGGCCAATATGATGCAAATCGTCGACTTGCAGATGCGCGAGATCGAGGAGCGCCTCAGCGAGCAACAGATCCACATCGAGATCACCGAGGCCGCCAAGGGCTGGCTGGCGGACAAGGGATATGATCCGGCCTTCGGAGCGCGTCCCCTCCGGCGCACGCTGCAGCGCTATGTAGAAAGTCCGTTATCCAAGTACCTGTTAGACGGGCGCTTCGTCAGTGGCGATACCGTTCTGGTGGACCTAGATCAAGAGGCCGATTCTCTGGTCTTTAGGAAGAAGGAGCAAGCGGAGCCCGTATCGGTACCCTTACCTGTACAGGCCGAGGCGAAGTAGAGCCATGTTGACGGAGGCTGAATGGCTGGAACGGTTTCGGGCCGGATGCCCCGCTGTGGCCGGCCTCTATGCCGAGCTTTTGCGCCACCCCGAGCTGGGCGCTATCGCTGCGGAGGTGGCGCAAGCCTATGAGGCGATCGTCGCCTCGCTGGAAAAGGGAGGCACGCTCTACCTTTGTGGTAACGGCGGAAGCTTTGCCGACGCCCTGCATATCTCCGGCGAGCTGCTCAAGTCCTTCGCCCGCCCGCGTCCTTTGCCTGAAAGCCTCCGCGCCCGCCTTCTGGCCCAGGAACACGGCCTTGAGCTGGCCGAGCACTTGCAGGCGGGGTTGCGTGCCCATGTATTGGGCTGTAACCCCGCCTTGGCTACCGCCGTGGCCAACGATATCCCTTTGGCAGGGATCGGCTATGCCCAGGAGCTCTGCGCGCTCGCTCGGGCTGGCGATGTGCTCCTAGGGATCAGCACCAGCGGCCGGGCGCGCAACGTGCTCCTGGCCGTCTCCACCGCCAAGGCTTTGGGACTGACGACCATCGGCCTGACCGGGCAACAAGAGAATCCCCTCTCTATGCTTGTAGATATCCCCTTGCGCGTCCCCGCAAGCGAGACCTACCGCGTGCAGGAGCTACACCAGGCGCTCTATCATCGGCTTTGCCTGATGCTGGAGGCGCGGTTTTTTGCCTGAGGAAGGCGAGACCTCACCGTACGCTCCACACGTGCACCACAGGTGCTGCCTCGTCGGCGAAAAGCTCCAGGACGTACAAGAGGCCGTTATTGCGGTCATACGTGACGTCGCCGATCCGGTAGCGGCGCTGTACGCCCGTTCCCAACATCTCCGGCTCGACCCTTGAGGGATTGAGGAAGAGCCGTTCGTCTATGTCTAAGACGGCATAGGGCTGAGGCTCCCAGGGCTGCATCTGCCTCTGGGCCACCCGTGCCAGATCCGCCGGGTCGTAAAAGATGAATTGCGCGTCAAAGCGCGAGCTCCACCAGCCGCGATAGTCGTTATGGCCCGTGCATTCGTGCAGGTCTGCCTCTGGGCAGGGCGTGCCATCGGCCAGACGACAGAGGGCGAATTGCCCGATCAGCTCCTCCTCCACACAGGGATATTCAGGGCCGGCGGGGTTGACCCATCCATACCAATATTTGGTCCCCGTCCCCTTCGTGCCGGCGAAGAGCACGGCCGTCTTGCCCGTAAGGGCGGTGATCCAGGCCGCGCCCTCCCATTCGTCCGCATGCTGATAACCGTTAAGGCAACGCTCGATGTTAAGGGTGCTGGAGGATTTCTCATAGAGCAACAAGACGGTCTCCTCAAGGTGCGTCCCCGCGGGCGCGGGGGTGCCGGAGGCATCCATCCAGGGCCGATAAGCGAACAGCGCCGGCCCCATGCCCGACCAGCCCCCATCCCTAAAGCGCCCGGTCCCCAGGTAGCGATCCTGGGCGTATTGATCCGCCCAAGCGGCCGGGATCTCCAGCATGTAGCCGTTTACGCTGTACAAAGATTGATTACCGATGAACCACGTCCCCCTCACATTCGGCGCCGACAGGTTCGGGTCAAACCAGGCATGGGAGGCTATCGCCGTCTCCTGGAAATGCTGGCCCCAGGCTAGATGAATTTTGGGACCCGTGGCCGTAATGTTCAGGTACTGCATGCCTATACGGGGGATCTCGTCAAGGCCATTAAAGAACCCCTGGGCCACGTCATGAAACCCTTGCAGGAACGTTGCCTGGTTGAGGGCGCTTGGGTGGGCAGCCATAAGCGGCACGGGGATGTTGACCTCGGCCACTTGGTCGCCATCGGGCAGCTCGCCATAGGGCAAGCGGTCATGGCCGGTGATGAATAACGACCCCGGAAAGCCATCGTGCGGGCCGCCGGGGTCGCCGTCGGGGTTAAAGGTCATGGCGTTTCCCCCATAGGCGAAGGTTCGCGGCCGCTCGCCGCCCTCCGGCAACCGGAAGGCCCCCAGATAGAGCAGGTCCCCCGGTTGGAGCCGGGATGGATTGGGCGTAGCAGACAGGGGGTGGATCACCAACGGCAGATAGCATGAGGTGATGCGAGCCCGGATTCGCGGTGGCCGATCGGCCTCCATAGAGCGCATACAAAGTAGCGAAAGCAAGCTCCCCGCAATAGTTACCAAGGTCAGGGCTGTGCGTTTCATCAGGGCCGCCTTTCGCTTCGTTAAAACGCCTTGTTACAGCTCAGCGCGCGAATAGTCGCCGATCATATTCTGGCGCGAGGCGCGACCAATCATATTCGGCTACCACCTCCCGCAGCGGCGAGCCCCGGGATGCACACTCGGTGCGCCATGTGCTCACGTCCTCAATAGCTCGCTGAAGGAGGGTCAGGAGCTCCTCATGGTTGCGGTAA
>Ga0123519_10011571_pt1 | contig 12992 bp, 16 predicted proteins | sample YelNatPaOPRAMG02_FD_87396 | JGI IMG/M metagenome (GOLD analysis project Ga0123519, IMG submission 87396) | Hot spring microbial communities from Yellowstone National Park - Yellowstone National Park OP-RAMG-02 (version 2) | ecosystem: Environmental > Aquatic > Thermal springs > Hot (42-90C) ...
CCTCCTTCACGACGAGCGTCCCGACCGCGAACTGGCCGTAATCGTCCTGCTCGACCGTCTTGGGCGTCGGGAGCGTGTCCCAATAGAGCAGGTTGCCGTTCGCCTGCGCATCGAACACGCCGAATGCAGCAGCCTCCGACCACTGCGCGAGCGCCGGCCCGAACTGGATGTTGTTCGTGTTCGCCACCTTCCGGACGTTGCCCACGTCCGCGGCTGGAGCGCCGAAGGTAATGGCCTGCCTTTGGTATCCGCCCCCGGCCAACTCCGTGCCCGCGCCCGCATCGTTCACGGGCGCCACGGAGAACAGGCCGACATACGGCGTTACTCCAGCGAGTGCGCTGCCGCGCAGCACGTTGAGCACGGCATCGGTATGAGATTGCGACTTACCAGGCATGGCCTTCTCCTCAAGCGACTTCGATGAGTTCGATCTGCACGTCCGACCGGCCCGGAGTTACGGACTGGTTCCAATCGGAATTGAACCGGACTGTGTACCTGCCGGTCACCGCCACGCCGGTCGGGTCGTACGAGAACTTCGGGTTCGTCTCGTATGGGTCGTAAAAATAGAACGCCTCGTGGGCGCCGTTCCGGGCTTCGTAGAAGTTCCGGAGCGCGGTCAACTGCGACGCCGTAAGACGCTTCGTCAGCGCCCACTTTTTGCGGCTGGCGGTCGCCTGCACCGACCGTTGGGACTCGCCGTTCCGGTACTCGTTGTCGATGACCGGATACTCGCGCGTGTGGACGAACGCCCGAGAGAGCGAGTTGGGCATCACCGTGGTCGGCGCGGCGTTTGCGACGGAGCCAGGCATTACGAGGTCACCAGTCCAGGGCTGAATTGCAGGCTGGTCAGTTCCCGCCGGCCCGCGTTCGACTTCGACGCGCTCATCACCGCACCCTGCACGACCCGCGGGTTGCTGGCGATGGCCTGCACCGCCTGTCCCTGCAGGAGGCTCGTGGTCGCAGGGCCGTCGAGTTGGATCACCACAGGCTGCGCGCCGAAGGCTACACCGCCGCCGATGGTGTCGAGCGTCGGGAGGCCACCCAAACCGGGGAGGGCCGTACCGTTCGAGTAACCGGGGGACTGGTAGAGCGATCCGCCCGACTGGACCACATCAAGCGGGTGAATCTGCGCGGGCATCCCCTTGGTCTGCTGGCCGGTGCTCATCGCGTACAACTGGATCAGGTCGCGTACCTGCGCCGTCCGGATCGCCATGTCGAGGTTGCCGCCGTAAGACTGCTTGGCGATATCCACGATCTGCTGGATGATCTGCTTGTCGGAGATATCGACGCCGTACAGGTCCTTGATCTTCTGGCGGGCCTTCTCACCCGCGCTTTTCACGAACAGGCGAACCACACCCGAGATGGCGCCGACACCCGCGCCGATGAGCGCGCCCAAGGGACCGCCGACGTTCCACCCGAAAAGCGCGCCGCCGGCCGCGCCCTCCGCAACGCCCCACCCGCCGCCGCGCCGCATGGCATCCATGTACAGGCCGATGCCCGCGCCGCCAACTGCGCCGATAGGACCTCCGGAGAGGCCGATGCCCGCGCCCATGAGCGCGCCGCCGCCGATGGTGCTGAGTGCGCTGCCACGCTGGACACCGCTCATCATCAGCAAGCCGCCGCCGAGGGTCATCGCGGAGTAGAGGTTCTTCCAACTGGCGAGGTTCTTGATGTTCTGCCAGTTGAAGAACTGCGCCGCGCCCGCCTTCGAGGTCATCCCGCCGCCGTCCGGAATGAAAGGAGGCGTCGTGCCCGGAGTAACTCCGGGGATCACGCCGCCGCCAGGCGCGGTCGTGCCGCCGAACACCGGCACGGCGCCGATGCCCAGCAAGGCGCCCAGCCCTCCCAGGATGCCACCCGACCCGCCAGGCCCCGCGCCGCCACCCGCAAACGACACCTTCTGGCCGGTGAACAACTGCATGAGCATGGCCGCGACCCGCGAGGTGACGACCTCCTTGATCGCGGTCAGAATGGCGGTCTTGAAGGCGTTGCCGATGGCCGACCACACGGACTGCGACTTCTGGAGGAGCGCATCGAACACGCCGCCAGCCTGCTGCTTGAGCGACTCGAAGATCGAGCGGTTGTGCTCGCGGATGATCTGCGCCTTCCGGTTGGCGGCGTTCTCGCGGGCCGCGCGGATCGCCTCATCGTTGGCCTCGTCGCCTTGGTCGCGGATCTCCTTGCGCTGGCCCGCCAGTTCATCGAGCCGCGCCTTGATCTCGTCGGCCCGGAAGCCGAGCCGTTTGAGCGTCAACTCCTCCTCCAGCAGCATCCGGCGCGTGTCCATGTCGTAAAGCGCCTGCTTCACCTCGTGGACCTTCTGGAGGTAATCGATCTCGATCTGCGCCTTCTGCGCCTCGACCGCAACCTTCTGCTGGAGCGTTACGGCGTCCTGACCTTCCACCTGCCGGAGGCGCGCGTCCCTTTCGAAGCCCGCCCGCTGTTCCTCGAAGGCGTACACGTCCCGCAGATGGTCGAGGTTCTTCTCCGCGATCTCCGTGTCGTGCTGGAGACGCTCCTGGAACCGCTTGGCCTCGTACGCCATCTCCTTCGCGTGCTTTTCGTCCTCGTCCTTGAGGTAATCCGCGAGAGCCTTCTTGTTGTCGTCGGCGGTCTTGCCGAGGAACGCCTTCAACTTGCTGTTCGCGTATTCGATGATCGAGTCCCACGCCTTCTTGGTCAGCGGGACACGGTGCTCGCCGTTGTCATCGACCCACGTGGTGCGGTTGGCGATCTCCTTATTGATGTCGGCCACGTCCTTGGTGAAGCCGGAGAGCGGAACCTCCATCGGCTTGCCGTTGACCATGATCGTGCTGGGCCGGTTCCCGATGGCCTGGTCGCGGAAGTACCGCTCGTTCTCCCTCTGCCGCTTCTGAATTTCGATTTGCCGCTTCAGGTCCTCCGGATCCGGCTGGCCCACGATTTTGATCTTGGGGAGGCCCGCGCCCAACTCGCCCCACGGGGACTCCTCCCTGGGGATGGCTTTCCGGCCGGAGATCAACTCGCGGATCTGGTCGTCATCCATCCCGCGCTTTTTCAGGTCCTCGATCTTGACCTTGCCGGAGAACACGTCCTTCCGGAGCGCGTCCGTCTCCAGTTGCTTCGAGCGCCTCTCCCACCCCTCCTGCATGTCGGAGTATTCTTTCCAGATAATCGCGCCCGCGCCGATGATGCCGCCGGCCAGCAGGAACGCCGGGTTGACAGCCATCGCAAGATTGAGCGCGCCCTGCGCGAGCGCCCACGCCTTGGTCGCCGCCGTGATCGTCGCGATGATGCCAGCCAGGACCAGGACGCCCTTGGCGAACTTCGAGATGGTATCGGTGTGGTCCGCGAAGAACGACACCATGCCGCGGAGGAGGCCGACGACCCCTTTCAACTCCGTCTGGAACGTCTTGCCAATGTCGTCCTTCAACTCCTCGACCTCCCGGCCCAACGCCTTCATCTGGCCGGAGGCCGTCCCCGCTGCGGCGGCGTTCGCGTCCTGGATCTTCTTCGCCGCCTCCACGATGGCGTTGTACCGGATCTGCTTGACCTCGTTCTCGTCCAGTGTTTTGCCGTGGAGTTGCGCCTCCAATCGCGCGACCTGCTCTGCCTTGGCGAGGTCGGGGAACAGCGAGAGGGTCCGGAGGCCGCGAGACTGGCCCGTCTCGATCGCCAGCATGATCTTCTCGAACGCCTCCGACGCGCTGACGCCTTCGGTGCTTACGGCGGCGGCGTCCTTGGCGATCTTGGCGAGGCCCTTGGCCTTGTCCAGACCGATATCCGCGATGATGAGCTTCTGCACGCTGGTGGTGGCGTCGGCGGTCGTGTACCCGACCTCGCGGATCGCCTCCACTGCCTTCTGCGCGGCGGCGGCGCCGTCGCCGTGCGCCTTGGCGAGGGCGCGCGTGACCACGGCGGCGCGTTCCTCCTGCGCCGCCTGCTTCGCCGCATCGACCGTCCACTCCTTTACCGTCTCGATGGCCTTCTTGATGGCGTCCGCGAACAGATTGCCAGCCGTGGCGCCCTTGATCATCGAGGCCGTCATGCCGTCGATACCCCGCGCGGCGCCACGCGCGGCGCGCACGGCGGTCTGCTCGATGCCCGAGAGGTTCGCATTGACGGATCTGATGGACTGGTTCGCTTTGTCCACCTCGACGGTGACGACCAGCTCGATCTGATTGCTATTGTTTGCCATGAGCGTTGATCCGCTCGCGTTCCAACTGGTCCCGTTCGTCGTCCAGGATCAGCATGGTGTAGAACTCGTTGGCCGGGATATCGTCCAAGGTGATGTGAATGCCGAGGTTGAGTGCCGCGCGCAGCTCGAGAGCACGCCGGATGAGCAATCCAGCCTCGGAGGCCTGCGCCGCGTCGAGTTGGTCCTGCGGGCAGTGGTCGCAGCGGCCACCCTCCGGCGCGTCCGGACACAAGCCGGGATCGCACAACTCCTCGCGCCGGAGTGCCCAATGGATGAGGTAGCGGAGGGAGGGCTTCTCCGGCCACTCCCCGGCTAAAAATTTGTGTCCCGGTCCTCCTGGAAGGAAGCATCGAGAGCATCGATGGCGGCTTTGACCGCGACGGCCTGGTGCGTGATGGGCACATCGCCCGCATACCCTTCGGTCGCGTCGATGAGCTTCTTCCAGAGGTCGGCCGCCGCGCGCACGTTGATGGTCAACTCCTGGCGACCGTACGGCAGATCCAGCACTCGCGCAAAGCCGCGACGGTAGGTGTTCACGTCTTTAGCGGACGGCATCTTCAGCAAGTGCGTGACGGCGCCGCCGAGTACACGCAGGACGACCCGGAAGGAATCGCCCACGAGAACCACATCGTCTACGTCGCAGGTGGCCAGTTGCTCGATGACCTTTTGCGCCTCGAATGCATCGACTTCGGGTTCTTCCTCGGTGCGGACCTGGGACAGGAGCGCGGCGTCGATATCCTCGCCATTCGGGATCATCGTTTCCGACACCCCGCGCCCGAGGTTCTTGACGATGACCTTGCGGCGGCGCTGCCTTTCCACCCACTCGTCGTCGGAGGGGAAACGGACCCGGATGGTTTTCACACCGTCCGGGCCCCGGAGTTGAACCGCGACCGGGCGGGTCGCGTCGAAAACAGGAGTGGTTTTGTCCATGGAAGTTCCTTTACTGGCAGATCCCGTCTACCGTGGTCTTGCCGACCGCCGTAAGGATGCCGTTACCGGAGTCATACATCGGCAGGCAGTCCACAGCGACCGTGAGGATCTGGTCCGTCTCCGCGATCTCAACCACCGAGTAGGTGACTTTCTGCCACGTCAACTGAAGGGAGTTGTTGGCGTCGTACGCGAGGGTGATGACCGCCGTGCCGGAGGTCTGTGCCTTGAGCTTCGTGTACTCCGACGATCCGTTCTCGAAGCGGGCCACGAACCGGAGGTTGCCGGCGCGGTTGCCGAATTCGAGGCGGCCGCGGATCGCGCCTGTGGACCCGTCGCCGGCGGTCTGGAAGCCGGATCCGGGGAAGAAGCCGGAGTCCATCCGGATGTTGTTCTTCCAGCCCGTCTCGAGCGAGACGATGTTCTTGTTGGTCACATAGTCCACGCCGTTGATCGAGAGCGTCAATGAAGCGGACGGGAGGAGTTTCTCGGCGGTAGCGGCCGGCATCGTTATACCGGTCGCGGTGTCGATGACCTTGCCGGAGCCGACCAGTTCGACGCTGATCTTGCTGTTGGCGCGGCCAGGGCCGGAGCCAACACTGATCTGAAAGGACTCGACGGCCATCCCCACCGCTTGCCGGTCGACGACGACGCCCGCGCCTGGGCGGATCTGCTCGACGTACGACAGGTAGGGCAGTTCGGCAGCATCGCCGTTCGCCGGGATCAGAGGGGTGCAGGTGTAAACGAAATTCGGTCCGCCGGACTTGACGACCTTGCCCAGTCCGAAGCAGACGGCCCACGTGCCAATCTCAGCGCTGAGATACTTTTCCAGCGTGACACCCACATCCCACGCCGTCTTGTAGGTCGCGGTCGGGAACTCGTGTCCCTTGCCGTACTCGTCGGCATCGTTTTCGGTCGCGAGTTTCGGGTTGGCAAGCGCGGCGTTGATCTTGCTGAACCGCCACATGGCGGCCGCTGCCTGGGCCGTAGAGATGTCGGCCTGCTTCGCCTTGCCGAAGCAGATCAATACTTCCTGGAGCCTAGTCGTGGACATTCGTCGTTATCTCCTCGTCGTTGGCCGGCGGCGCGCATTGGGACCAACCCGCGACCATCAAAGGGGTCAATATTTCGGGCTTCGCTTCAACCTTTCGAATCTCGCCATCACCCCAGGGTGGGCGCATGTACACGAAATCAGTCATCTCCAATCTCCGTAAACGTGATGGGAACTTCGAAGTAATCTAGTCCCTCTGCATCCGGCTGCCTTTCAATCGACGGAAAGTCCATCGGATAGCAGGAAGGGTGTACGGTAGCGTTCAGCATCGGAACATCCGCACCCTGTGGAACGCCCTTGACGATCAGCCGAAACAGCCGGTTATACGGGTTCGGCGGGTCGTCATCGAACGTCTCACGAGCTCGTAGGTACAACTTGAAATGGTGTTTCCAAACGTCGATGCTGCCGAACAAGCCCGGTCCGTCGCCATGCCATACCGCCATGATGGAAGGCACGGGCATCTGATGAATGGCATGCGCCACGCTCGATCGTTTCGGGTATTGATCGTGATAGGCGAAAATCCGCTCCGGGTCGCCGTTCATTTCCAGGACAAGGTCCTGAATGCCCCGAAGCATCTCTACCAGCTTGTCTAGGAGAACGGAACCGTCGATCATCGTTGTTTACCGCCGAGCATGCGCTCAATCACCAGACGAGGCGCGTTCTCAGCCATCACGCGCCGCGCCGCCTCGAGCACGGCCGCACGGTTTTTGGGAGAGAAGACCAGCCACGGCTCGATCTTCTGGTTGACCCACGCCTTGATGCGGTCTTTACGCGTGGAAAGGCCAGCGCGCGCCCGGTTTTCGCTTACGGAGCGCACTTGCAGGTTCCGCAGCAGGTCGCCGGTGAAGGTCAGGTTGCGGCGGTTGCCTTTGCCCAGACGGGTCTTCCGAATGGCATAGGCCTTCGTCAGGGGCTTGGCCGCCGAGTCCTCCGGGCCCATCGCCGCTCCGACTCGGTTTTTCACGGCCGCCACGCCCACGTTGCCGATTTTGAACATCTGGTTCTGGCGGAAGTTGAGACGGTCCAACTGGATCTGCTTCTTCTGCCAGATGCGAACAGAGGGCATCTACGTTTGCCGGAGCCGCAACACGGCGCCGCCACTCGTGTCAGCCTCGATGTCGAACACCTTGTATGAGGTCCCGTCCATGCTGACTTCATCGCCGCGCTCCGGTGGCGCGGGCAGAGCGGTGAGACGAATAAAGAGGACGCCGTATACGCCGGGCGAGTTCTCTTCCGTCTCGTGGGACGACTGGAAAATCGCCCGGATCGCTGACGGCGTACCCGTTTGCGGCGAGTAGGTCACCTCCCTGCCGAACGCCGTGAGCGCGGCGCGGTTCAGGGTGTTCAGCAGGGAGGCAAAGTCGGCCATGGTCATGCCTTGGTGCCTTTGACCAGGACTTCCGGTCGCAGGCAGATGGGCAGCGGGTTGGATTGCGTGTGCAGGTCGGTGCCGCGCCCGAACTTCCGCGGCTCCTGTTTCGCGTACAGCGGCAAGCCGAGCGTATTCGCCGTCTCGTTGAAATCGGCCGGCGCGAAATACGTGCGGAAGGTGTTCGCGGTGCCCATGGGGAAGAAGTGCGCCTCGTCGTCGGCGATGAACTTCCGCACGGTCCCGGCAGCATCGGTCGCCTGGCCCCGGTACTCTTCGAAGGTGATCCCGCCGAAGGTGAATCCGGTGCGGTAGTCGTTCCCGAGTTGCTGGTTCCGCTGGAAGTACATGAACGCCTCCTTCACCTTGGCGTGCGTGGTGAAGGCGTCGTAGAACCCCTGCGAGCAGAGGCACATGATGCCGGTCATGAACTCGCCCTTAAGGTTGTCCTCGATGTGGCGCTTCACTTCGAGCACCTTCAGCAGTACCTCGGTCGCGGCGTTCGCGAGCGCAAAGCTCACGGTTTTGGCCGCGATACCGAACTCGGTGTAGAGGTTGTAGAGCGTAGAGCCGTCCGCATCCAGGATGACGCCCTTGAGCGCGCCCATCCGCAAATACTCGAGCGTGATGGCGTGCTTGTTGCGCATGTTCTGGAGCTTGAGCGCCAGCAGGTTGGCGAGGGCGTCGGTTTCCGTTTCCGACCCGAATGCGCGGATGCCCTGGACCTCTTCCGGCAGCACGGCATCGTCGTGCGGGATGTGCGGGATCACGAACGAGCGCACCTTACGCTTGCCGCCGGTCCCCTGCGTGCCGGGAGCGCCGACCGGCTGCGTGGGCAGGAGGTTCAGCACGCCGCTCATCTCCTCGATGATCATTGTGCGGGTGCGAACGCCCTGCGGAGTCATGAGGCCCAACTGCTCCACGCGGCCGTAGGTGTTGGGGATTTTGTTGATGGCGGCGGTCAGCGCCGCCATATCGAAAGCGTCGGTTGCGAAAGGATTCAAGATCATTCGTTACGCTCCTTGGCGGACCAGGATGCCCGCGGATTTGAGTTGCGCGATGGCGGCGTTCTTCTGGTTCTCGGTGGCGCCCGCAGGCCACGTGATGCCGTTGTCCGAGACGATCGCGTTGCGGACTATGGCCACGCCGGACCGGTCCGTGCCATCCGGAGCCGTGGTGTCGAGCAGCAGGATGCCGCACGCGGCGTTGCTGCCGTCCGTGGCCGCAAAATCGATCTGCTTCACCTTACCGGAGCCGGCCGCGACCGTGATGGTGAAGCTGTCGCCCGCCACGAAATCGGCGGCGCCGTCGGCAATCGTGAAGGTGAGATGGGTGGTGAACTCGACGCCGACCGTGGCCACGCCGATCAGAACTCCATCCGGATCCTCGACGGCGAACTTGCCCGCATCCGCCGCTGGCTCGATGCACACGACCCGGTAAACGCCGGGTTTGGCGGCCTGCCCCACCGCAGGGGCGGCGGTGATGGTGCCATTGCCGGTGTTACCCGCAACGGCGGCGCTCGCGGCCGTGCCTTTCGTGATCCGGCCGAGGACCATGCCGGTAAGCAGTGCGCGGTCGGCGCCGCTCCCGGCCAGCACAGTCACGATGTCGCGGCTGTAGTGGTTATCGGCCTCGAACTTGAGCCAATCGCCCAGGTAATTGCGTTCGGTTTGAACGGGCATTTCAATTCACTCCTTTTCCGGCCAGCCTCTCGACGGCCTTCATGACGGGGTTGTTGGCGAGCGACGGCTTGGCCGTCGTGCCGGTCTCGGGCATGACATGGGACCGGATCTCCGGCGCGTCCTCGTTGACCCGAGCCTCCATGAGCTGCTGCCGGGCCGCTTCCGGCGTGGTTTGCTTCGCAAGCAGCCCTGCCGCGCGGCGCGGCATGCCGGCGAGTTCGCAGAGGTCCACGATTTCCGTGGCATCGGCGTACCCCTGACGGTACGCCTCCGCCCGGATGGCTTCGATATCTGCGGCAGAGGGCGTGGCCTCGGCCGCGCGTTGTTCTTCGTTCATGGCGTTTCCTTTGAGTTGGACTGAGGCGGCGGTAGGGCCGCTGATAGCATTGCGAAGATCGGTAAGGGCATCCTGGCGCGTGCCCACTCGGTCTGCCAGCCGAACTGCGACGGCATCACCACCGAAGTAGAGGCCTGCCTGCGTCTGGCGAATGTCAGATTCGGCCAAGCCGCGATTCCGTGCGACGGCGCCGACCAGCAACTGGTAAGTGCGGTCGACCTCGGCTTCGATGACGGCGCGTGCCTCGTCGGCGAGTGGCGCGTGCGGATTGAAATCGGCCTTGCGCGCCCCGGCGTGGATGATGGTGTACTTGTAGCCCAGCTTCTGATCACTGGCACTCACGTCCAGATGCGTGACGATCACGCCGATGCTGCCCAGACCAGAAGTCCGTCCGGCGTAGATGTGCTGGGCCCCGGACGCGAGCAGGTACGCGGCGCTGAAGGCGTCGGAATTCGCAGCCGCGAAGACCGGCTTTGCAGTACGTGCGGAATAGATTGTGTCCGCCAGGTCGAAAACGCCGGCCACCTCACCGCCGGGCGAATCGATATCCAGCAAGATGCCCTTGATCGCAGGATCGGTGGCCGCATCCTCGATCTCCTCCTGCAGGTCCACATACGACCGGAGACCCGAGAACGCATCGAGCCCGTAAGATTTGTGCACGAGCGTGCCCTCGATCGGAATGATGGCAATGCCATCGGGTGTGACCTCGTAGGGCTTCCTTGACGGTCGGTCGGCAGAGGCTGCAGCAGATGAAGGCGGAATGTCCAGGCCGAGGTGCGGCGCCAGAACGCCGAGGATGATCTCAAGCTTCTGTGGCGCTATCAGCAGTGGAGTGTCGAACACTCGCGTCGCCAGATGTGGCAGATGCGTCATTGCTTTCCTTTCGCGGATCGGAATCGTAAGCGAGGCCGAGGTCATCGGCTCGTGCGTTGTCGGCGGCGATTTCGCGGTCGATATCTTCGGCGTCGTAGCCCTGTTCGGAAACGACCTCGGCGCGGCTCTTGAAGCCGGCGCGCACGGCCATGATCTGAGCCTTGATGTCCTTCAGCGGATCGACCCACGCGAAGCCGGGCGGGATCCACTTCACGTCGTAGTACGGCGTGAGATCTTTGGTCGTTGGTAGCGCGCCGCTCCCGACCGCAGCGTCAATCCAGGCCCGCCAGATCGGGCGGCACATCTGAAACACGATCACCTGGTGCTGGAACGCTTCGCACCGGCGGCGGAACTCCAGCAGGCCAGCGCGGATCGAGGAGTAGTTGACGCCCGTGAGGTCGCCAGTCAACTGCTCGTAGGTGATGCCCATCCCGGCGGCGATGCTGCGCAACTGCACACGCATGAACGTCTCGTAGGTCGCCCCGACGTCAGCAGGCGAAGAGAACTTCACGTCCTCCCCGGGCAGGAGCACCTGGAGAGTACCCGGCTCGAGGCTCGTTTCCGCTACGCCATTCGCATCCGCGTTAACCTCGGGCAGCAGTGAATCCTGCGGCGCGTTCTTCGTGACGAAGCCGGCGAACATGGCCGCCGTCTTCTTCCGGACCAGTTCGGCGTCGTCGTACTGATCGAGCTCGTAGAGCTTGATCAGGACCTGCGTTAGCCACGGCTGACCGCGCAACTGACCCGGGCGGAGCGGCCGGAACAGATGGAGGACGTAATCCGCTCCCACCCGCATCGGGTCGGCCGAGAGGAACGGATTCAGGGCGTCGCCGGGATGCTCCCGGTACAGGTGATAGGCAACCCGTTTCCCGATGCCGTTGAACTCGATGCCCGCGCGGATGTAGTTGCCGGTTGCCAGAACCTGGGACAAGCTGGTCGGCAAATGCTCGGCTTCGAGTACCTGAAGTTGCAGCGGGACTGACAAGCCATCCTTCGGCAGCCGCGGCCGCAGACGCACCAGACATTCGCCTGCTTCCATGACCGAACGGCACGCGAGTGCCTGGAGCCCGTAGAAATCGGTCAATCCGGAGGCATCCGCATCATCGGTCCACCGCAGCCAGAGTGCCTGGACCTGCTCCCTGACCGCCGCGTCCGGATGCATCGCCTGCGGCTTGATGCCCGTGCCGATGCAGTTCCCGACAAAGGCATCGAGCGCATTCGTGGCCCAGGGATTCCGGCGCACCATGTCACGCGAGCGCGACCGCAACGTGTCGGCGCTGCGGAAAACGAGCGTATTGATGTCGCTCGCCGGAGGTGTCCAGCCGGATGTGCGCCTGGTCGCAGCAGCCGCCTCGTAGTCCGCGGTTGAGCGGAACCTCGGGAGCGATCCCAGCAGTCTTTTCCAGAAACCCACGGTCGTCAGAAGCCCTTTTCCGTTTGCACCCGAAGCTGCCGCACCGGCCCCGCGCCGCTGCTTTTGGCAACATCCGCCTCGGCCACGGCGATGGCCTGCTTCAGTTCGTCGACAGTGCGGTATTCGATCTCCCGGTCGCCGAAGCGGACGCGGCGTACGCCAGTGGCCAGCGCGTCCCGGAGTGTCTGAAGCTGCTGTTCCGTGTACATTCGCCTGTCTATCGCCTCGAAGGATTCTGTTCCAATTGCCTTGCTATTCCGGCCGGAAGAAGGGATTCATGTGTTCGATGCAACGCGCAACCAAGAACACCAAGCAGACCGCCGCCGAGGTCTACGCCGCGCGTCACGCCGAGTGCGCAGACCTTTTGAAGCGCGTCACCGCGCAACTCGAACAACACCGGACGCGCCAGACTGCGGACCCGCGCGATTGGGGCTTCGCCGGGGATCTCGGGCGCGTTGCGGAAGAACTCGCCTACGTCCTCGCCAGCCTTGGCGACCGCAGCGCGGTGGATCAGAAAGGACTGGAGTACTGAGCATGCAGAAACGCAACGTCAAGGTCGGATCGACCTACATCGTCAAGGTCAGTGGCACGCTGGCCAGAGTCCGCATCACCCGCGAACATGACCGCGGAGGGTGGTACGGCATCAACCTCGCTACAGGCCGCGAGATCCGCATCCGGACGGCCGCGCGCCTGCGGTCGGAAGCCGCTCCGTCAGAATCGCGGAAGCCGGTACGCAACCCGCGCGGGCCCGACTTCACCGCCGGCGAGTTGCACGCGGTCGTCGAACGAGCCAAGAGCGAAATACTCGCCCACGTTGCAGCCGGCATTATCCCGCGCACCTGCGCATCCTTCAGCGAGCTGCACGACTACGTGGATGCCAACGGGTACGGAGGGGCATTTGAACGGCCCTTCGACAACAACGAAACGGACTTTTGGAACGCCGTCCAAGACACGGTGGACCGCTGGATCAAAGCCGGAGGCCTCCAAGGCACCCTCTCCGAGGACGAGGCGCGCCGGATCGTAGACGAGATCGAATTCTGAATCAGGAGATGGTATGAATGTTTAGGCTTGCGCGCGGGATAAGCTCCGAGAGAAGCGAGTTTTCTCGGAGTAGACAGGTCACAGGCTGCATCGGTTTTATGAGGCATTACGACCTCGTTCAGGA
>Ga0123519_10011575_pt1 | contig 12989 bp, 9 predicted proteins | sample YelNatPaOPRAMG02_FD_87396 | JGI IMG/M metagenome (GOLD analysis project Ga0123519, IMG submission 87396) | Hot spring microbial communities from Yellowstone National Park - Yellowstone National Park OP-RAMG-02 (version 2) | ecosystem: Environmental > Aquatic > Thermal springs > Hot (42-90C) ...
ACTCGAATGGTATGAATACTGGAAGGAAAAACGGATGAGATGGCATCTGGCACTTGGCTTTGGTAAGGAGAACTACCGTTTCCACGACCACGAGAAACTTGCTCATTACGCAAATGCTGCCTGCGATATCGAATACAAATTCCCTTTCGGTTTCAAAGAAGTTGAAGGTATACACTCGAGAACCGACTTTGACCTGAAGCAGCACCAGCAATACAGTGGTAAGAAAATGCAGTACTTCGACCCGGATAAAAATGAGTCTTACATCCCTTATGTTATTGAAACCTCCATCGGAGTCGACAGAATGTTTCTGCATGTAATATCAGCCGCATATTATGAGGAAGAACTTGAAAAAGAGGACGGAACAAAAGATATGAGGGTTGTCCTCAGGCTTCCATCCTGCCTTGCCCCTGTTAAACTTGCCGTTTTGCCTCTTATAAGAAAAGATGGGCTGCCTGAAATTGCTGAAAAAATTGTTGAAGACCTTAAGTTTGACTTTAATTGCCAGTACGACGACAAAGATTCCATTGGAAGAAGATACCGCAGGCAAGATGCCATCGGAACTCCTTATTGTATTACCGTCGATCATCAGACGCTTGAAGATCACACAGTAACCATCAGGTACCGTGACTCAATGCTGCAGGAAAGAGTTCCTGTTTCGAGTCTCAGGGAAATAATTGCGGAAAAAGTCAGCATCAGAACTCTGCTTAAACAACTTTAAAAATTTAAGATGAACCGGGTGCTGATAATAACTTATTACTGGCCTCCGGGTGCAGGTGCAGGAGTACAGCGATGGCTTAAGTTCTCAAAATACCTTCCCCTATACGGATGGGAGCCTGTAATACTTACGGTTGACCCTGCTTTTGCACAATACCCTTCGCTCGACGAATCACTGGTGCAGGATATTCCCAATAATATCAGAATTATACGAACCCCTGCCCGCAATTATTTCAGGTTTGCAGGCAGGGACAGGTCGCAGATCCCCTCGGCAGGTTTTGCCAGCGAAGGCCGAAAATGCTTTATATCGCTAATAATGAGATTCGCAAGGGGCAATTTCTTCATACCCGACCCGCGCCGCGGCTGGAACCCTTATGCTTTCAGGGAAGCATGCAAACTGATAGAAAACTACAATATAACCAGAATCATAACCAGCAGCCCACCCCACTCCACCCAGCTCATTGGCCTCAAAATAAAAAGAAGATACCCTCATATAAAATGGATTGCCGACCTGCGCGACCCCTGGACAGATATTTACTATTACAAAGAATTCCTCCATACCTTCCCCGCTAAACTGCTGGATAAATACTACGAAAGAAGCGTGCTGAAAAAAGCAGATAAAATAATTACTGTGGGTGACAGGCTTAGAATAATGCTCGCATCAAAATTTAAAAGTGCTGATGTTGAAGGGAAAATATCCGTTGTCACCAATGGCTATGACGAGGAAGATTTCATAAATCTGAAGCCTTCAGAACCTGAAATATTTACCGTATCATATATTGGGACTCTCTCTCCTGCTTATCCGGTGAAAGGATTTGCGGAGGCGGTGAAAAAAATTATAGATTCAGGGAGAAAAATTCATATCAGGTTCGTTGGTATAATCTCAACCGGACAGAGAAACACATTACTTGAAAATATTCCCGGAAAATTTATTGAGTTCCTTCCCTATGTAAGCCATGATGAAGCACTCCGTCATATGATGTCATCATCCGCACTACTTCTGATAATACCCGACCATCAGGGTAACAGGAGTATTCTTACCGGAAAACTTTTCGAATATATTGCTTCCGGCAAGCCGGTACTTTGTCTTGGACCTGCCGATGGCGACGCTGCACTTATCCTCGAAATGACCGGCGCAGGAATTACAACCGGATATGAAGAAACAAATACAATTGCCCGGATTATTACAGATTTTGCTGAAAAAAGATTCAAACCTTCAAAAGAAAAAATAATAACCTTTTCCAGGTCTTACCTCACCCGCAAAATTGCAGAAATCATAAAATAAACTCGCCCGTAAGGGCTTAATCATCTTCTTTTTGTAAATTTGCTCATAAATCAAAATTTCTTTCCGTTGGGAATTGTATTCAGACAATCCGTAAAAGGTACAATATTCGTTTACACTGGACTAATTCTGGGATTTATTACTACTGGGATTCTCTTTCCACGAATCTATTCAACTGAACAGATCGGATTGCTTAAAATTTTAGTGGCTTATTCATCGCTGATTTCAATGGTTGGAACACTTGGCATCAACGGTGCAATAATCAGGCTCTTCCCATGGTTCAGAAATGATGAGAAAAAACATCACGGATTTCTTGCACTGGTATTGCTGGTAGGCCTTGCAGGCTTTCTTCTGACTACCCTGCTCATTTTTATTTTTAAACCTGCCCTGCTGAGCACAACGCTGCAAAAATCGCCCCTCGTGTCAGAATATTTTAGTTATATTATTATTCTGGTTTTTTTTCAGATATTCTTCACAGTCCTCGACAACTACTATACCGCTCTTTACAACAGCGTGCACGGAACCTTTCTTCGTGAAGTTTTTCAACGTATACTGATAATAGTATTTATCGGCCTCTTCTTTTTTGACCTTCTAAATTTCCATCAGTTCGTGATATTGTATGTCACGGCACTCTGTCTGCCAACTCTGTATATCACTCTAACCCTGATAAAAGAAAACCAGTTTTCCCTTCGCACCGAGTTTCAGTATATCGACCGGCAAATGGCTTTTTCAATAGCTTCTGTATCATTGTTCAGCATATTGAACGGTTTTTCACTTTTAGTTATTCAGAATATCGATGTCATTATGATCAACAGCATGATTGGCCTTGACTCTGCCGGTATTTACTCGATATGTTTCTTTTTCGGAGTTGTTGTCAGCATGCCTTCACGGTCTCTTAACAGAATAGCAAACGTTTTGTCGGCAGATGCATGGAAAAACAATGACCTCAAAACAATAAAGGAAATATATTACAAAAGCTGCCTTACCCTTTTCATTATTGCATCTCTCCTTTTCCTTGGGATATGGGTCAATATTGATAATATTTTCAGAATCACTGGTCCTGAATATGAAAAAGGGAAATGGGTTGTCTTTTTTATAGCTCTCGGTAGTCTTGTAGACATGGCTACAGGAGCCAACAGTTCAATTTTCGGTACATCGTCATATTACCGGATCCAGACATATTTCCTGTTGCTCCTTGTTGTTCTGATAATAGTCGCAAATATAATTCTTATCCCTCTGCTGGGAATCGCCGGTGCAGCAATAGGCAGTGCAGGAGCACTTACACTTCTCAATATCATGAGATTTCTTTTCCTGTATTACAGGTTCGGACTGCAGCCTTATAACATTAAATTTCTATACGTTATTTTAATAGGTATTATTTCATATTTAATTTCAGACCTTATCCCCGGAAAGACAAATCTTATCGCCGATATTCTGTTGCGAAGCTCTGTACTAACTCTGCTCTTCTTCATACCGGTCTATCTTCTGAAAATCTCCGACGACATCACAGCCAGAACAGATGACTTACTCAGGTTTTTGAAAATCAAAAAATAAACAGTAATAATGGATATCCGGTTTAAATATTTCCTGAAAAATTTTCAGTTGTATTTTAAGGCAAATGAGAATGATATTGGATATCCGCCCGGGAAAGAGGCGCCTGTAATGATTGAACATGAAGCAGATGATTCATTCTGGGTTTCATCCCGGGATATTGATTCCGGTTCTATTGTCTGGAAAGAATGGAAAGGGGTTAATATCCCATTTTTGTTTGGCAGAGACAAAACAAAGGAAATAGTTACATTCACAAGAAACCGTGCAATAATCAATTACGACATAGTAGCATCAGCTTTCTACTTTCTGAGCGGATGGAATGAAATTGTATCATCCGGCAGAGACATACATGGCAGACCTCTTTACAGGGAGAGTATAATACAAAAACTTTCGCTGGAAAGTACTCCTGTGGTCAATTATTATTTCGACATCCTGTATGAGGCGGTAAAACACGCCAAGAAAACAGAAATAAAAAAACATCTGTGGGATTACAATAAATTCGCTGTTGCACTCACCCACGATATAGACAAATGCCGGAGCGCATGGATTGAAGGCTCTGTAAGCGAATTTAAGAAACACCGTATTTCTTCAATCCCCTATTTATTGACAGGCAGATTTTTCAAAAATAAGGATGCATGGTTCAATTTCGATGTTATAACACAGATTGAAAAGAAGTATAATGCAACTTCCTCTTTCTTTTTTCTTGCCAGAAAAAATAAAACCGGTCAACTGGAAAATGCCGATTACAATATTGAACAAAAACAATTAAGAGAAACGGTTGAATTTTTGAAAAAAAACGGACATGATGCAGGTATACACGGAAGTCCGGGTACTCATGTTCATTCACAAATTCTGAAATCTGAAATTGAAAAAGCCCGTCTGAACCCTTTATGGGGTAACAGGTTCCATTACCTTCTTTTCGACCCACTGAAATCTGTATCAGTACTTGAAGAGTGCGGGATCAGATATGACAGTACTTTAGGTTTTCCTGACTATCCGGGGTTCAGACGTTCTACATGTTATCCGTTTTATCTTTTTAACTTTGAAAAAAATGATATCTCTCCCGTTCTTGAAATACCCCTGACAGTAATGGATGTAACCCTGGCACATAAAAAATATCTTGGCCTGAACTTCGACGAGGCCCTGGCTTTAATTTTGAAACTGACTGACGAGATTAAAAAACATGAAGGTGTTATGACAATTCTCTGGCACAATACATATTTCTCGGAATACAAATTCGAAGGATGGAAGGAAGTTTACATAAGGGTTCTGGATTACTGCAGCAGGAACAACGCTCTACTAACAAATGCAAAGGAAATATATGAAAGAATCTGCAGCAAAGTATAAAATACTTGTCCTCGACGGTGACCATAAAAACGCACTTGCCATAGTACGGCACCTGGGAATAACCGGCCGGTACATTATTGATGTTGTTTCGGCTTACAGGCATTCGATATCATTTTTCTCAAGATATGTCTCACGAAAGTTTGTGGTTACCAATCCTCATCAAAACCCTGATAAATATGTAGAGGATATACTTACAATACTTAAGAACGGAGATTATCTTACTCTTATACCGGTCTCATACCTCAGTTTCAGATTATGTTCGCTTAACAGCGATAGAATAAGAAATCACACATTTTTAACAATTGCATCCCCTGAACAGATTGATACTGCCACAAGTAAAATAAAAACGTACCGGCTTGCCGCAGAAGCAGGTGTGCCATATCCTGAAATAACAGAATTAAAAAGTATTGACGAAATCGAAAAGATTGAAACAGAGTACCCGTGTGTCATAAAATCGCCTGTTGAAACGGGTAAAACACTTGTTGATTATGCACGCAACAAAAAGGAACTTGTAAAGAAATACAGGAAGATGTATGGTTCCGGTAATTTCCAGGGTCAACTTCCTTTTATTCAGAAATATATTGAAGGAGAAGGTGCAGGTTTCTTCGCATTTTACAAAAAAGGCCATTGCCTCAGCTGGTTTATGCACAGGAGAATAAGGGAATATCCTGTAAAGGGCGGGCCAAGTACTGCAGCTGAAGGCTTTTACAATGAACAGATACTAAAACAAGGCAGGCTGATTCTTGACAAACTGAACTGGGAAGGAGTGGCAATGGTCGAATTTAAAAAGGACAATCAGACAGGTATATATAACCTTATGGAAATCAATGCTAAATTCTGGGGCTCTCTCGACCTTGCGCTTGTTTCCGGTGTAAATTTTCCCCAGATGCTGATTGATGACGCTCTGGGAAAAAATATTGTGCATAATGACTATCCTGTAAAAAAATTTCAGTGGATACTTAACGGGGAAATTTTTCATCTCATTGAACGCCCATGGCACCTGGGTTCATTTTTTATCGACCTCTTCAGCTCAAGAAATGATATCTGGCTCAGAGATATAAATCCAAACCTTTATCAGCTAATGTATATACCTGTCCATTATTTTAAAAAATGCTTCCGATGAAAATCGATTTTCATGTACATACTTACCGTTCGTACGACAGCCTTATGAAGCCTGAAAAAATTTTAAAAACAGCTAAGCAAAAGGGACTCGATGCTATTGTTATATGTGACCACGATACAATACAAGGTGCACTGGAAGTAAAAGAATCAAATAAAGACAAAAACTTTACAGTAATTGTCGGAGCTGAAATAAAGACCAATGCAGGAGATATTACAGGAATTTTCCTTTCGCATGAAATAAAATCAAGAGAAGTCAATGAAGTTATCAGGGAAATAAGGGAACAGAACGGAAAGGTTATCCTCAATCATCCGTTTAAAGGTCATGATCTTGAAAAAATAGATATTGCAGCAGTTGATTTTATTGAGGGATATAACTCCAGACTCACTGAAGAGGATAACAAAAAAGCTGTCGAACTTGCCTTGAAATATAACAAACAGGTTATTGCAGGAAGTGACGCCCATCTTTACAAGGAAATAGGCAATGCATATACTGTTCTGGAAAATTTTAACACTTTCAAACCATTGCATTACCAGTACAAACCTTCAAAACATATCTGTAAAACAATAAGTCAGTATATTAAGTCAATTAAAGAAAGGAATTTCATGATATTTGTTTCAGCAACTGCGATACAGATGAAGTACTCTGGTAAAATAGCTCTGAAGTGGCTGAAAACGTTATTCCACTTGTGAAATATCCAATAAAATCAAATCATGAATAAAAACAATGAAATAAAATCAGGCTCCATACTGATTCTTACAGAGGGCAATATTGACCAGGCAAGTGCAAGAATAAGAGCCATATCATACATCCCGTTAATGGAAGCTGAAGGTTATAAAGTGACCCATATTCCAAGGGTTCCCCTCAGGCCTGATTCTCTTTTTCGTAAATATTTTTTATTCCCTCTCATGAAAAGGTTCTTATGGCTGAAAAGAACCATTGCCCTCCTTACCGGAAAATGGGATATTATATTTATACAAAGACTTTTCATAAGAAAATGGCTTATGCAGATAATAAGCCGTAAATCGTATGTTATTTTTGATTTTGACGACGCCGTATACCTCCCTGAAAAACCAAGACGCAGAATTCATAAGACAGGTATTATGATAAACTATGCCGATAAAGTCATTGTAAGTACTGAATACCTTAATGATTTTGTTGGCAGATTTGGAAAAAAGGCAACTGTAATTCCTTCCCCTGTTGAAACTGACAGAATATTTCCCGCACACAGTAATTTTGAGAGGGAAATACCTGTTATAGGATGGATCGGCTCATACTGGACAACGGGATATCTGAAAGTAATTGAATCTGCATTGCAAAAACTTGCGGAGAAGTTTCGTTTTATCTTTCTGACTGTTGGATCGGACCCTGCTTATAAGATACCCGGCATAAACCATATAATCAAACCATGGTCGCTTGAAAATGAATGTTCACTGGTAAATGAAATAGATATCGGGATAATGCCTCTGACAGATGATGAGTTTTCGCGTTCAAAAGGTGGATATAAACTTTATCTTTATATGGCAGCAGGTATTCCTTGTGTGGCAAGCCCTGTAGGAATTAACAGCACCATTATCAAGCACGGAGATAACGGATTTCTTGCTTCATCAGAAAATGAATGGATTGAAACTCTTGGTAAACTCCTTTCTGATAGCGGCCTGAGAAAAAGAATGGGTAAGAAAGGGAGGGAAGATGCAGTAAAATTCTACGACAGAAAGGTATGTTTTTCAATGATTATGAACCTTATCAGTGAAATACAATGAATTCTGAAATTAATCTTAAAACAGCGGATATATACAAGGAAACGGAGCCCCCCTGCAGAATCTGCGGAAACAGGTCTGGCAATAAAATTTTCACGGTAAAAGAAAGGCAATTCGGCACACTCGAAGAGTTCAACTATTTTACCTGTTCATCATGTGGCTGCATTCAGATACTCGAATTTCCCGAAAACCCTGGAAAATATTATCCTGCAGATTATTACGCCTACGACCAACCGGCTTTTCGCACAAAACTCACAGGTCTGATTGCATTTCTGAAAAAAAGCCTTCTTAAATACTACATGGGATATTTTAATATTGCCGGATTAATGCTCTCTTTCATATACAAACATCCATTCCCATGGATCAGGAAAAAAGAAATTGAATTCAACTCGAGAATACTGGATGTAGGATGCGGATCAGGCCGGAAACTGCTTTCACTGTACAGGAGCGGATTCAGAAATTTGACAGGCGTTGATCCTTATATTGAAAAAGATATTTTTTATCCCGAAGGGGTAATAATAAGGAAGATGGAAATATCTGAAATGAAAGGTGAATTCGATTTTATAATGCTGCATCATTCATTTGAACATATGCCCGATCCGCAGGAGAAACTGAAAAATATATACCGCCTTCTTACTCCCGGGGGTTGCGTACTTATAAGAATACCTGTGGCAAATTCTTATGCATGGCACAAATACGGAGAATACTGGTCGGGACTCGATGCTCCCCGCCATTTATTCATCCATACCAGAGAAAGCATGAAAATCATTGCTGAAGAAGCGGGTTTCTTTATTGACGGACTTATATATGACTCTAACCGTGACCAGTTTGTTACAAGCGAGAAATACCTCAGAGGCCTGCTCAAAAACAACCCGGATACAATTTTCAGCAAATCAGAACTCAGAAAATTTGACCGGGAAGCAGAAAAATTGAATAAATTGATGCAGGGTGACTGGGCATGTTTTTATCTAAAGAAAAAAACAGGTTAAAAATATGCGTGGAACTTTAATATTATTTACTGACAGATACCCGTTCGGTAAAGCAGAAACATTTCTGGACTCCGAAATCAGATATTTCACTGCAGCTTTCACCAGAGTGATCCTGTTTCCCCTTCAGCGAGGTGATGATAATCATGTAAGAAATATACCTCAAAACGCTATTATAAAGGAACCTGTTTTCAAAAAGATAAAAAAATCCCCTGAACTGATTATCAAAGGAATTTTTAATTTTTCATGCCCGAAAAAATTCCTGTTCGAAGGTTTCAGATCGGGCGTCTGGTGTTCACCTGCCAGATTCAGGATATGGATCACACACCTGCTTATGATTCGTGCAGTTCTTTCATATATAAAGAAAAACAACCTTATAATTCTTTTTAATGAAGCTGACGTACTGTTTTTCAACTGGGGCCTGCGATGGAGTCAGGTAATTCCTTTTCTTCCTGAAAATATTAGTTCCCATATAGCGGTACGCTTCCATGGTTCTGATCTTTATGAACATCTTAATTCAGATTATATTCCATGGCGACTGGAACAGATAAAAAGAATTGATTCCATCATCACCGTATCTGAAACAGGCAGGAAATATCTTTCATCAAAATACGGCATCCCCGAGGAGAAAATCTTTCTTTCAAGAATCGGCACTAAAGACTGCGGATTAAATCCATATAAAAAAACAGAAACCGTAAGAATTGTGTCCTGTTCAAACATAGTGCCGGTTAAAAGGGTAGAACTTATTGCCCTTACATTAAGACATCTGAAATCAAGGGTTGAATGGATACATTTCGGAGAGGGACCTTTGAAAAATAAGGTTGTTGAGCTTGCCAGAGTGCTTCCCGAAAACATATCATGGCAGTTCCCTGGAGAAGTAAGTCACGAAAAACTAATGAATTTTTATCAAACAGTGTCTGTTGACCTTTTTCTTAACGTAAGCTCCTCCGAAGGAGTCCCCCTTTCGGTAATGGAAGCTCTTTCCTTCGGAATTCCTGTCATTGCTACTGATGCCGGAGGTACTTCTGAAATAGTTTCGGAACCTGGCGGCAAAATTATTCCTGTTGAGTTTGATCCTTCATTTCTTGCAGAAAAAATTGAACAGCTCATCAGCTCAGAAAATTATCAGCAGATCCGGGCATCTGCTAGAAAAATATGGGAGGAAAAATGCAGGGAAGACAAACTCTGCCCTTTGCTCGCCGGATTTCTTTTAGAGAAATCTGTAAATAACAAAAATTAGCCCGATGCATTGCCTGTATTATTTAATATTAAGTACTTTTGTCTGTTAACCTGAAAAATTTAATTTCAAAATATACAAGATGCAGATCCCAATCAATCCTAAGTCCACTCTGCCGCATTTAGCTGCAATACTTATTTTTACTGCCGTTACACTTATTTATTTCTACCCCGTTATTGAAGGTAAAATGCTCATAACTAACGACGGTACCGTAGCATACAATTCCGCAAGTGAAATACGTCATTTCAGGGAGAAATATGGTGAAGAGCCTTTATGGACAAATGCTATGTTCGGAGGTATGCCGGCATATCTGATTTCGGTAAAATATTACGGAAATCTTATGCGGTACGTTGACCAGTTTCTGAAATTTATGAAACTTCCTGTTGCTCCGGTTTTTCTGACCATGACAGGTTTTTATATACTACTTCTGTTTTTTAAAGTCGATTACAGACTTGCAATTGCCGGTGCGGTTGCTTATGGGTTTTCATCTTATTTCTTTATCATCCTTGGAGCAGGGCACAATACCAAAGCTTTTACTATTGCATATATGGCTCCTGTAATAGGTAGTGTTTACTACAGCTACAAAAATGATGTCATTAAAGGAGCTTTGCTTCTGGCCTTTTTTCTCACTCTTCAGATACTTTCAAATCATCCTCAGATATTGTATTATACTCTCCTGTGCATTCTTGTGTTTATTATTACTGAGTTTGTCGCCGCTGTCCGGAAAAAAGAATTTGTTTCTTTTTTAAAGAAGTCTCTCATTCTTATTATACCCGTTTTACTATCTGCAGGAATGAATTTTGCATCACTTTACACAACTTACGAATACGGCAAATACTCAATAAGGGGGAAATCTGATCTCGTCGTACCTGGTCAGAAAGAAATAAAGGGCCTGAATAAAGATTATGCAACTCAATGGAGTTACGGAATTGATGAGACCCTTACACTGCTCATTCCAAACTTCAAAGGTGGTGCAAACAGACCTTTTGACACAAACTCTGCCACTGTAAAGGCTCTCCAGCTTAACAATGCATCTCAGTTTGCAGCCAACTTTCACAGATACTGGGGCACTCAGCCATGGACAGACGGACCGGTTTATGCAGGAGCAGCAGTTGTATTTCTTTTCATTATGGGTCTTGTACTTGTCAAAGGACCTTTAAAATGGTGGCTTGCCATTGCCACTCTTTTATCAGTCATGCTTTCCTGGGGAAAAAATTTTATGCCTCTCACTGACCTGTTCTTCAATTACTTTCCGTTTTATAACAAGTTCAGGGCTGTATCTATGACTTTAGTTATAGCAGAGTTCTGTATGCCACTGCTCGCTATTCTGACATTGAAAGAAATATTTGAAAAAACTGTTTCCCGGAAAGATATTATAAAAGCAATGAAGATATCTCTTGGTATCACGGGCGGCTTAACACTGCTTTTCCTTTTATTTCCCGGTCTTGCCGGATCTTTTCTTTCACCCGGAGAACGAGAAAGCCAGTTACCGGGATGGCTAACAAGTGCTCTTAAAAAAGACAGAATAGAGCTTCTCAGAGAAGACGCATTCAGATCACTAATATTCATTATCCTGTCAGCTCTGGTAATATCAGGCTTCATCTACAATAAACTGAAATATAAATACTGTGTGGCAATACTGGCACTTCTGTTTCTGTTTGATATGTTCCCGGTTAATAAAAGATATCTGAATGCCGGCAAATTTATTGCAAAATCTTCAGCACTTAAATTTACACTTCCTACAGCAGCCAGTCAGCATATACTTAAGGATACCACTATATTCAGGGTTCTTAACCTGACAGTATCACCGTTTAACGATGCTTCAACATCTCTTTTCCACCACTCTGTAGGCGGATATCACGGCGCAAAACTGAAAAGATATAACGAGTTAATAGATTCAGTTTTATATCCTGAAATAGTAAACTTTACAAACCTGCTTCAACAGCCGAATCCATATGCTCATTTAGATTCTGCGATGCAAAAAATTAACGGGCTAAATATGCTTAACACCAGATATTTCATTGTAAATCCGGATATGCCACCCCTTTCCAATCCCCATGCAAATGGTAATGCGTGGTTTGTCAGGAATATTATTTTTGCTGAAAATGCAAACGAAGAACTGGCTTCACTGAAACATATCGATCCTTCAAAAGAGGCTGTAATCGATATTAAGTTCAAACAATATTTACCTGATACTTCAGAACTAAAGAGCTCACCGGATGATACTATCAGGCTGGTTTCTTATAAACCCAACGAACTGATTTACAAAAGTGTAACAGTTAATAGCCGGCTGGCGGTCTTTTCTGAAATTTATTATCCGGCCGGATGGAAAGCATTCATTGACAAAAAGGAAGTCCCCATTATCCGTACCGATTATGTGTTGAGGGCTCTGATTGTTCCTGCAGGCAATCATGAAATAATCTTCAGATTCAGACCCGCTTCATATTATATGGGCGAAAAAATTTCACTGGCAAGTTCTATAATATTTTTAATACTGGCGGGCGGATACATCATTTTCAACCTTCACAAAAGAAAAAGGCAGCTTGACTGATGGGAATCATTTATAATAAATGTCCGGCCTGCCACTGCAGTACCATAGAGCCTTATTTGGAATGCTTTGATAATCTTGTTTCAGGCAAATCATTTACCATTTACAGGTGTGCCGGTTGCCAGCTTCAGTTTACTCAGAATCATCCGGACGAACAGGAATCGGGCAGATATTACGAATCGGTCAATTATATACCTCATTCCGATACAGTAAAATCCTTTACAGGCAGGATTTATTACACCTCCAGGAAATTTATGCTTAAAAGGAAAAAGAAACTGGTGGTAAGATATACTGGCAAACTCGCCGGTAACCTTCTGGATTTCGGAAGTGGAACAGGTCATTTTGCAGCCACTATGCAAAAAGCAGGGTGGGACGTAACAGGCATTGAAATCAACAAGGAGGCAAGGGAATATTCAGCAAAAACCTTCGGAATTAAAGTTGTCA
>Ga0123519_10011576_pt1 | contig 12988 bp, 8 predicted proteins | sample YelNatPaOPRAMG02_FD_87396 | JGI IMG/M metagenome (GOLD analysis project Ga0123519, IMG submission 87396) | Hot spring microbial communities from Yellowstone National Park - Yellowstone National Park OP-RAMG-02 (version 2) | ecosystem: Environmental > Aquatic > Thermal springs > Hot (42-90C) ...
ATATTGTCAACATCAACAATTCCGGAAACAACACCAAAGCCATCGATTTGTTTTTTGTTGTTAACAAGTTTTTCAATTTCCTGAACTTTTTCTTGAAGCTTGAGCCTTGCAATTTCTTTTTCGAGCTGGTGTTTTTCTTCTAAAAGTTTTTCGTACTTCTCAGAAAGTTCGTTTAATTTCTGTAATTGTTCATCTATGTATTTCTCGACTCCTTCTCCTGTTACGGCTTCAACTCTTCTTACACCGCTGCTGATACTTCCTTCAGAAACAATTTTTAGCAAACCAATTTCTGATGTGTTTGAAACATGAGTTCCGCCACAAAATTCCATTGAGTAATCACCAAATTGAACAACATTTACTCTATCGCCGTACTTATCACCAAAGAACATTAAAGCGCCCATCTTCTTTGCTTCTTCAAATGGAATATTTCTGTGATGAATTAGTGGAAGAGCCTCTCGAATTTTTTCATTCACAAGTTGCTCAATGGCTTCAAGTTCTTCCTTTGAAAGTTTTTTATAATGAGTGAAATCGAATCTCAATCTCGATGGTTCAACAAGCGATCCAGCTTGCTTGACATGTGTTCCTAAAATATCTCGCAATGCTTTGTGAAGTAAATGCGTTGCTGAATGATTTCGCATTATTGCCTTTCTTCGAAGTTTATCAACGACTGCTTTCACTGTCTTATCCATCAGATCAAAATCTAATTCATTAACTTTATGAATAATCAGATCACCTTCTCTTTGTGTATCAATCACATCAATTAAATAATTATTATAAATCAATTTTCCAGTATCGCCAACCTGACCTCCAGCTTCACCATAGAATGGAGTTTGATCCAGAACGACAAGATCTTTTTCCTGAGCAATCACTTTACTCTCTGAATCGAGTTTATCATAACCAACAAATTCAACTTTTTGTAGATTGTTTGTATCAATTTTACCAACAATAGCAGGTGCACCAAAAAATTTCTTTGTTTCTCGTGAACTTGTTCTCTGCTCTTCCATTAATTCTTCAAATTTTTTCCTGTCAACTGTAAAACCAATTTCTCTCGCCATTAATTCGGTTAAATCAATTGGGAAACCATAAGTGTCATAAAGTTTGAATGCATCTTCGCCTGAAATAACTTTTGAGTTTTCTTGTTTTAGTCGTTTTACTATTGAGTCGAAAATTTCGAGTCCACGATCTAAAGTTTCGCCAAAAGATTCTTCTTCAGCTTTGATAACTTCTTCAACTTGTTTTTGATTTTGTTTAATCTCTGGAAAAACATCACCCATTGTATCAACCAGAGTAGGCACGATCTTATAAATCATTGGTTCATGCACTTCAAGTTTTCGAGCAAATCGGGATGCTCTTCTTAAAATTCTTCTCAGCACATAACCTCGACCTTCGTTCGAAGGTAAAGCACCATCAGCAATTGCAAAAGTTAAAGTTCTAATATGATCTGCAATCACTCGCATTGCGATTTGATTTTCAGTTGTATCGTATTTCTTGCCTGTTATATCTTCAATCTTTCTTATCAATGGAGTGAAAATATCTGTATCGTAATTCGATCTTTTATTCTGAAGAACAGCACAAATTCTTTCGAATCCCATTCCCGTATCGACAAACTTATCTTTCAATGGTTCAAGTGAACCATCAGGCAATCGATTGTATTGAATGAAAACTAAATTCCAGATTTCAATGCAATCCGGAGTTCCAGCATTCACGAGTGATGCATTATCTGGATTGTCTGAAAGATTGATGTGAATTTCTGAACAAGGACCACATGGACCTGTATCTCCCATTTCCCAGAAATTATCTTTCTCACCAAATCTTAAAATGTGATCAGGATTGATATCGGTTAAAGTTTTCCAGCAATTAAATGCTTCGTCGTCAGTTTGATAAACTGTTGCATAGAGTCTTTCTTTTGGGAGTTTCCACACTTCGGTTAATAATTCCCATGCCCAGAGAATTGCTTCTTTTTTGTAATAATCGCCAAAGGACCAGTTTCCGAGCATTTCAAAAAATGTGTGATGATAAGTATCGAAACCAACTTCCTCAAGGTCATTGTGCTTTCCAGAAACTCGAATACATTTTTGAGTATTAGCAGCTCGTTTGTATTCTCTTGTTCCAATGCCAAGAAAAACATCTTTAAATTGATTCATTCCAGCGTTTGTAAAAAGAAGAGTTGGATCGTCAAATGGAATTACAGGTGAACTTGGAACTATTCTGTGATCTTTGCTTTTGAAAAAATCCAAAAATTGCTGTCTTATTTCTCTTGATGTTAACATAGTATCCAATTTATTTGTTGATTGATGAGAATTAATAATCAAATATAAGTTTAAGAAAAGTTTTATTCAATTTGCTGGAAAAGTAGTTACTGAAGTGAAATTTATAAAAAAACTGCCAGATAGAATTTCTCCATCTGGCAGTTAAATAAAAAAATCAAATTTCAACAAGTTTCAAGATCGAGCTAAGATTTTTCACTCAAACATTTCTTGTAAAGCTTCATACTTTGAGTGCATATTCTCGACTGCTTTTTCCATATCTTTATCTTTTGCTTTACAAAGATTATCAACTGATTTTATTAATTCCTGAGCGAGTTTTTTGTATTCGTCCGATTTGCTTTCAAGTTTTTTGGGAAGCTTTGCTTCGTAAATTTTTTGTGCTTTTTCTTTTAATGAATCACATTCTTTTCTAATCTCTGGCCATTTCTTTTCAGGTAAATATCGATGATAAATCACATACAAAACTTTGTGGAACTCATCGAGTTCTTTTATAACTGGACGAATTATTCTTACAAGATTCTCATATTTAGCGTGCAAAACTTCTGCTGCATCTAACAATGCCTGATCATCGGAACCTTGTGCTGCTTCGTTATATTTTTCAACAGCTGCTTTAAACTCTTCAACTCCTTTTTTCCATTTTGCTTCTTTTTCTCGAAGAATTCCCGGAAGTTTTACATCATAAATTTTTTCAGCCCTCTGATTAACCTCTTCTACAAAACCTTTTAACATCTCAATATCTTTAGCTGGATAGGCAGTGTGCCAGATTGGATAAATTACTTCATGAAACTCAGCTAATGCTGGAATATTTGTATTGGTTTCGTCTGCACATTCTTCTTCCTGTGCAAATAAGTTTGCTGATAAAATAAAAACAAATACAATTAGTGAGTAAAAGATTTTTTTATACATTTTGATCTCCCGTTTTTTGTTTTGTTTTTGTTATTTCAATTGTTAGCGACCTAACCGTGTTGCAATATAAAAAGAAAAGCAAAATTAATTTTCATTGTTCGACCGAACTTAGACAATAAAAGTTTAATCGTAATTAAAAACTTTACTCAAACTCAAAATTTAATTTTCATTTAAAATAAAAATCCCCGATGATGATCGGGGATTTTTCATCTAAAGTTCAAATCTAATTATTTCAGTTCAGCTACTTTCTTTGCAAGATCAACAACTCGGCAGCTGTAACCCCATTCGTTATCATACCATCCAAATACTTTAACCATATTTCCTTCCATTACCATAGTTGACTTAGCATCAAAAATACAGGAAGCTGGATTGTGAACAATGTCAGCAGAGACAATTTCATCTTCAGTGTATTCAAGAATTCCCTTGAGATAAGTTTCAGCTGCTTGTTTGAAAGCTGCATTAACTTCATCAACTGTAACAGTTTTTTCAACTTCGCAAACAAAGTCAGTAATAGAACCATCTGGAGTTGGAACTCTTAATGCGATTCCATCCAATTTTCCTTTCAACTCTGGAATAATTTTTCCAATTGTTCTTGCAGCACCAGTTGATGTTGGAATGATTGACATTGCAGCTGCTCTTGCTCTTCTCAAATCTTTATGAGGAAGATCGAGTAAATTCTGATCATTTGTATATGAGTGAACTGTGGTCATTAAACCATATTTTACTTTGAAATTATCATGAAGAACTTTTACCATTGGTGCAAGGCAGTTTGTTGTACAGGATGCATTTGAAATTAATTTCATATCAGGAGTAAGAACATTATCGTTTACTCCAAGAACGACTGTTGCATCCATTTTTTCTTCTTTTTCATCAGCTGGAACAGTGAGAATTACTTTCTTTGCACCATTTTGCAAATGAACTTTTAATTGTTCTGGTTTTCTAAATTTACCTGTTGATTCAATTAAGATATCAACATCATCCCATTTTAAATTTGCTGGATCTTTTTCTGCGTAGACTTTAAGTCTATCACCATTTACAATTAAATCGTTTCCGTCAACTTCGACTGTTCCATTAAATTTACCGTGAACTGAATCGTATTTTAAAAGATGTGCAAGTGTTTTTGCATCTGTTAAATCATTAATTGCAACGAAGTCGAAGCCACCGACTTCAAGTGCTCTTCGGAATACTAATCTTCCTATTCTTCCGAAACCATTTATTGCGACTTTTACTGCCATATTTTTTCCTCCAGTTTACATTTTTGTTTTACATTACTTTGCAGCGTATTTCCACCAGTAGAAATACTTTGTTTCTAATTCTTCTATTGATGGCATTGGATAAAATACCATTTCATCGCCATCAACGAACCAGAATCCATGACGGATTAAAGAGAATGATATATCTTTCAAAACTGAACCAAGACTTATAGTCTTTGTCAATTTTTCAGGATGCGATTTAAGTTCTTCAATACATTCTTTTACACGATATGGATTTACATTTGGAATTGCACAAGTTATTATTGATTTACCTTTGTTCTCTTCAAAAAATTTATCAATGTTAAAATCAATTTGAGTAAATAAAATCTTTGGCGCACCTTTCGATTTAGTTCCTCTGGTAATCCATTTACCGAATTCTCTTTGATCAAGTGTTGATGCAACTAATGTTTCAAGTGGACAAATCTCTTGATAAGTTCTAATCAATCCTGGCTGGTTTACTGCAGTATATTCACCTTTTTCAAGTGGAAGAACTTTTCCATTTGGATGAACAAGATATAAGTTCTGTAATACATTCAAAGGAACATGTTCAAGAACAGCATAAGAACTGATGAATTTTGTTCTTTTTGGTCTGCCAGTTGCAGGATCTGGCTTTGTTTCTTCGAGATATTTATCAATTTCAAAATAAGGATCGCGGAAATTTATATCCAGTTCAACAAAAATTACTTTCCCGCTATAATGTTTTGTACTTCCGACAGCATAATGCATCCCGAAATCTTCTGGCTCAAGTTGAGATGCAACAAGTGCATTAATTGGAAATACTATCATATACAAATGTTTTGGATAATCTGCCATAATATACCTCATTCTAAATGTTGTTGAATTTCTAAATTTACTTTCACAAAGTTACTGATATTCAAAACTTATATCAATTGACAAATCGCACTCATTAGAGTTCTATCCACATTAGTTAGTATTGGCTTTTAATTGTTTTAAAAGAATTTGAATCTAAGTAGTAAAAACAATAATGTGTTTTTGTGGATTTCTCTTATTGAATTCGATTCTAAATATTTTTTTAATAGATTTTTATCCACATCAGGATGTGGATAAATTATTTCAATTAACATTTTACCGCCACAATTCACAATTCAAAAAGAAATAAACAACATATCAACATCATTACACATTTTATCAACATTATGAGCATTAATTTTCATTTGAAAAAATGAGTTAAATTTGTATAGAAAAATTTTAATAACAATGAAAAAATCATCATCTAAATCACAGGGGATAAACAAAAACAAAATCAGTGAGAGGAAAAATGGAATACAGAATTGAAACTGACAGCATGGGCGAAGTGAAAGTCCCAGCTGATAAATATTATGGTGCTCAAACAGCTCGTTCTTTGATGAATTTCAAAATCGGTGGTGAAAAATTTCCACCAGAATTTATTCGTGCTTTAGCTATTGTAAAAAAAGCTGCTGCATTAACCAATAAAGAACTTGGACTTTTATCTCCTGAGAAAGCAGAACTTATCATAAAAGCAGCTGATGAAATAATTGAAGGAAAATTGAATGATCACTTTCCACTGGTTATCTGGCAGACTGGAAGTGGAACTCAAACAAATATGAATGTAAATGAAGTAATCGCCAATCGTGCGATTGAAATGGCTGGTGGTGTGATGGGAAGTAAGAAACCAATTCACCCAAATGATGATGTTAATAAATCTCAATCAACTAACGATGCTTTTCCAACAGCGATGCACATCTCTGCTGTTGAAGAAATTCACAGAAGATTAATTCCAATGGTGAAAAAACTTAGAGATGCGTTGCAACAAAAATCAGAAGAATTTAAAGACATAATTAAAATTGGAAGAACTCATTTAATGGATGCGACTCCATTAACACTTGGACAAGAATTCTCCGGTTATGCTCAACAATTAACTAATGGACTTGAGAGAATCGAAGCTTGCTTACCGAGATTGTATGAAATTCCACTTGGTGGAACTGCTGTTGGAACAGGACTTAATACACATCCAAAATATGCAGAAAAAGTTGCTGAAAAGATTTCTGAAATTACAGGCAAACCATTTAAAACGGCTCGAAATAAATTCGAAGCAATGGCTGGTAAAGATGCAATGGTTGAACTTCATGGAGTTTTGAAAACTCTTGCTGCTTCTTTGATGAAAATTGCAAATGATATTCGCTGGCTTGCATCTGGTCCAAGATGTGGAATTGGTGAAATAAATATTCCAGAAAACGAACCCGGAAGTTCAATTATGCCTGGTAAAGTTAATCCGACTCAATCAGAAGCAATGACAATGGTTTGTGCGCAAGTTTTTGGAAATGATGTAACAGTGAATTTTGCCGGTGCAAGCGGAAATTTTGAATTGAATGTTTTTATGCCGGTTATCATTTTCAATGTTTTGCAATCAATTAGGCTTTTAGCAGATGCCTGTGAAAGTTTCACGGATAATTGTGTAGTTGGAATTACACCAAATTATGAAAGAATAAAAATGCATTTGAATAATTCATTAATGCTTGTGACCGCATTAAATCCTGTGATTGGTTATGACAATGCAGCTAAAGTTGCTAAGAAAGCTCACAAAGAAGGAAAAACATTGAAGGAAGCTGCAGTTGAACTTGGTTTACTTACACCAGAAAAATTTGATGAAGTTGTAAGACCAGAAAAAATGATAGGACCAAATCTGTAAAAATTGTCAATAAAAATTCTGTTGTTGTATAAAAATAAAAATCCCGACTGATGTCGGGATTTTTTATTTGTGCACCCTGCGAGACTCGAACTCGCGACCCACTGATTAAGAGTCAGTTGCTCTACCAACTGAGCTAAGGGTGCAATGCAATTTAAAAAATTTTGAAGTCTTGAAAAAATTTGAAAGAATTTGCTTGAAAAAGGAAAAATAATCTTAAGAGGTAAGCTTGATTTGTTTTAAATGTTTGTAGTTAATTGGAGTAAAAAATTTAATGCAGATTTTATTTATGGGATTTTAAGTCTCTAAATTTCAATTAACTAGTTTTATCTAAACAGGATTAAAAAACTCTCAGTGAACCTCTGAATTAAATCTAAAAGATCTTAAAACTCTTCAAAGGAATTCAAAAAGTTCACTGAGAGTTTATGTTATTATTTATCCTTTATTTCATTTAGAAGTTTTTTAGCTTCAGCTCTGTACTCATCATCGTCTTCATCAAGTTTTGGTAAGCTTGGAATAATACTCAAATGCTCTTTTGCTTTTTTATAATTCTCCATTTCAATATAATTTTTTGCAGCTTCAAGTCTATACATAATAAAGTTTGGTCTCATCCTAATTGCTTTTTCAAAAAGTTTTGCTGCTTCTTCTCTATCACCCCAACCAAGGCCAATTATTGATCGAGCAAATTTTGGTTTTTCACAAACTTTTGAGTGTGCTCTTGCAAGAACATAAATAGCGACACTTTGTTGTATATCACCACCATTGTTGAGACTTATTGCTTTTTCGCAATCTGCTTTCACGGAATTTACAAGACTGATTGTTTTGAATACACCTTTGAATAAAGCAATTTTTCCATTTGCTATTGCTCGTCGAATGTAGCCAATGGATGAATTTGGATTAACCTTAATTGCTTTTTCTGCAAATTCAAGAGCTTTTTCAAACATTTTCAGTTGTTGTTCTTTCTCACTATCATTTCTTGCAGGAAGATGTTCTCCATAGTCAACATAAGCTCTTGACATTCGCCAGAGAACTTCAAAATTGTTTGGGTCAAGTTTGTATGCCTGCTCAATTGTTTTTAGTGCGTTTACATTGTCGAATTTTTCTTCAATGTATTCGTCGCACTTTTTAATCAGTTCTTGAACAGATTGTGCATTGATAGTTCCCACAATCAGAAGAACAAAAACGAAAGTTATTATTAGTTTTTTCATTGAAGTTACTCCCTTTTTGATTTTTAACTATTCCTCAGCTTTGATTTCAAGTTCAATTATTTTATGACCTCGTGTAATTTCTTTTAATGCAAAAAGAATCCCAATTCCTACGGAAATCATTCCAGCTATAAAAGTAATCATCATCAATACAATTCCAGATCGGAGATCGAATATGTAATCAAGTCCAATTAAAAAGGATGTTAGAACAAAAAGAAAAATTCCCGTTGAATAAAACACGACACAATTTTTAACAAATCCAAGTCGACAAAAAAGTTGATCGAGTTGCTTTTTAATACTCGCAAGTCGATTTGATTCAAGAAAGTCTAATTCTTTCCCATCTTTGATTTTTAAGACGAGTCTTCTTCTTTCTTCATTAAGAAGACGAATTCGGTTTGCAATGGATGAGTAACGATTATTTATTCCTAAAAGAAGAAGCCCACAAGCAGAAATCATAACGGCTGGTGCAAGCATAAACTGAATCATTTTAACAAACACTTCAGAAGAGATATTCATAGATCACCTTTTGTTTATCTGATTTTAACAAAAATATAAAATTCGTTTTGAGATTTAAATTTTTTTCTTACGATTAACTGAATGATAAAACTATTAGAATGATTTTTGTGAATGAAATGACAAAAAAAGAATGATTAATGATTTGAGTTTCATCATCATTTATGGTGGTTTTTTTTGGAAAGCATTATCGTTTACGGTAATGCGTAATGAGAAGATCGAAAATGGTTTTCTCGATACGAACTTTCGCTGTGCACAAGTTCTACTCGAAAACCGTTTTGTCTCGGTCTTCAAGTAGCAAAGCGTATCGAGAAGACCGATTTAATATCATCATCATTTATGATGGTTTGTTTGGTAAGCATTGTCGTTTACGGCAATGCGAAGCTCGGATTAAATGAAATCTAATCTCAGACTTGAGTAAAATTTTACAAAATGTATTTACTCAAATCTCTATTCTTTACAATCTTGCTGAGTTTTTCGTTAACCATTTCTTTTGTGATTTTAATTTTCTTTTCTTGAATTTGGTCAGGCACTCCATATAAAATATCTTCAAGCAAGGTTGTGAGAATAGTATGTAATCTTCTTGCTCCAATGTTTTCAACTTGTTCATTAACTTCGGCTGCTGTTTTGGCAATTTCTCTTATTGCATCTTCATCAAATTCAATTTCAACACCTTCACTTTTGAGCAATGCTGAATATTGTTTGATTAATGCATTTTCAGGAATGGTTAAAATTTTTACAAAGTCTTCTTCGGTTAAACTATGTAGTTCGACTCTTATTGGAAATCTTCCCTGCAATTCTGGTATTAAATCAGATGGTTTTGAAACATGAAAAGCGCCAGATGCAATAAATAAAATGTGATCAGTTTTAACAGGACCATATTTAGTATTGACTGTGGAACCTTCTACAATTGGTAGTAAATCTCTTTGAACACCTTCTCTCGAAACATCAGGACCAACTTTTGATGGTGGACCAGCAATTTTATCAATCTCGTCAATAAATATTATTCCAGAATTTTCTACTCTGAAAATTGCTTCTTTGATAATTGCATCCATATCGATCAATTTTTTTGCTTCTTCTTCTCTAAAATATTGTCGCGCTTCTTTGATTGTCATTTTTTTCTTTTTAGTTCTTTTTGGCAGAATATTACCGAGCATCTCTTGTAGATTAATCCCTAAATCATCAGGGCCAAACGGACCTAAAATTTGCATTACAGGTCCACTTGTATCTGCTTGAACATCGAATTCAATTATTTTATCGTCGAGTTCGCCTTTAACTAATTTCTCTTTATAAAATTCACGAGCTGATTTTTTAGGTTGCTCTTCTTCTTCATTAGTTGTCTCTGGTCCAGAAAGTAAAGGAAAAGTTTCTTGAACTGGTTTTTTTCTTGCTGGTTCTAAGAGAATATCAAGAATTCTATCATCTGCTAACTTCTGAGCTTTTTCTTTTACTTCTTCCATTCGTTCTTGTTTAACCATATTAACAGCGATATCAGTAATTTCTCTTACCATCGATTCAACATCACGACCAACATAACCAACTTCGGTATATTTTGAAGCTTCAACTTTTAGGAAAGGTGCATTGGCAAGTTTTGCGAGTCTCCTTGCAATTTCTGTTTTTCCAACCCCAGTTGGTCCAATTAAAATTATGTTGTTTGGTAAAATTTCTTCACGAAGATTTTCTTTAACTTGTTGTCTTCTCCATCTATTTCTCAAAGCAATTGCAACAGCTTTTTTTGCTGCATCCTGACCAACAATGTATTTGTTTAGCTCTCTTACAATTTCAGATGGAGTTAAACTCTTAATCTCATAATTATTGTTTTTATCTTTTTTGTTTCTCATAAAATTCAAATCTCCTCAATGATGATATTCTTGTTCGTATAAATGCAAATATCCGCAGCAGTGTTTAATGCTTCTTCCACAATTTCTTTTGCTGAAAGATTGGTGTGTTTAATTAACATCTTTGCAGCAGCTAAAGCATAGCTACCACCAGAACCAATTGCAACAATATTATCATCTGGTTCAATTACATCACCGTTTCCAGAAATTATAAGAGCTTTTTCTTTCGAGACTACAGCAAGCATTGCTTCGAGTCTTCTTAGATATTTGTCAGTTCGCCAATCTTTTGCAAGTTCAACAGCAGCACGCGATAAATTTCCTTTGTATTGTTCGAGTTTGTCTTCAAATCTTTCCATCAAAGTAAACGCATCTGCAGAAGCACCAGCAAATCCAGCAAGTATAGTATTGTTGTAAAGCTTCCTTACTTTTTTTGCATTATGTTTCATCACAGTTTGACCGAGTGTAACTTGTCCATCTCCACCCATTGCTGCCTGACCTTTGTGAACTAATCCAATAATTGTTGTTGAACGAATTTCTTTCATAGCAACTCCTATGGTAATGTCTTGTTAATTTTTTTCCATTCTTCATACCAGGATACATAAGGAGCAATAACAGGAACAGCAGTCATCTTCCCACCAAATCCCATATAGCGATAAACAAACATATTTAAATTTGTAACTTTCAATGAATTCAAAAGTTCAGTATTGATATTTTTAACATATCGTTGTGCAAGTTCTGCAACTAGTTTATCTCTTTCTCGATCGAATTTTTTCTGACGCAATTCATCCCTAATTTTTTCTTTCAATTGAGAAAAATCCTGAACATTTGAAGTATCTGGTCTTTCTATTTTTTTATCCAGAAGTTTAATAATTGAAAAACCATCTTTAGTTTCAATTGGAGCATAAATTTCACCGACATTCATTCTTTCTGCTGTTTTACCTATTTCATCATACATTGAAGTCGGGAAATATCCAAATTCACCATTTTTTTCTGCTGCCCATTTTCTCTTTGAATATTTTCGGGCAAGTTCGCCAAAATCTTCTCCATTTCTTAATTTCTCTAACAATGTTTCGATTTGGTCAAGACTATCAACCAAAATTTCCTGAATGTTAACAAGAACAACTTCTTCGGATTTTATTCCTCTTTCTTTTATATATTTTTCAATTTCTTCATCGGTCACCTGAATGTTGTTTTTTAATGTCAGTGAATACCAGTTTGCATAATAAAAATCTCGCCACATTTCGATGTCTTTTCTAACTTCTGGATTTAAATGCAAACCCTGACGATAACCTTCCTCTGCTAAATATTCATCTTCAAGAAAATTTTTAATTGCTTTGTTTAATCTTGCAGCGATGTGTCTTTCGCTTGAATCGGTCACAATGAATCCTTTGAACAATAAGGATCTTAAAAATTCACTCACAGTTGCATTTCGATTTTCAAGCTTGATTAAAACCTGATTCTTCTTTTCGCCGAGTTCGTTTTCAATTTGTCTTACATCTTCAACATCAATTATGTATTCGTTATTTCTAACAGGCTTTTGATTTTCAAGTTTCCATTTAAATCTTTTTGTAGTTGCATCTACAAGATTCCAGAATACTTCACCATCAGCTTCACCCCGTTTCTTCGAAAAGAATTTTTTGAAATATTCTTGATAAAGTTTTTCTTCAATTCTTTGTTTTAAGATTTTTTCAGCTTTTCGAGCTGCATCATTTAATTCCTTGGGACCTAATCCAACTTCAAATTTTGAGCTGTCGACTTTAAAAATGTAATATCCAAGTGTTGATTTCAGTGGTTGTGTGAAATCATTAGGTTGAGTCTGATAAACAACATTTTCGAAATCTTCTATCAATGTTCCATAAGTTACTTGCATTGGATACTTTTGATCTTCACTTTCAATTCTTTTTGATAAAATAGAATCAAAATTTGCACCTCCAAGAAGTTGATAAAAGATACTATAAATCTCGGATGAATCGGGATCGAAAATGTATCTCACATACAAAGTAGTTAAACTTTTTGCAATTGCATTGTTTAGTTCGTTTTGATCTATTTTAACTTTGCCCATTACTTCTTTTCTGTAAAGAGCATCTCGGACAATCATTTTCTCTAAATTTTTGTAAGCTTGATTTAAGTCAAAACTTGTATCGATTTTAATTTCATTTCCATAAAGAGAAAGTAATTTCTCTGCCATTAATGTCTTCAGAAATTCAAGTTTCAACTCATTATCAATAGATCGAATGTTTCTTCTTGGCCAAGGAGTGAATTCGAAACGAGTTAAAAATTCATCTACTGTGATGACTTTATTTCCCATATCAACAAGAATTGAGTCTTTTGATTGAGC
>Ga0123519_10011578_pt1 | contig 12987 bp, 6 predicted proteins | sample YelNatPaOPRAMG02_FD_87396 | JGI IMG/M metagenome (GOLD analysis project Ga0123519, IMG submission 87396) | Hot spring microbial communities from Yellowstone National Park - Yellowstone National Park OP-RAMG-02 (version 2) | ecosystem: Environmental > Aquatic > Thermal springs > Hot (42-90C) ...
GCTCCTTGGGGGGCCGGGGGGCAGGCGGTCGGAAAGGCGCGCCTTGAGAAGCCTTCAAAGTGCTAGTTCCTGTGGAGTGAGCAGGCTTGCCTGTACCTTGTTCCCCTCGGACATGCGAAGGCTCGCAAAGCCACTACACCCGAAGACTCCTCGGGGCGAGGCTCATCTGTCTTTAACGCTCCCCTTCAGGACAAAGCAGACAACACAAATATACGGGCAGTGACGAAGCAAATAGAACAGAGGTTCCACTTTCCGTTCCAGCCTATTCTTATTACTTGACTTGATTGAGATAAATCCTAACTTCTCCCGTTGTTTCTCCTCCACCCCCGCCCTTTCTTGCAAGGACTACACCTGTTGCCACAATCCCGCCCGCCACGACGCCAATCGCAGTCCAGAACCACCACTTACCAACAATGCCTTTTTCTTTGCGCACACGCACTGTCTCTTTGAATATGGGGGAGTTCGGGTCAACAATCAACTCCTCGCCTTGAGCAATCGCCCCTCCTGCTGGTGCGCCAGGCACCGCCAGTTCAGGAGGGTCTATTGGACCAGTCGCTGTCTCGGAAGGCAATGATACCCCTAACTGACCAGCAAGCAATCCCTGAAGCGATTTAACCAAAGTAGCATCCTTCTGCAACTCCGTTTCGACCACCGCAAAAGTCCGACCGCAGTAAGCGCCAGAAACTCCAATAGCATTTGGCTTCGACGATATTCGCAGATACAGCACATCTGTTGTGTTCGCAAAGGCCATCAAACCCTTGCACGCATCTTCAATATCCTTCCCTTTCTGCAAAGCCTTTTCCATGTCCCCCATCTTTGCCCTGAATGCCTTTTCCTGCGGCATCGGCTCCAATGGAACCACAAGAGGAGTCTGTGCCCCTGCCTTCACCTCGATGAAATCAGAATAAGCAGTATAGCCATCACTTATAACCGAAACCCAGTGCTCACCCTCCACAAGACCCGCTACCTTTATCGGGGTGAATCCCCTGAACTCCCCATCCACATACACCTCTGCCCTTTCCACGCTCGCTTCCACTGAAATCCCGCCCAAAGGAGCGCTCTTAATTTCTGCCAAAACCTGTGCGAAAAGCGCCCTTGCCTCTGAACTGAAGGCATAGGAGGCAGGCTCTTGGTCAGGATAAGCAAGATAGGAAAGCCTCATCGGTCTTCTTGCCTCCTCACCTCTCTTCAACGACGACAAAGCCACACCTAAACCCTTGTAAACTCGAGCAAACAATCTTCTGTCGGCAAACGCCAGCGCTTTTTCCATGGCATTCTTAGCGGTCATGTATGCAGTCAAGGCATCTTCCCACTTCTGTGCCAGAAGCGCCTTTTTCCCTTCCTCGACCTTTTGCGCTGCCACCTGAAGCGCAGAAATGTCCTCCACATAGGCAGTGCCGCCGCGTCGCACATTCACAGCAAGAAGTCTTTCAAGGGTGCCAAGCAATATGCCTTTGGCGAGATGTGCAGTAACAACATCATCTTTACCCTTTGCTGGCACAACTATCAAGGCAAGCCTCCTCTCCCCAGAAGAAACCTCCTGGGCAAAGGCAACTGCATTCAACGCGTCACCACCAACAAGTGTTGCAACAAGCAACAAGGAAGTCGTTTTCATCCATCTTCTTTCAAGCAGATCCTTCATGGCACCTCCTATCGCCCTTGTGGGTCAATCGTTGACGGAGCATAGATTTCCAAAGTCAAAGGTCCTGTCAATGAGTTATCCCGCAGGTTCACACCACCGATCAGCAAGACAGCATCGTTGTCCAATCTCAAAGCGCCATGCGCACCCCTTGGTGGGTCCACTATCCCCTCCCCAGCAGGAGGCTCAAAGAAAGCCCCATCAATGGACTGCCCTTGCTTGGCAAGGTCTATGAACTTGTTCACATCGAAAAAGCAGGTAAGGGCACCAGGGTCACCTGCCTCGCCTCTGAATCCGCCAACCATCACAACCTTTCCCGCAATAAAGGAAGGAAAGGCGCTATAGAATACTCGTTTTGCACATTCCGACGACGACTCCTTCAAGTGAACGACCTTCTTGTCAGGAACGACCCCAATCACATACGCTTTGTCTGCCCTCTTGAAACTATTCCCCTCCTTGAAAGCCCCTCCAACCGCAAGAAACAAGTATTCGTCTGCCTTGACTTCAACTCCAGTTAGTGGCAGCAGGCTCATCAAATAGGGCATTTTTGGCATCCCGCTCTTGAGCCCTTCAAAAGAACCGCTGACATCCTTGGATGATGCCTCAGTGTAAAGTTCTAGGATACCTTGTCCATTCGTTGTCCCACCAAACACAAGATACCTGAACCTCCCCTGAACGCTCTGGAGCCTTGCCCCAGATGGGGCAAAATGATAAGCGAACGGAATCTCGGGAAGTTCACGACGCACTGGGCGCAAGACCTTCTGTGGCTCATTCCTATCAGCACCAGTCACTTCCTCTGCACTGGCAACCACAAACTCTTCTTGTTTCCACTCTATAAAATCTCCATCTTTGTCTTTTGTCTCTACGGTCGGACCACCCAGCACAACCAATGATTTGTCCGCCATGACAAGGACGAGAGGGAGCACCCTTGACGAACTCATCTTCCAATCATCGTCCGTCTGCTTTAGTTCACCTGGCTCAAGAAAACGCATGGTCTTCACATCAAAGACTTCAAATGAATCAAGGTCTTTCGTATCATCGTCAGACACATACACGAGTTTGTCGCCCCCGCTGGGATAAATAGTCATCTTCTTTGCACCGCCAAATATCATCACCTTGGGTTCGTCAATACCAACGAGCACGCCTGATGCAGCGCCCCTGGGTAGTCTCATAGTTGTTCCAGCAAGCTGAACCACCTCGCCAGTATTGCTATCGAACACAAATGCCTCGACCGATGCCCCGCTAAGTTCATAGCCTCCACCAACCGCCCTTGCCTCCTTGAATCCTCCAGCCACCAAAACCCTGCCATCCCCAAGGTCAACCACGGTCGGGAACGCCCTATTCGCTAGGTCTCCCACCGCGCTTGCCCTGGCAAAACCACCAAGTTTCAGAAGAACCATCTGGACATCCGTAGAACCACCCAGACCAACACGGATCCCCCTTCTTCTGCCGTATGCATAAGGCGTGGATTCGTTTGCCCTGTAACCGACAACGGTCACTACATACCCGTCTCCAATGGGAACAGCGACCTTTGCGACATTCAGCCCTTGCGTGACAGCGATACTGGTTGACCCCGCCACAGACCCATCCTCTCGTTTTACGATTACATCTAGCCTTTGAATCTCGGCGATGACGGAACTGTCCGCTGCGAAACTTATCGTCCCATAGCCCCTGTTTTCAGGCTCATGCCCTGCCTCGCACGAAAAAGCCAAAGCCAAAACAAACAAACCCAATCTTTTCATCATCATGTTTTCACCATCGGTTAGAACAATATGAAAACACTGGTTCCTTCGAAAAAACGAACCATCGTTTATTATAGACACACAAAGATGTCACCGGCAAACCTTCTTTATAACCACATCGTCAACTACAATCCCAAAGCCGCTGTTGTTTATCTGATCAACCGAGTTGAATGAGAATCGCACCTTTATCTGTTTCCCTTTGAAAGAACTCAGGTCAATCCCCGAAACCTCGAACCATGTCTTATATAGGTTTTGAGGCACAACAGACTTATCGAAGACCTTTGTTTGCGAGCCTGATTGTTGTTCTACGACCTCCACAGTGAACTTGTCGAAGATGGGATTTGGATCGATGTCAAGATACACGAAGAAACCAAGGCTATACTTGCCTGTCGAGGGCAGTGTGACTGGAGGCGACAAGGCACTCCCCTGCGCAACCGTTTGGTTGTCATAGTTCGTTCCATTCCCAAAATACAAAGCATAAGGGGACGAATGCACTATCTGGTCTGTCTGTTGCCATTTGACGCTACTTCCATCGTCCGCAATAGAGAAGTTGCTTAGGGCACCATCATCGAAATCCCATGAAACTATCGTCCTCTCTTCGCAGCAACCTGGACCCTCGACAAAGGCATGATAGCAGACATGGTCAATGCAATCGTCTATTGTGCAGATGTTTGCATCGTCGCAGTCCGCAAAGGTGTCGCAGCAGCCAGGGGCAGTAGGGGGTTCGAGGTTACACACATTGTTGACGCAGTGACCCTTTATGCACGCATCCTCGTTGCATGTGCCACTCCAGCATGAGTAGTCAACCCCGCAGTCGTAATCGCCCATGCAGTCCTTCCTTGGTGCACAATCAGTGCCTTGCGTAGACCATGTTACCCTGATGTCATCAATGTAAACCCCTTCACAGCACACCCCTGGGATATACTTGTTGTTCATGTCATCCCATGTCCCAAACCTGAATCTCAGATAGATGGTCTTGCCTGCAAAGTCTGTCAGGTCAATCCCGATGGGCCAGAAAGAATAGTCGGTGGTGCCTCGAACCTTGTGCGAGTTGAAAACCTCTGTCGCCTTTTCTACAGGTGGTGACCCTTCATATTCAACAGCAAACACCTGCAAAAAATCACTGTTGAACGGGTTGTTGTAGTTGTATGGGTCAATCTGGTCGAACTCCGTAGAAAGAAACAGTTGGAAAGTCAAGAACACATTACCACCCGAAGGGACGATGATCGGGCGGTTTGTCGTTGCCTCGCCAAAGTTCGTTTCCCCTGGCGTGTCATATCCCAGCGCAATCACATCCCCGTAATAAAGGGAATACTCGGGTGATGTGCTTCTCGCCCTCGACAACTGCCACTTTACCTTTGCCTCGTTCTTGTAAGAAAAGATGTTGAATCCCTGCAAAGAACCATCATCGAAGTTCGCCTGGAACAAGGTAATGGTCTTGCAACACCCTGGCACTTCTTCATACACGCACTTGCCTTGCACGCACTTTGCCTGCTCGCATTCCTTTGCAGCAGTGCATACTTGTGACACATTTTCTTCTGTGCACTCGGGCTGAACGCATGTCGGTATCGCTGGGTGTCCACAATAGCCGTAGGGAGCAAGGTTGCTATATACGATGCAGGAGTCGTCCGTGCAGACATCGTTGTCAGACGCACAGGACGAGCCCTCTTCACAGGTTATGTTCGAATCTTTGATGGAAAACGCCCTGATTCTGTCAATGTAAACTCCTTCGAAGTGGTTGTTGTTCGAGTCGAGGCTATCGAAGGTAAACCTTATTTTTACATCCTTCCCTTCAAAACCTTTCAGACTCGCGGCGATAAAGATGAACTCCCCGTTTGTGGTCTTTCCTATCGAGACACTATTGAACAGAGGCTTTGGCTGGTCTGGTTCATCCGAGATTATCGCACTTACCCGAAACTGGTCTGGTTGCTGTTCCTCGGGAATTCCTGCTATCAGGGGTTCGCTATCCACATACACATAGAAGGACACGACCTTTGTCCCAGCGGTTGGGGGAACGAAAAAAGAAGGTGTTGTGACAGAGGCTCTGACTATGGTCGCTCCTTTTACATCCCCAATGCACTGGGGGTTCTTTGGGTCAAAGCATTCATGACACTCGCTGTCAAGCGCCCCATTGTAGTAAGTGTGGCAACGAGCACTTCCAAAATAAAGACTGTATTTGCCAAATGCCTTTCTGTAGTCGGTCACAAACCATGTCACAAAGTCGTCCTGTTTCGGGTCATCCACCACAAAACCTTGTGGCAGACTCCCATCCTCGAAGTCCTCCTCGAAGAAGACTGCATCCAGTGCACAATCCTTAATCCATTCAGCCTCGCACTTCTTTGTCTGCTGATTGCATTTGGGCTTCTGGCACTCTCCAACAGGGAAGTTCACGCAATCGTTGTCGTTATAGCATCTCTCTGGAACACCCGTATCCTCAGCCCCATCCAAGCTGTCAAAAATCGCTCCATCATCCACATTGAGCACATCTTCCATGTCCTGGATGTCGCCGTCCTCTGCTATCACATCTCCATCAACTCCCGCCTCCGACACATCTTTTTTAGCCTCACCCCCACCACCGCCACAAGAAACGAAGACCCACAACAAACCTAATGTTACGGATAGCCTAGCCATGGCATCCTCCCTGGAAGAGGTAACAATAGTAGTGTAACATCCTGATTTTTCTAGTCAAGCAAAGATTTCTAACAATGACTTCATTTCCAGCACACTTTTCCCTTTCCGATAACTTGAACCTTTTGCATCTTGAGCCTCGAACCATCCTATCTCGTTCCTTGCCCACACCTTTCATGAAGCCTCTCGACCTGTGCTTTTGCCCCTTGCACGAACGCTGTCTCTTTTGGGTCGGAAACTGCGATGCGAAGGTAAGCCTCAAAGGTTGCAAGCGCCTCATCGCACTTTCCTATCTCGTTTAGCTCCACAGCAAGATTGTATAACGCTGGTTTGTAGTCAGGCTTTATGGACAGAGCAAGTTTATAAGCCTCCACTGCCTTTTCCTTCAGACCAAGACGATGCGCCACAACTCCTTTGTTGTAAGCAACTCTAAAATGCCTTTGGTCACGAGCAAGCGCCTGATCGCACAAATCCATCGCCTCTTTCAACAGCCTCTCCTGCGCCTTTGCGTCCTTTTCTGCATCTGCAAGTCGAACAAGGACAATCGCAAGGTTGAAGTAAGGGTCTGCAGACTGTGCCCCCATTTCGATCGCCTTCAAAAACGCCTCTTGTGCCCCCTTCGTATCGCCCATTTCAAGTTTCAAAACACCTATGTTGTTCCACACCTCCGGGGTGTTCTGCTCCAAAGGAAGGAGTTTATTGAAGACCTCCAGCGCCTTTTCTTTCTGTCCCAGATCCCTAAGTGCAAGCCCTAGATTAAATAAAGCATTACCATAGTTTTGGTCCAACTCCAGTGCCTTCTGATAAGCCTCCGCCTCTTTGGCAACCAGCCCCTTCTTCCCGTATGCGACCCCAAGGTTATACCATGCCTCCTTCGAATCAGGCTTTGTTTCCAAACCTTTCTTGTAAAGTTCTATCGCCTCATCGGTCTTCCCCAGTGCCATCTTCTGCGAGGCAAGGCGAAACATCTCGAGCGCATCAGTCTGTGCATAGAGGGGGGACAGGACAAGGAACATCAGGAAGATACAAGTTGGTCTTCGCATGTGTTCATCCTCACATATCAACTAAAACCTTATCAAGATAGCACCCTTGCCCTCCTGAGGGGCTTTGGAGGGCAGGGTCTCCTTAGGCAATAGTAAAGCCAATGTTAAAGCACCAGACGCACAAACTACACCTATTGTTGTCCAGAACCACCATCTTTCGTAGAACCTTGTTTGCTTTGCGGTTGTCTTATAGCCAGCCTGACTGGGTAAAGTCTTTGTCTCAACAACCCGCTTGAGATAAGGATCCAGATCAAATAGAAGGACTTCCTCACTCTTGCCTATCTGGACCCCCATATCGAGGTCCAGCAACGAGACAACCCCTTTGTCGTCTTTGTCCTTGAAATCAACCACAAGCGCCATGTCGGCAAGGAAAAGTGCCTTCAAATCTTGCGAAATCTCGCCGGCGGGAGCACCAGCTGAAACCTTTGCCAGCGCTATATCTAGCAAAGGTTTCCGTCTTGCAGGGCTTAGCGATACTTCAATCTTCGTGGTCTTCCCCGCGCTCACGCTCGCCACAGAAAAAGCCCTCATGTATCCTTGTTTTCTTACAACAACAAAGTGATAGCCATCCTCCACCTCCAGACCTACCAGTGGAGCGACCCCTTTCCTTTGATTGTCCACGAACACCTCCGCTATGTCTGGTGTCGAGACGATTTCGAGCACCCCTTTTGCGCGCCCCTTTGACTTTTTGACCTCCTCGAACACGGCCAAAGCCTCACCTGCCACTGAATAATCCTTGACATCTACGGCTGGATTGAGCCGAATAGCCATCGAAAATGCCTTCTTCGCATCCTCTTTATTCGATAACATGCTAGAACAGGCTCCATAAAGCATAAGGGCGTCCACAAGCGGCGCAGGATAAACAAGATACGGATAACCCATGGTAAGGGCATTGACCGCCTTCGAAAGGATCGGACATGCAGACGATATTTGCCCATCCAAAAACTGTTTTTGCCCCAGAGCGAGCGCCTGCTCGCCCTCTTCGACCTGCATCTGAGCTGGTGAAGCGCCTGCTTCCAGGTAATCATCCACATCAACCAGCGCAACACATGGATCCGACGAGACCCTTGAACGAAAACTCGAAAATATATCCGCCTGAGTCTTTGTGACGACTCGATTCTGTAACAAGACCACCCTCTTTTGTTTGCATTCCTGCGCCAAAGAAGTGGAGACAAAAGCACAGGACACCAAAAATAGGTTCAGATATGAGACGGTTCGAAGACCCATAAGGCAAAGCAAGAACGCCAGATCAAATTATAAGAGGCAGTGCAGAGCAATGTCCAATGCTTTTTTTATCGTTAGCACAGATCCGTTTCGTCCTAACACGCAAAGGGATTCCCATCTGCTTTGCTTCTCATAAATCTGTCTGGAAGCGATAGCAACCACACAAGACGTTTCCCATTTTGTTTTTTTCTTCTTTCGTATAATATAGTCGTATGGCTGTTGTGTGCCATGCAGTAGAGCTTTTAGAAAGAGGAGGTAAAGATGGCTAGAAGGAACATCTTGGCTACTGTCTTGTTGTTCTCCATGATAGGTTGTCCAGGGACAAGCCCAGTCACTGACAAAGGGGAAAAGCCTCAGGATGTAGCCTTGGACCTTTTGGACACGGCCGAAATCCTTGGGGATGCCATTGATGTCGAATCCGGGCAGGGTGAGCTGGATTATGGACAAGAGATGGAAGTCGAAACATCGGGATGCAACGGGCAGGTGGGGTGCGAATGTGCTAAACCCGAGGATTGCCAGAGCGGGCTATGCGTGCAAACTGCAAAGAACTGGCAATGTTCCAGTGAATGCTCGGATGACTCGTCTTGCCCTAGTGGCTGGAAATGCTTGCCGATTCAAGGCGGGAGGACACGAGGGTGTTTTGATCTGTTCGCAAACCTTTGTAAACCATGCAAGGGCGATGCGGATTGCGTTCCGATGGTAGGCGATTTTTCAGGGATTCCTTTTGTTTGCGTTGATTATGGTGCGGACGGCAAGTTCTGTGGCGCACCGTGCAGTGAGACAGCGCCCTGCCCGGATGGTTACACATGCAAGACCGTTGCAGAGGGGGTAACTGAGTGCGTTATTTCTTCTGGTCAATGCCAATGCACGGACAGGTTCAGGAAAGAGGGTGCAGTGACCGAGTGTTACAAGGAAAATGAGTTTGGTAAGTGCTATGGCGAAAAGACTTGTGATACCGAGTGTTCCGCTTCGACACCAGAGAAAGAAAAGTGTCGCGATGGCATAGACAACGACTGCAACGGACAGACAGACGAGGCTGGATGCACAGGATGTTCGACTTATTACAAAGATCAAGACAATGACGGTTTTGGTGTGAGCGAAGATTCGTTGTGCCTTGAGAGTCCGCAATATCCATACACAGCAAGCGTTGCGGGGGATTGCGATGATACAAATCCAAGTATTAAGCCAGGTGCTACCGAGATATGCAATGGTTTTGATGATAACTGCGACGGACAGACAGACCCTGTTGGGACATTCGGTTGCCAGAACTTCTATCCTGATGCAGATGGTGACGGTTATGGTGCATTTGGGATGCCTGCTCAATGCTACTGCCTGCCTCAGGGCATTTACACAGCCACATTAAGTGGAGACTGCAATGACAATGAAGCCCTTGCTCATCCGGGAGCGCTCGAGGTTTGCGACGGTATTGACAACGATTGCAATGGGCAAACCGATGAAGGGCTTTTGGTCACCTACTATCAGGATCAGGATGGCGATGGGTTTGGCGGCACTGTTAGTGTACAGGCTTGCACACAGCCTCAGGGCTATGTCCTTGTGTCTGGAGATTGCGATGACACAGACGCAGGCGTAAACCCAAGCGCAACAGAGGTCTGCGGAAATGGCAAGGACGACAACTGCAACAACACCGAAAACGATGAAGGCGCCACCGGGTGCGAGTTATATTACGAAGACAAAGACTCTGATGGCTATGGGGCAGGGACTTCTAAATGTCTTTGCTTTGCTGAAGGCAAGTATGCAACAAAAACCCCTGGCGACTGCGACGACAATGATCCAGTTGCAAATCCCGGTCTCCCAGAGAAATGTTCGGATGGCAAGGACAATAACTGTAATGGTCAGATCGACGAAGCAGGATGTGTGGGATGCACTACATACTTCAAAGACGAAGATCATGATGGCTTTGGTGTGAGTAATGAGTCGCTTTGCTTGGGCGCCCCTCAACAGCCGTTCACCGCACTGATTGGCAACGACTGCGACGACACAAATCCAAATGTAAAGCCCACTGCCACAGAGATATGCAATGGCATTGACGACAACTGCGATGGGACTATTGACCCTGTTGGGACATTTGGTTGCCAAAACTTCTATCCTGATGCGGATGGGGATGGTTATGGTGCTTTTGGGATGCCTGGTCAATGCTATTGTGAGCCTCAGGGCACTTATACAGCGATTTTGACTGGCGACTGCAATGATGGCGATGCCCAAGTTCATCCTGGTGCGAGCGAGGTTTGCGATGGAATGGATAACAACTGCAATGGGCAGACGGACGAAGGCTTGGTGTTTAGATACTATCAGGACCTCGACAATGACGGGTTTGGGGGAACAGTAAGTGTCGAGACTTGTCCCCCTCCTCAGGGTTTTGTGACTCGTGGCGGCGATTGCGATGATAATGACCCTGTGGCATATCCTGGTGCGACCGAGGTTTGCGACGGAAAAGATAATGACTGTGATGGCAACACGGACGAAGGGCTCTTGAAAACATTTTATCGAGATTTGGATGGTGATGGTTGGGGTGGAACTGTGACCACATTAGCGTGCTCGGCACCTACGGGCTATGTGGAGCAGTCGGGCGACTGCAACGACTTCAACAAGGACATTTACCCTCAAGCCCCAGAAATTTGTAATGACCTCGACGATAACTGCAACGGGCTTGTTGATGATGGACTTCCCACGATGACCATCTATAAAGACAATGACGGGGACGGATACGCGTCGGCCAATGCTCCTTCCATGCAGAAGTGCAATGTGCCTTTTGGGTGGACACTAGTAAACAACCCACCAGATTGCAATGACAGTGACATAGGCACATATCCAGGGGCGCCTGAAGTATGCGATGATGGGAAAGACAACGACTGCGATGGATATGTGGATCGGTTGTGTTTCAGGGAGTGTGGGGGCATGTGGCCATATATGATGCAATATAGGTACCAAGCCTCCGATGCCCAGATAACTGACCTGAATGGAGACGGGTTCTTCGAAGTGCTCGTGCAAAATAACTTTGGGTTTGCAATCGTCTCGTACCTTGGTCAGGTGTTGTACGAGTATTCTGCTCAGAGCTACGACTATTCTCGTGGCTTAGTCGTAACTGCAGACATTGACGATTACGACAAGTTTTCTGGGACCACCATTCAGACGCTCGAGGTCCTTTCAGGCAACGGAAAGCGGGCGCGGTTTTACAAGTTAAATGCAAACGGCACCGTAACTTTGATCGAGAATACAGCGATAACTGTGTTCGACGGATCGAAGTTCATGGTTGCGGATTTGGACAATGATGGTATTGTGGAGTTCTTTACCGCTACCGGTTCGCCCTCAGCCGAGATCCGTGTCTTCAGATACAACCGTTCAGCCGGAACGATCGACAAAGTGAAGGATATCCCCGACCCAGATGGAAAGTATGAGTATTCAGATGGAAGGGCGCTCACAGACCTAGACGGAGATGGGGTGCTGGACCTCCTCTTCTCTAATGGTGCGGCAGCGGCGACAAACCCAACTAGGTGGAGTGGAAAAATATATGCCTATCAGACCACGGACGCTTCGAATATTGGGTTCCAGCAGTGGTGTGACCCGACTCTGTGCTTTGTAACTAACGATTTACAAGGTTTGTATCCTGCGGACACTTGGTGGCTTGTTCGTTTCCCCGACCGAGTTGGTGTGGAAGTTCGTTACTTCGAAACGAATATCCCTGGTGCCCAAAACAACAGGCGCCAAGTATTCAGATATTACAACATGGATGGGAGCCCGTTATCTTATAACGAGGTCGGATGGATGTGGCCATGGGATGTGGATGATGATGGCCAGGCTGAGTGGATACAGGGCGATAAAGATACAGGACTGTGGGATGTGGACGGAGACGGGGTGCCAGAGAGGATCACCCAAGATGGTGGCGCTATTGTGCTTCAGCGCTGGGATGGGAACCAGAAGAAGTTTGTCACCATGCCTAATAGCGTTCGCTCAATCTCGACGGGGGATGTGTATGTAAGGGCACTCTGGGATATCAACAGAGACAAGAAGATCGATGTTCTGGTGTCTGATTCTGACGGCATACTTAGATGCTACTCGCTCGGAGACAACACCTGGAATCCACGGACAAGTATACCTCCCCATATTACCCCATTCCTTCGCACCTACCAGTGGGATGCCTACGAGCCAAACGACGGACAGGATAAGAATGGAGATGGTTTGCCTGATGTTTACACAAGAATACCTTCAGCTTTGACCACAAAAGAGGCTTTCTACGGATTTTTGTCCACCTCCACAGACAAGGATTATTACCTTATAGATACGGCGTGGAACTCGAAAATATGCCTTAGTTCGACTGCTGGTAGGCAGTATCGCCTTGAGGTATATTCCTTCGCAGACAAGTGGGACAACGAGACGTACCAACCGAACCCTGATGGGAAGCCTGATGGCCTTGTATGGACTGGAACTACGCAAGCGGGTGGGCAAGTCTGTTTCGATAGGTCATCGGTGGCTCCCACTCGAGAAGCGGAATACAAGTTCATAGTGGGTATCGTTTCAGTTTCTGGCTACTCTGCTGACCGCCCCTACTGGCTAACAGCACCAAAGTAACTTCCTGTGTTCTAGTCCACCGCGTCTGTTACTCTAGCTCATACCTCACAAGCTATTGCACAGGTCGGAAAAGTTCGATTTGTCTTTCGCTTTCCTTGTCATTGTCCTTCTCCCCTTCTTCATA
>Ga0123519_10011587_pt1 | contig 12979 bp, 7 predicted proteins | sample YelNatPaOPRAMG02_FD_87396 | JGI IMG/M metagenome (GOLD analysis project Ga0123519, IMG submission 87396) | Hot spring microbial communities from Yellowstone National Park - Yellowstone National Park OP-RAMG-02 (version 2) | ecosystem: Environmental > Aquatic > Thermal springs > Hot (42-90C) ...
GGCCCCATTGCTGACCTACCGCCGTCCGTCGGTGGGGTGGGCCGCATGGCCAGCTGGCTAGATTTGGCCGTTGCGGCAAGCGAGTTGACAGGTGGCCTTTGTTCACCTAAACTCTGGTGTTTCGGATTTCGGTACGGGCAGTGCAGTTCAGTCCAACTGGAGAGGTGAGTATGTCAGAACCTCGAGGCGGTCAGATTGTCAACGTGATGCGGGAGGAGCGGCTGTTCGCTCCAAGTCCCGAGTTCTCGGCAAAAGCCCGCATCAAGTCGATGGAGGAGTACGAGAAACTGTGGCAGGAGGCTGCCGCCGACATTCCGGGGTTCTGGGGCCGACTGGCCAGCGAACTGCATTGGTTCAAACCGTATGAAAAGGTTCTGGAATGGAATGAGCCGTTTGCTCAGTGGTTTGTGGGCGGCCAGACGAACGCTTCCTACAACTGCTTGGATGTGCACCTGAATACCCATCGGCGGAATAAGGCGGCATACATCTGGGAGGGGGAGCCTGGCGACACCCGCGTGCTTACGTATCAGATGCTGCACACCGAGGTTTGCAAATTTGCCAACGTCCTCAAGAAGCTGGGCGTTGGCAAGGGCGACGTGGTGTCGATGTACATGCCTATGGTGCCTGAATTGGCCATCGCCATGCTGGCTTGTGCCCGAATCGGGGCTGTGCACTGCGTCATCTTCGCCGGTTTCTCTTCCGAAGCGATCGCGGAGCGGAACCGCGACTCGTCGGCCAAGGTGATGATTACCGCCGACTACGGGTGGCGCCGCGGGGCCAAGCTGCCCTTGAAAGCCAATACCGACGCCGCCTTGGAGAAGTCGCCCTCGGTGGAGAAGTGTGTGGTGCTCAAGCGGGTGGGCGATCCTGTGCCCATGAAGGAGGGGCGCGACTATTGGTGGCACGAGCTGATGGCCGAGGCCTCGGACGACTGCCCCGCCGAGCCCATGGACAGCGAAGCCCCCCTGTTCATCCTGTACACCAGCGGCTCGACCGGCAAACCCAAAGGGGTCAAGCACACCACGGCCGGTTACAACCTCTTCGCCAAGAAGACCACCGAGTGGGTCTTTGACGTGCGGGACGAGGACGTCTTCTGGTGCACCGCCGACATCGGCTGGATCACCGGCCACACCTATATCGTGTATGGTCCGCTGACGGCCGGGACGACGGTATTCATGTACGAAGGGGCTCCGAATGCCCCGCGCGAGGACCGCTGGTGGCAGCTCATCGAGAAGTACAAGATCAACATCCTTTATACCGCCCCCACCGCCATCCGCACGTTCATCAAGTGGGGCGACCACTGGGTGCAGCAGCATGATCTCTCCAGTCTCCGCCTCTTAGGGAGTGTGGGGGAAGGAATCAACCCCGAGGCATGGATGTGGTACTACGAGAAGATTGGCGGCTCGCGGTGCCCGATCGTGGATACGTGGTGGCAGACCGAAACGGGCGGCATCATGATGTCGCCGCTGCCGGGCGCTATCCCACTCAAACCGGGTAGCTGCACCAAGCCGCTGCCGGGCATCATCCCGGAGATCGTGGCTGAGGATGGCAAGCCGGTGGAGCCCGGCCACGGCGGCTGGCTGGTCATTGCCCAGCCCTGGCCGGGAATGCTCCGCGGTATTTGGGGCGATGACGAGCGCTACAAGGTGCAGTACTGGAGCGAAGTCCCCCACAAATATCTGACGGGCGACAACGCCCGCTGCGACGACGACGGATATTACTGGATCATGGGCCGGATCGACGACGTGCTGAACGTCTCGGGCCACCGTCTGAGCACGATCGAGATCGAAAGCGCGCTGGTCAGCCATGAGGCGGTGGCCGAGGCCGCCGCCGTGGGTCGGCCTCACGAGATCAAGGGCGAGGCCGTGTGCGTGTTCGTTACTTTGGCGGCTGGGTATGAGCCCAGCGACGAACTCCGCAAGGCTCTCAAGGACCACGTCCGCAAGGAGATTGGCGCTCTGGCGGTGCCCGACGATATCCGCTTTACCACGGCCCTGCCCAAGACCCGCAGCGGCAAGATCATGCGCCGCCTCCTCCGCGACATCGCCGCCGGCCGCCAAACCACCGGCGATACGACCACGCTGGAAGATTACAGCGTTCTGGCCCGACTCCGCAGCGACGAGGAGTAGGACTCCGCTTTGCGGCAAAAAACCCGCGCCCCGCGCCTGGACCGGCCAGGCGCGGGGCCTTTGGCCATGCCCAGGCAGGCATGCAGCGTGGCAAACCTACGTCCCAGAAGGGGGAGGCCGTGATGTCACGCCCAATGTTCCATCGCCGAAAGTTTCTTGGAAAATGCGCCATGGGGCTGCCGCTTGTGGTGCCGGCGGAGGCTCTGGGGGGGCCTGGCCAGCCGGGGGCCAACGAGCGCATCGGGGTGGGGTACATCGGTTTGGGACGTCGGGGATTGCAGCTATTGCATTTGCCTCCGGAAGGTCGTGTGGTGGCCGCCTGCGATGTGAATGTGCTGCGGGCCGAAGCCGTGGCCGCCATGAAGAAATGCCGCCCCTACACCGATTATCGCAAGCTGCTGGAGCAATCCGACGTGGATGCGGTGATCATCGCCACGCCGGACCACTGGCACGCACTGACGAGCATTCACGCATGTCAGGCCGGCAAAGATGTGTACTGCGAAAAGCCTTTGTCGCTTACCGTGCGCGAGGGCCGGGCGATGGTGGCTGCCGCACGCCGCTACGGCCGTGTCTTCCAGACCGGAAGCCAGCGACGCTCCATGAAGCATCACCGCCTGGGTTGCCAGATTGTGCGGTCCGGCAGACTCGGGAAGATCGAGCTGGTCATTGCGCACAACTATCCCAGTCCGTGGGAATGCGGGTTGCCGGGCCAGCCCGTGCCCAAAGGGCTCGATTGGGACCAATGGTGTGGTCCCACCCCGCCGCGCCCCTACCATGCGGACATCTACGCCCCGCGGGCCAATCCGGGATGGATTTCCTTCTCGGCGTACTCGGGCGGGGAAATGACCGGCAATGGGTCGCACGGTCTGGATCAGATTCAATGGGCCTTGGGGACTGACCATACCGGCCCGGTCGAGTTCTGGCCTGAGCGCGAAGAGCCGCTTCGGCCGCCGGTCTACACCGCCCCCGAAAGCCGCCAGCGCGGCGACCGCCTCTGCTCGCAGAACCGCGTGTGGTACCGTTATGCCAACGGAGTGACCGTCAAGCTGGATACCGGTCCCGTGGCCGGGGCGGTCTTCCTAGGCCAGCACGGCAAAGTGGTGGTAGATAACGACCGCTTCACATGCGATCCGCCTGGGTTGGCTCAGAAAGCCCTTGCGCCGGACGAGCCGCGCCTGGAGGTCAGCGACGATCACTTCCGCAACTGGTTCGAGTGCATCCGGACGCGCGGCCGGCCGATCGCCGATGTGGAAATCGGGCATCGCTCCGCGGTCATCTGTCATTTGTGCAATCTGACGCGGCAACTGGGTCGCCGGCTCCGCTGGGACCCAGAGCGCGAAATCGTGTTGGACGACGAGGAGGCCAACGCCCACTTGGACCGGCCTCGCCGCAAGGGATTCGAGTTATCCGGCTAAGCTGCTGCTTGTTGTGGCCGCTGGGCACCGCGGCGGAGTGCCCGGCGTGGCCCATTGAAGGGCGGCTTTCAGAGGCCTCAAACCGGGGGGCTGCTGCGCCGGTGCCCCATTCCATCGCCGGCAGGGGGCGCGGCAGGGGTGCGGGTAGGCGGGCGTAGGCGGGTTGCGGGGCACTACTGCCCTTGACGCGCCAGCGGGAGTCTGGGAAAAGGCCCGCCATGCAGCGGAATCCCTCCATCCACGGCTTGCGGGGCCTGGCAGCAGGCATGGTGCTCGCCCTGCACCTCTACGGGGCCATGGTCACTGGCGGGTTACTCGATTCCGGCGGGCTGGCGGGCCGCTTGGAATGGCTGTTCGCTTTCGGCCATCGCGGGGTCGAACTGTTTTTCCTTATCAGCGGCTACTTGATTGCCGGAAGCTTGGTCCGGCACCGCAGTGCGACCCGCTTTCTCGCGCATCGGCTGAGGCGCATCTACCCCGCTTTCCTGGTGCCGCACCTTCTGATCTTTGCCGTGGGGCCCTGGGTAGGGTACGGCTGGATGGCAGGGCTCGACCTCTGGGGCTGGATCCGGCATTTCTTCGCCAATTTGCTGCTGTTGCCCGGCCTGTTTGACCTTCCGATCGCCAACATCGTGGCTTGGACGCTCAGCCTGGAGATGGCCTTTTACCTTTTGGCCGCCGCAGCCTGGCTCATCGGACAACAACGCTCTCCGTGGCGGAAGGCGGCCGCAAGAGTTGGGTGGTTGGCCATCGCAGCCGTAATGATACTCCGGCATCCGCGTACCGCCTTCTTCGCCGCCGGCGTGCTGGCTTGGTGGCTCCACCAGCGCCACGCTCCCATCGCCCGTGCCGTGCAACGAGTCCCCTTTCTGGGCTTGGCGGGATTTGCGGGCCTTTGCCTGCTGTTTGACCGGGCCTTTGCTGCCTCGCTGCTATGCGGCTGGGGCGCCTTGCTAGCTATCGCAGGAAACCGCGGCCCGTTGTGCCGGCTGCTGGCTGGGCGCCCCTTGCAGTACTTGGGCGACATCAGCTATAGCCTGTATCTGTGGCACCCCCTGGTGCTGTTCGGACTGAAGCGGGGGCTCGCCCCCGCGCTGGGAACGGAAACCGGCCGCTGCGCCTGCGTGGTGTTTTTCCTGGCGTCGGCCCTGGCGGGGTCTCTGTGCGTCGCCGAACTTTCGTATCGCTGGATCGAACAGCGGTTTCGCAGGCACAAGCCAGCCGATTCCGGGCGCCGGTGCGTGGCCTGCCAGCCGCAGAAATCGCCCGCTTCTTCGGTAGAGGCTTTTGCTTAGGGAGCGGCAGGGGGAGCGGGTGGAGTCCCCGGAACCGAAGCCGCCCCCGAGGTGGCCAGACGCTCGAAGTACTGCCGGTTCATCTCCTCCCACCCCGGAGGCGAGGGGTCGTGCATGGCCCCCAACATCTCTTTCTGGATTTCGGCAGGGAGGTTGACCGTGGCGTCCTGCCGCACCTCGAACTCGCCGCGGAGATACTCGCGGACATTGTTGGCCCGTTCCGCCAGCACCTTGCGGTGTCGCAGGGCGTTTTGGTAATTGCCGGCCCGAAGGTCGGCCTCCACTTGGGCCATCAGTTCGATCAACTTTTTCAAGTCCTGGTGGTGGAAGTTCAGAACCTGGAACTGTGCGTCGATGCCCTCGGCCTTGTTGCGGAGCGACGCCTGTTTGCCGGCCAGGCGGGCCAGGTCCCGCGGGCCCGGCGCGCTGGGCGCCGGACCTTCCAGCCCTTCGCCTCCTTGGCCGCTCTCTTTCCCTCCCCCGGTCGCCCCGCCGGTAGGTTCCTTGCTGTGGTCTTTGATTTGGCCTTTCATGATGGGATCCGGGGTGAGCCGGCTGGGAGTGCGTCGCCCGCCTTTGCCCACCGCCTCGTCGCTGACGAACTCGCCGCTGGCCTTGCCCTGGCGTCCTTCCCCGGCCCGGCCGCCAATCTCATTGGTGTTGGGCAGCCGATTGCCTGTGGCCCCTTTGGCACTCATGTTGGAGATAGGGCCATCGGCCACGTCCCAACCGGCCCCCTTGTCCAGCGAATCGGCCGCACTGGACGACACGTCTTCCATCTCGTCGAACAGGTCTTCTTCGTCCTCCATCAGGTCGCCAATGAGGTCTTCCAGTTCGCCAGGCAGTTCGGCCATGGGGGCTTCCTTGCTGTCGTCGGCCAGGGCCTCCTCCTGGCTCCACTTTTCCCGGTCCGGGCTGTCGGGCAGCCACTTCTCCAAATTGGTGGTGATCTCTTCGGCCATTTCGTAACCCAACTGCTCCAGCGGCACGGCGATATCGGCCGACTTTTTGAGCAGTGCGTCTTCCGCCATTTTGATCTCGGTCTGAATCTCCACCAGCTCCTTGGCCACCGAGCTGTTGGCGAAATCCTGTTCCGGCAGCTTGCTGAGGTCCGAAGCCAGTTCCTTCATGAAGCGGGCCCAGTCATCCTCGGCCGCTGCCAATTGCTTCAAAAGTTGCTCTTCCTCTTCGCTGAAATCCTCGACCGGCTTCTTGGCCAGGTTCTCCGAAGCCTCGATGATCTTCTTCTGAGCCTTGAGGAACTCGTCCAGCTTGCGGCGGGCATCCTCCAGCTTTTTGCGCGTGTCGTCGGGCAGGTCTCCGCCGGGCCGCTTTTTCATTTCCGCAAGAGCCTCCGTCTGGGCCTGGCGGGCAACGTCCAGCATCTTCCGCAGCTCTTCGATGATCTTGTCCTGCACGGCCAAGAGTTGAGGAACCAGCCCCTGAAAACCTTCTGGCGCGGTTTGGCGCCCTAACTCATCGCAGACCTGAACAGCCTGGAGCATCTCGCCGAAGGCCAACCGATTCATCGCCCGCTTGATCTGCCGATGCTCCTCGCTATCCATATCCCTGACCGACTGCACCACCTGGGTGGAAGCCTTTTGAATCTCTACCTGGGCCCCGCGGACCTCGCTCGACTGTCTGATCCGCTCCGCCAATCCCTGGCGCTGCACAATGGTGGCGGCGGACAGCCGCGCCCGGATCTGCTTTTCGAGAATCTTGAAGATGGCCGTGCGAAGGTTCTCCGCCTGTTCCAGGGCAGCGACGGCCTTGGCCTCGGGGTCCACCATGCGGATCGATATCCAATGGGTGGCCGCCTCCTGGGGCTTCAGCACCATGCCGAACTTATCGAATTGGCGGCGATCGACTGCTACCGCGCGCAGCATGACCGTCGAACCGGGCGGCGCCTTGTCGGGCGGCAATTCGAGCTGGTGCGACACCGTGACCTCACGATCCTCGAGGTTCGACCACGTGCGGACCACGACGATGCTGCCAGCATCGCCCGCGGAAGCTGCGCTCTCGGCCTTCCCCTCGGCCTCGGCATCCCTCTTGACTTTCATCTCCAGACGAATGGATCCCAGACCGTAATCATCGGAAGCCCGAATCCGCACCGGGATGCTGGCCCCGGGGGCAGCCGTCTCCTGCCGCGACTGCTTGATGATCTCCACAGTGGGCGGCTTATCGGGGGTCACCCGCAATCGATTGACGCGGGGGTTGGGATCGGTATGCCCAGCCGCGTTGGACATCTGCACCGTGAACGTAGCGTCTTTGAGCATAGGCAGCTCGACGACCAGCCGCGCGCCCCCCTCTTCAATCGGACCGATGTACCGCTGCCCCTCGAGGTCCACATGACCATCCGCAATGGGGGTCGAGGGCTCGATCCGCAGTTGGGCCACTGTGCACTGGGGCGCATCGAGATCGGCATCGACCTTGGTCACGCGATGAGGCGCAAGCCTGGTGTACTCAGGGTACGTGTACGTTACCTCAACTTGTTGAATGGTAGGTTTCTGCCGCACCTGGATGCGGTAGATCTCGGTCTGCGAGTCGCCGATTTCAAGGCGGTATTGGAGTGGCTCGGTTACCGAAGGGAGGGTGGCACGGTAGGCGGAGTACGTTTCGTCCGGGAGAAGCTCCACTGGAGCTTCTTCCCCCCCTTGGGGGCGGACATAAAGTACACCGCGATACACGGTTCCGTCGGCGTTGGTGACCCTGCCCACAATCTCCACATTGGAACCAATCAGCACCTCGGTATTGCCCGGACTCACCTGGATTTTGACCTTGCCGACCGAAGGCACGAAGGCCCAGGGTTTCATCAAGCGGGTGGCGGCCGACCCCCAATTGGGCACGAGGAGGGAACAGAGCATTGCGGCCAGCACGACGAGGGCCAGCAGGGCCAGCGATTCGGCCAGGTCGCGCGGGGTCTGCATGCAATGCAGCAGCCGCTTCCAACGGGTTTCGCGCCTAGCGGCCTCCTCGAACCGCAAACCCCGCACTCGTGCCGCCGCCTGGTTGATGGCCGCCTCGCAAAAAGCGTCGTCCCCGTTCTTCTCCCCCTTGGAAAGCTGCACCAGGTTGATCAGATCGCTTCCCAGTTCGGGCAATTCGGCCTCGATCCGCCGAGCGGTCGCCTCCAGCGAGCGGTTGTTGCGAACCAGCCGGCGAACCACCACGACCCCCAGGGCCACCGTCACGCCTAGCCACACGGCAAACAGGGCCGCCAACCATGTCTGCGACAACTTGAGCAAGGCGTCGCTCAGCACGAACACCAGCAGCACAGCAAACGAGATAGCAGTGGCCAGCACTGCGGTAGTCAACAGAGTGAACAACCACCACTTTTGCCGGGTGATGTCCAGGCGTTGAAGGACGTTCTCGGCTGCGGGAGACATATCCGGGCCTTTGTGCACAGGGATTCCTATGCGCGCCGACACCAACCATTACGCCATGCCGGCCTCGGCACACGCCGGTTCAAGCCTCAGGAGACTGTCTCCACCCCCCTAACATTCTATTTTGAGGGCCCACAGTGTTGGCGGTCAAGAGTGCTCTCCGCGTCCTTGAGACCTTCGGTAGGTCGGGGCAAGCAATGGCTGGCGGACAGGATACGCGCAGCCCGCTCCGCTTTAGGGTTTCTCAAGGACGTGGGCGGCCGGCGTCATTGCCGCTGTCCCACGGTCACGCGCAGCACCTGCGTGCGATGATCGCGGAAGATGACCAACTCCACTTGCTTCCCGGCGGGCGTTAGACTGACCAGGTTGACCAGATGCGAGTCGTTTTCCACCGGCACCCCTCCGAACTGAAGGACCACGTCGCCGACCCGGAGCCCGGCCGCGGCCGCGGGTGAGTTCTCCGTAACTTGCACTACCCTGGCACCCAGGGGCCGGGGCAATCCCAATTCGACCGCCATTGCCGGCCCAAACTCCCCGTCCAGCGTTACGCCCAGAAATCCCCGCGTCACCCGTCCCTGCTCGATCAATTGCCGGGCCACCGCCAAAAACAAGTTGATAGGGATGGCAAAACCCACGCCCTCGCTGGCGCCCGATCGACTTGCGATGGCCGTGGTGATGCCCACCACTTCGCCCCGCAGATTGACCAGCGGTCCGCCGCTGTTGCCCGGATTGATGGCTGCATCGGTCTGCAAAAAGTCCTGCAGCCGGACGCCAGAATCGCCCAAGTCCAAATCTCGCCTTCCCTTGCCGCTGATGATGCCGAGCGTAACCGAGTTGCTCAACCCGAAAGGACTGCCCACGGCCAGGACGAAATCGCCTACTTCCAGCCGGTCGCTGTCGCCCAACGGGGCGGGTACCAGCCCAGGCGCCGACACTCCCATCACCGCCACGTCGGTTTCCGGGTCTTCCCAGATGCGGTCGGGCCGAAAGCGCCGCCCGTCGGCCAGCGTTACTTTGATCCCTTCGGGCGGGATACCGCCAATCACATGCCGAGCCGTCAGGACGTATCGTTTACCCTGGAGCTCGACGATCACCCCCGAGCCCGCTTCTTCCACTCGGCGACCCCGTGGGGCCTGGGCTGCCCGGTACGAGGCGTCGGCCTGGACGAATACCACGGTCGGGCCGATTAGCTTGGCCGCCGCCTTGATGATTGCCGACTGCCGTTCAAAGAATTCGGCTTGGCTTTGGAGTTGGCGGTACAGGTCCACCCGCTCGGCCTCTGCCGCGGGCATGGAGCGTTGGATCGCCGCGGGAAGGGCGGTCTGAGCGGGCCCTTCGGCCGCTACCGCCATCAGTCCGGACAAAATTACCCCTAGGGCCACCGGAGCAGCCCTGATCGACCGCACACATCGGCGGGCGGTTAGCACAAACCAAGTTCTCATGGCGCGATGATGGCACGAATTCGAATAGCTACGGTTGTGTGCCGACAAAAAGCCCCGGCAGGGATTGTACCAAAAGGCACCCCCCTCCGGGGCGTTCAAGCGCAGACGCGCTCCGCCAGGAGCCCGTTGCCCGACGATTACGACACATCCAGCTCCAGGTCGTTGATCGATAATTCGGAGTCGTGGGCGCCCCCTTCCAGGAGCCGGCCCCAATCGACTTCGCTGCCGGTGGCCGCGCCTTCGCGTTCCGCTTCGCGCTGGCACTTGATGCACAAGGTAGCGTAGGGAAGGGCATTCAAGCGGGCCAACGGGATATTCGTGCCGCACCCCTCGCAGATGCCGTACTGGCCTTCGCGCATCCGTTGCAAGGCGTTTTCGATGCGCGCCAACTCGCGGCTTTCGACTTCCGCAAGCTGGGAGCTGATTTCGTCCTGTACGGAATCCAGGGCCGCATCCACCACGTCGCCAGCCGACTCGGCCCGCAATTCCTTCAACAAGCTCAAATCGCCCGCCAACGCCTTGCGGAGCGCATCGCGGCGCTTGATCAAGATCTGATACATGTTCAGGATCGCTTCTTTACGCGTCATAGCTCCACACCCTTGGTGTCCGATCCTGGCCTGACTGAAGGCGTGTGCCCCCCTCAGATGAGCCGTCGTCGAACCCCCGTTTTGTCGCCTCCTGATCTGTCCGAACTACACGTCATATCGCCACGGCTGCGGCTGCTCGGCGGCCACTCGCGAACCCGCCCACAGAATCCGCAACCAAACTATAGTACGCAGTCCGAGGCCACAGTGCACAAAAATCTGTGAAAGTTTCTGGTACCCTACATGAGTGGAAATAACTAACCCTCTAGTACGGCACGGGAAAGCTCCATGTGCCACCCCCAACCCGTGTCGGCAGGGGGTACCGGTGACCACCTTGGGCGTTGCGCTCGCTCGGCCCAGGCCGTCCGGCGTTCTCACCGCTCCCGGACAACGCGACGGTGCTAACGGATAATCGTCAAAACCGGCAAGGATATGCAACCGTTTTATGCCGAACCGGTCGGACCTGCCGGTCCAAAGCCCGCTGGTTTGACCCGCCGGCCTCCGCAAGCTAAATGCGATAAGAGTTTAAGCGTCGAAAACAGCGCTGGCTTCCCCCTCAATTGGTCAGCCATACCCCCACTACGGTACCACCGTTATGTCTCGCTCTCTGGCCCTCCAGACGCCCAATACTTTAGATGCCTCGCAAGGTCCTTTGTTACTTCAAATTCGCAACGGCTCGCGAAGCGGACAGGTGGTGCCATTCGCCTCCAGCAAATGCACGATCGGGACCAGTGCAAGATGCACGCACAGGGTATTGGCACGGGGCGTCCAGCCGCTGCACTGCCTGATCATTCGCGGGGCGGCAGCCACAGTGGTTCGCAACTTCTCCACCGCCACGCGGCTGAACGGCCAACGGTTCGACGATGCACTTCTTCGGCCCGGGGACCGGCTGACCATTGGCCCTGTGGAGTTTCAGGTCATTTGTCTCCAAGCCCTGAACAGACAAAGGGTTGCGCCGGCCGGCCCATCCTCGCCGACTGCGCAAACCCCGCATATCGCCCCCCATCCAGCCAGGGGCGACACCTTGGCAGTGGGAAACCGGCCGCCAGAACCAGACACGTCCCCGGCTGAGGTCGGTGATTTTGGACAAGCGTTGCCCGCATTGCCCGAAGCGGAGGCCGAACCGGCCAAGCGGCCGACGGAACTGGACGCTCGCCAAAAGGCACTCGATTCGCAAGCGACCGAGTTGGCCCGGCGCGAGGCCACGCTGGAGTCCCTCCTCCAAGAGGCGGAAACCCGCCACCAAGCCTTGGAGGTTCGGCAAGCGGAACTCAACCAGCGCCAAGCCGAGTTGGACCAGCGCCAAGCCGAACTCGACCAGCGCCTGGCCGAATTGGATGCTCGACAAGCCACTGCCAATGATCAGCGGTCACGCTTGGAGCAAGCGCAGGCCGAACTTCAAACCCGCTGGGCCGATTTATCCAACCATCAGGCGGAGATCGACCGGCAGCAGGCGGAGTTGGAAGAGCAGTGGGCCGACCTGAAGCGTCGCCAAGCTGAGTTGGACGCTCGCCACGCCTCGCTGGACGCCCGCCAAACGGCGCTGGATCGCCTGGAATCGGAACTGCAGGCCCGCCAAGATGAGCTTGCGCGCTGGGAAAGCTCGCTGCGCGATCAGCAACAGCAGCTCGACGACGGGCTGGCAAAGTTGCACCGCGGGCAGTCCAAACCGACCGGGCACGAAGCGGCTCCAGGTGACGAAGCTAAATCTTCGACTGCTCCGATGGGGCGACCGTTGCAAATGGCGGGGTTTGAGGACAATTCCCGCGCTGGGCCGCCCATGCCAGCGGATCAGGGAGAATCGGGCGAGCAAGGCCGTGCGACCGAACCGGCCATGTCGCCGTTTTCGTCCTTTTCGGCCAAGGAGCCCCAAAAGCCAGCGAACGCTCCGGTCGATGCCGAGACTATTTTTCAGCGTCTGGGCATCCGGCCGCCGGTAGATGACGAGGCCGAGGAGACCGTGCTCAGCGGCACGACCATCGGCCTGGCCAGTACGTCCAACCAAGCTTCGGCACCCCATGCCGAGGAAGAGTCGATCGACTCTTACATGGCCCGGCTGCTGGAGCGGCTGCGGCAGCGATCGGGGCCGCAGGCCGCGACCGCCGAACGCGATGAAGCCGCTGAGAAAAACTCCCTGCCGGCTTTTCCCACTATCGGTTCCTCGTCAAGCACTGGCGAGGAGGCAGGGGCCGATCTTACCGCCAGCATGTCCGATTCGCCGGGACCAGCGGCACAGTCTGCGTCCCTCCAGTCACGCCAGCCACGACCCATGCCCAAGTCGGCGGCCCCCGAAGATTGGTCGCACCTGGCGGCGATGCGGGAACTGGCCAACCTCTCGGCCCGCAATGCTTTGGACCGGCACGGCCGGAACATGCTGCGACGCGCCATTCGCAGCAAGTTGGCGGTAGTACTGCTGGCACTGCTGGCCGGCAGTACCTTGGTGGCCCTGTGGTGGCGGCTTGGGGCCGGCGACTTTGCCTATCATGCGGCCCTGGTGTGTTACTTGGTGGCCGTGGTCTGGGGCATCCAGTACGCCGTGCTTACCGGAAGGCTGATGGTCAGCCGGTCCGGCCATCTGGGCTGGCGGTTTTCTCCCAAGCCGCGATCGCCGATCGAGCAATCGGCCGAGATCGTGGACTCCACCTCCGTGCCGCAGCAATCGCCCGCCTCCCCCGAAGAGGCTCCGGCCACCGAAGCAGAGCCTTCCTGAGACACCGCGTGCTGCCGTTGA
>Ga0123519_10011589_pt1 | contig 12979 bp, 10 predicted proteins | sample YelNatPaOPRAMG02_FD_87396 | JGI IMG/M metagenome (GOLD analysis project Ga0123519, IMG submission 87396) | Hot spring microbial communities from Yellowstone National Park - Yellowstone National Park OP-RAMG-02 (version 2) | ecosystem: Environmental > Aquatic > Thermal springs > Hot (42-90C) ...
ACTCATCTAAGGAGCCCAGCTTCATTTTCACGCATTCCACAGAGTTAACCCATCCATCATGTCCAGTGAACCTAACGGGGTTTGTGAGGAACATGAACCTCACCCCTTCCTCCTCAGCGTTTCTAACCTCCTCAACCCTGGCAGGCATCTCCTTCCTGGTCCTTCGATACAGGATGGTAACCCTCCCTCCTCCAGCCCTCAACGCCACCCTCGCCGCGTCAACGGCTACGTTTCCCCCTCCCACCACCGTGACCTCACCGCCAATGTAGAGCGGTGTATCGTATTCATCGAACAAGTAGGCCTTCATGAGGTTACATCGGGTGAGGAACTCGTTAGCCGAATAAACGCCGTTCAGGTTTTCACCGGGCACGTTAAGGAACAACGGGGGGCCAGCGCCCGTTCCTATGAAGATCGCTTTAAACCCTTCATCGAATAATTCTTCCAATGTAACTGTTTTCCCAACGATTACATCCCTTTGGAACCGTACGCCCATCTTGGCGATGGAGTCGACTTCAGCCTTCACAATTCTTTTGGGAAGCCTGAACTCCGGTATACCGTATGTTAACACCCCACCGTACTCGTGCAACGCTTCGAACACGGTGACATCGTATCCTAAGCGGGCTAGGTCACCGGCTACGGTGAGGCCTGAGGGACCGGATCCGATCACGGCCACGGTTAAACCGTTCTCCTCCCCTCGTTCCGTGAATTGGAGGTTTCTGGCTAACGCGTAGTCGGCGGCGAACCTTTCCAAGCCACCGATGTTCACAGCCGCGCCCCTCCGGTTTAGGACGCAAGCCGCTTCGCACTGGGTTTCCTGGGGGCAAACCCTACCACACACGCCGGGTAAACTGTTCTTCTCTCTAATCTTCCTCGCAGCGGCTTCGAAGTCACCCTTTCGAATGTAAGCTATGAAGCCCTTTATGTCTATTTGCGCGGGGCAACCGGATATACATGTGGGGTTGGGGCATTGCAAGCATCTTTCAGCCTCGGCGAGGGCTTGCTCCTCCGTAAACCCTAAGGCGACTTCGTTGAAGTCTCTAATCCTTTCCTCCGGGCTTCTCTTAGGCATCTGTGTCCGCTTGAAGGCGTCTACGCTATGTTTCATGGGGATTCCTCTAAAAACCTCTGTAAAGCCTTTTTCTCCGCTTCTAGGTACATTCGCTGACGGGCCATCAACTGTTCGAAGTCTACTTCATGGCCGTCGAATTCGGGGCCGTCTACGCAGGTGAGCTTTGTTTCACCTCCAACCGAGACCCGGCATGAACCGCACATGCCTGTTCCATCAACCATGATGGGGTTAAGGCTTACCAGCGTCCTTATTCCATGGGGCTTCGTAGCCTCGGAGACGGCTTTCATCATGACCGCTGGGCCGACGGCGTAAACCAAGTCGATTTTTCCCCGTTGCGTGATGAGGTCTTTGAGGGCGTCGACAACCGTGCCCTTCAACCCCTTGGATCCATCATCGGTGGTGAGGTAAACCTCGTCCGCGAGGACTTTAAACTCCTCCTCCAATATGAGGAGGTCAGCGCTTCTCGCTCCTAGAATGGCTGTGACGTGGTTGCCTGCTTTTTTAAGGGCTTGAGCCACTGGGTAGGCTTCAGCCGCGCCTACTCCGCCCCCGATAACCGCGACGGAGCCGTAGTGCCGCTCTTGAACCGGCTTCCCCAACGGGCCTACGATGTCTAGAATCGAATCCCCTACGTTTAGGCGGCCCAGCTTCAACGTGGTTTTCCCCACCTCTTGAAAGATGAGCTCCACCGTGCCCCTATCCAGGTTTCGCTGAAAGATTGTGAGAGGTACCCTCTCCCCTTTCTCATCCACCCTCACGATCACGAATTGGCCGGGCTTCGCCTTGGCGGCTACCCGCTCCGCTTTTATCTCCATCCAAACCACGTTTCGACATAAACGTTTCTTGGAGATCACATTTCCCATATGTCCGTCCTCTGTCAAGTTGGTGTTGGAAACTCCTCCTCTTTGGATACATGCTTTAAAAAAAGCTTTTACTTTCGAACATCCATAACCGCGGTAGTCAGCTAATATAAAAACAGTATTTATACCGCGGGGTTAAGTGTTAGGTATGTTAAGGGAGATCGGTGAACGAGTAGGCGCCGTCGAGCTCTCATTTCGAAACGAGCCCTGTAGGGTTGTTGCGTTGAAGCCCATACCTAAGATGGAGGTGGCTGGAAGGGTAATCGGCCCCGTTGAGGAAGGGGTGGAAGTTGAGTTGCCCATATGGGTCGCCGATAGGCTGGTGGAGGCCGGATACGTGAAGCATAGTGTAAGTGGGGAGCTTACGTTGGTGGAGTTAACCAAGGTGCATTGGAGGGAGTCCCTGCCGAAGTCTAGGAGCGTTTCAACCCTTCCCCCAGACTTCTACTGCAAGCTGAGAAGGATGCTAGGGGAATTGAAGGCTAAGGGTCAGAGGGACATGGAGAAGTTGAAGGAGTATGAGAAGGCGATGTCCATTTCCAACGATGTCTTAAACTGTCGGTTGAAGAAGATCGTTTCCTTAGCCTCATCTCAATATCAAACCGAGGAGGTGAAGAGAAACCTCACCTCGGAGGAGAGAATCCTCTTGGAGGAGGTTTCCAAGCTCATCAAGGATTGGAGGGAAAGCGTTTTGGAGGCGCGTGAGTAGTGGAGAGTCTTCAGCAAAGCCCTGAGGAAAGGTTTCTAGAGTTCTACAAAACCTTCAAAGACCCGGAAGGCGAATACAAGTATAGGAAACGCATCTCTCAAATGGCCGCCCTTGGGTTAAAATCCCTCGTCGTGGACTTCGATGACTTAATCACCTTCGACCGGGAGCTGGGTAAACTCCTGGTCGAGGAGCCTGACAGATGCTTGGAATACGCTGGGAAGTCAGCGTTCGCTCAGTTGTCGATGGAGGACCCGGAGTACGCGGAGCAGTTGGAAAAGGTTTTCGTCAGGTTCAGGAGACTGCCCGACAAACAGCCGTTGAGGAAAATCGGCTCAGACCACATTGGAAGCCTAGTCTCCGTAGACGGCATCGTGGTGAGGGCTACACAGGTGAAACCCATCATCGTGAAGGCCGCCTTCAAATGTCGACGATGCGGGGAGATGACAACGACGGCTCAATCAGGGGCTTTTCTCAGGGGACCAATCCTCTGCCCATACTGTAAATCCAAGGGCCTAGACCTCTCCTTCGAAGACTCCTCCTTCATCAACCTTCAGGAGTTAAGGGTTCAAGAACGGCCTGAAGACCTCCCCCCAGGTCAGCTACCTCGATCCATAGATGTCTTGTTAACAGAGGACCTGGTGGATGTGGCGAGGCCTGGAGACAGGGTTACCATCACCGGCGTTGTAAGGGTCCGACAAGAATACTTGACCAAGGCGGGAAGGCTGAGGACATCCGAGCTTTACTTGGAAGCCAACTTCATAGACATCCCCAGCAGGGAAACAGAGGTTGTAGACCTCACCCCAGAGGAGGAGGAGAAAATTAAGGGTTTAGCCAAGGATCCCTGGATCCATAGGAAGCTCATCGCCTCCATCGCCCCATCCGTTTACGGATATCAACACGTGAAGGAGGCCATACTCTACCTGCTCTTCGGAGGTGTGAGGAAAATTCTACCCGACGGGGTCACTATAAGAGGGGACGTCAACGTTCTCTTAGTAGGGGATCCGGGAACGGCGAAAAGCGTCCTCCTCCAATACGTGGCTAGAATCGCCCCTAGGGGACTCTACACCAGCGGTCGAGGCAGCACCGCCGCGGGGTTAACAGCCGCCGTCCTCAGGGAGAAAACGGGAGGCATGGTGTTGGAGGCGGGGGCGCTGGTGTTAGCTGACAAAGGGGTGGCTTCGATAGATGAAATCGACAAGATGAGGCCTGAGGATCGAGTGTCCATTCACGAGGCGATGGAGCAGCAGACCGTAAGCGTGGCGAAAGGCGGCATAGTGGCAACCCTCAACGCTAGGGCCGCCATACTGGCCGCGGCCAACCCAGCCCTAGGAAGATACGACCCTTACAGGCTCGTATCCGAGAACATCAACCTCCCCATCACCATACTCTCAAGGTTCGACCTAATCTTCGTGATGAGGGACATCCCCGACGTTGAGTTGGACTCCAAGATGTCGGAGCACATACTCACCCTACATCGTTTAGGCGGGTCTCCGGAGGAGCCTCCCATACCACCGGACCTCCTGAGAAAATACATCAGCTACGCGAAGAGGATTGAGCCCAAGCTAAGTGAGGAAGCGGCCTCAGAGCTGAGAAACTACTATTTGAAGATGAGGTCTGTTTCAGCGCTTTCCACCGAGTCCCCCATAGCCATCACCCCCAGGCAGTTAGAGGCCTTGGTGAGATTATCGGAGGCGAGGGCGAGGGCCTTCCTCAGGGATACGGTAACCGTTGAAGACGCTCGAGCCGTGATTGGGTTGATGAACGCCTCCCTTCAAGACGTGGGAATAGACACGAGAACCGGGCAGATCGACATAGACGTGATCATGACGGGTAAACCGAAAAGCCTCCGAGACGTCATGCAAGCCGTGCTCACAAACGTCTCAGAGCTGGATAAAGAGGTGGGCATGGTAGAGGAGTCCAAACTGATCGAAGAGTTATCGAAAGCTGGATTCAAAGAGGAAGAGGTGAGAAAGGCCATAAACCAGCTTTCCAGAGAAGGGTTAATCTACTCACCCAAACCGGGATATTTAAAGAAAACCTCAAGCTAAACCCACATCCATACCCTAAAATAAAAGTAAAGGTAATGTAAGCTAACCAAGCCTTGAAGCTGGTATCCTGGTTTGCTGGTCAGCGAGCTTAACATCCCCTCACCCGTGGCTAAGCTGCTCATGGACCGTGGGATAAGGGAGCTGTATCCCCCTCAAGTGGACGCTGTCAAGGCGGGGGCGTTGGAGGGGAGGAACATTTTGCTGGCTTCCCCTACTGCCAGCGGTAAAACGTTGGTGGCTGAGCTGTGCGTGTTAAAGCACGTGTGGGAGGGGGGTGGTAAAGCCCTCTACCTTACCCCGTTGAGAGCCTTGGCCAGCGAGAAATATGGTGAATTCAAGAAGTATGGTGGTTTGGTGAAGCCTGATGGGAAGCGTTTCACATCGGCCATATCCACCGGTGACTACGATAGCTCGGATCCTTGGTTAAGCCGGTTCGACGTCGTGTTAACGACCAACGAGAAAGCGGATAGCTTGTTGAGGCATAAATCCAAGTGGCTGGAGGACCTCACGGTGGTGGTGGCCGATGAAATCCACTTGATCACCGAGCCTCGAAGGGGGCCTACCTTAGAGGTGGTTCTAGCCCGGGTTAAACAGGTGAACCCGGATGCTCAGCTCATCGCCCTCAGCGCCACGGTGGAGAACGCTGTGGAAGTGGCTGAATGGTTGGACGCGGCTGCGGTGACCACGGAGTGGAGGCCCGTTCCCTTGAAGGAAGGAGTCTACCATAGGGGTGAAGTGATGTTTAAGGATGGGTCTTCAAGGCTGATCAGCCAGGAAACAGGCGTACCCTCCATCGACATCGCCTTGGAATCCGTCGCCAACGGAGGTCAGGCGTTGATCTTCACGGAGACGAGGAAGTCCGCTGTGGACATGAGCCGGAAAGCCGTTAAGGCCTTAACCCGCGTCTGTAAAACAGGTAGGTTGGAGGGGAGGGTGGCTGAGAGGATTCTGGGGGCCCGTGAGAAGACCCGGCTCAGCGCCATACTCGCCGAGCATGTAAAAGGGGGGGCGGGGTTTCATCACGCTGGCTTAAGCGCTGAGCATCGAAGACTCGTCGAGGACGCGTTTAGAAGCGGGGTGATAAAAATTCTCTCAGCCACTCCAACCCTCGCGGCCGGCGTCAACCTCCCCGCTCGAACCGTGGTCCTCAGCAGCTATGAGAGATACGAGCCTGGGTATGGTAGATACCCGATTTCAGTGTTGGAGTACAAGCAGATCTGCGGCAGGGCTGGAAGGCCGATGTACGATCGGTTCGGAGAAGCGGTTTTAGTGGCTAAAACCCTTGATGAACAGGAGTTCCTGATGGAGAAATACGTGTTGTCAAAGCCTGAGAAGCTATGGTCCAAACTGGCCGTTGAAACCGTTCTGAGGCCCCATGTATTGTCCACAATCGCCACAGGATACGCGCGTAGCGAGGAGGGTTTAAAGCGGTTTTTCTCCGGAACCTTCTTCGCCCACCAGTATGGGGAATGGACGATTGAGGGGAAGCTGGGCCACGTGTTAAGGTACCTGTTCGATGAGGGCATGGTAGACGTGCAGGGCTCTCGGGTGGAGGCTACGAGGCTGGGGAGGAGGGTTTCGGAGCTTTACATCGACCCCGAATCCGCCGTCGTCATCCGGAGCGGCTTAGGAAAAGAGCCTCAAGTCCTCTCGGAGCTAAGCTACTTGCATTTAACGTCGAAAACCCCGGATCTCTCCCCGAAGCTACATCCTAGGGCGAGGGAGAAGAAAGCCCTCGACGAGTTTGTGGAGGAGCATCAATTCGAGTTTTTCGGAGGAATCCCAGACCCCTACGTGGACTTCTACGAGTATGAGGCCTTTCTAGCCGAGGTGAAAACAGCCCAAGTGCTGTTGGACTGGGTGAACGAGGTTCCGGAGGATGAAATTTTGAAAAGGCATGGCGTTGAGCCTGGGGACCTCGCACGCCTAGTGGAGTTGGCTAACTGGCTCCTATACGCCGTGGAGCAGCTGGCCCCTCTATTCGGAAAGGAGAAGCATCAACCGTTTCTGAGGAAGCTGAGGCTTAGGGTTGAGGGTGGTGTGAGGGAGGAGTTGGTTCCCCTCGTCCAGTTGAGGGGGGTCGGACGGGTGAGGGCTAGAGCCCTATACAACTCCGGTTACCGCTCCATCGAAGACTTGAGGAAGGCTCCCGCCGCGGCCCTGATGGCTGTTCCCACCATCGGACCTGAAACCACAAGGATGATCAAGGAGCAGGTGGGGGGTAAAATGAGTCGAGAAGAATGGGTGAGGCTGAAAAAAGAGGCTCGAGCCTTGGAGCAAAAGTTAATCTCAGAGTACCGGGAAGATTGAAGTCGGTGAGACAAGTTTTACCGGGGAGGTTAAAATGCCCATATGTCCAATAGACGCGGGAAGATATGGCACCGAGAAGATGCTACGCGTGTTCAACGAGGAGGTGAGGCTTCAATTCATGCTGGACGTGGAGGCCGCTGCGGCTCGAGCTCAAGCCATCCTCGGCCTCATACCCAAAGAGGCCGCTGAGGAAATCTCCTCCAAGGCGAACCTCCGATATGTGAAGGTGGATCGATGTAGGGAAATCGAGGAGTCGATAGGCCATGACGTGATGGCTGTGGTGAAGGCTTTAACCGAGGTGTGTGGAGAAAAGGGGAGGGGATGGGTTCACTACGGTTTAACCAGCAACGACGTCTTGGACACCGCTACAGGCATGCAGGTGAAGGAGGCCATAGGCGTTTTGAGGGAAAGCCTCATCAAGCTGTTGGAGGCCCTGCTTCGGAAGGCCGTTGAGTACAGGAACCTAATCATGGCTGGTAGAACCCATGGACAACACGCCGGCGTCATCACCTTGGGGTTGAAGTTCGCCGTCTGGGTGAGGGAGTTTCACCGACACTTGGACAGGTTGAATGAGGCTGAGTCCAGGGCCGCTGTGGGGAAGATCCTAGGCGTCGTGGGAACCGGAGCCGCCTTAGGGGATCAAGCGTTGAAGGTTCAAGAGTTGGCGTTGAAGGAGCTGGGTTTGAAGCCCGCGGACATGGTCACCCAAGTGGTTCAAAGGGACGTACACGCCGAGTTAATCTCAGTCCTCGCCAACATGGCCAGCAGCTTGGAGAAGCTTGGAACCGAGGTGAGAAACCTGCAGAGACCTGAAATCAACGAGTTGATGGAGCCCTTCAAGGAGGATAAGCAGGTGGGAAGCTCCGCGGTTCCAGCTAAAAGAAACCCGGTGAAAAGCGAGCGCGTCTGCAGCCTCGCCCGACTGGTCAGAGCCTTCACCATCACCGCCTACGAGAACATTCCCCTCTGGCATGAAAGAGACCTCACCAACTCCGCGAATGAAAGGTTCACCATACCCTTCGCCTTCATCCTTCTAGACGAAATGGTGAACACGATGACCCAGATCATCGAGGGTTTAAGAGTTCACCCGGAGAACGCTAAACGAAACTTAGAGTTAACCGGAGGGCTCATCCTCTCCGAGAGAGTCGCCACCGAGCTGGCGAAGAGAGGCCTTGGAAGACAGGAATCCCATGAACTTGTCCGGCAATGCGCCATGAAGGTCTACCGGGGTGAAGGAAGCTTCAAAAAAGCCTTAATCGCCAACCCCACAGTGTCCAGACTGATCAGCGAAGAGGAATTGACGAAGCTATTAGACTACTCCACCTACCTAGGCGTCACGCAAACCCTCATAGACGAAGCCGTTGAGAAAACGAGGAAAAGCCTCAACCTTTAACCCGTCTCGAACATGGGCGTTGACCATCGTTGGGGTCCATCGTAGCCGTCGTCGACCTTAAAAACCAAGAGGCTGAGGCGAAAGCGGCTAAAATCCTAGGGGCTTTAACCCATAGAGGACCTGACCGTCGATGCCTTGTAAGGAACGGGCAACTCATCGAGGTTGAAGGCGAACCTGATAAGGGGTTTGAGGGGTCACCCTACGCCATCGGGTTCAACGCCTCCAAAAGGCTTGGAGACGAGCCTCCACCCGGCGAGGTTAAGATGATCCTCGACGGAGAATTATACGGCGACTCCGTGGTCAACTGGAAAAATGTGAAGGCCATAGTCGAGGAGGACACTCGCTTCAGCGTAGGTTTGGAAAGGGTTGTCCGGGTTTTTGACGGAGCCTACGCCATGGCTTCAATGGATCAGCGGGGGATCCACGCTTGCCGGGACCCCCTCGGCCTTAAACCCCTGTATTATGGGTCGAAATGCGGCGTGCACGCCTTGTCATCTGAACGTAAGGGTTTATGGGTTCTTGGCATCCGAGACGCCTATCCTGTTCCCCCGGGGTCAACGGTCACGCTGAACCGGGATGTGGAGGTTAACCCCGTGTTCCCACTGGTTAGGTCAAGCCGTAGAATTGCCCGTCTAGAGGAGGCGGTGAACCAGACGGTTGAGCTGTTGAGGATGGCGGTGAAGCGGAGGATTGACGTCGACCGGGTGGCGGTGGCCTTCTCAGGGGGGTTAGACAGCTCCCTCATCGCTTATCTGCTCAAGGAGATGGGTTTGAAGGTTCAGCTTTACACCGCATCCATAGGAAGTGGAGTAGAGGTGGGGCGGGCCGTTGAAGCGGCTGAGGCGTTGGGCTTCCCCCTAACGGTGGTGGAGGTGCCTGTGGATGAGGTGGAATCGTATGTGAGCCGTGTCTTATGGTTGATGGAGGACCCGAACCCCTTGAAGGTGGAGATCGCTGTGCCCATTCTCATGGCCGCTGAACACGCCTCTAGGGATGGTTTCAACACGCTGTTTTTAGGCCAGGGAGGTGACGAGCTGTACGCGGGTTATAAGAGGTTTGAGGAAATGTACCGGGAGCGTGGGGAGGCTTGGGTTGAGCATGAAGTATACGTAAGCGTCGCGGAGTCTTATCTTAACAACTTTCAGCGCGACGAGCCCTTGCTCACCGCCTCCACGGTGAGGGGCAGATACCCCTTCTACGACCTTCAACTGGTAAGCCACGCCCTCTCGATTCCCGCTTTCATGAACCTACCGGGGTTAAATGGGTTGAGGAAAGGAGTGTTGAGGCTGGTTGGAAAGGCCTTAGGCCTCCCCCCCAAGGTATACCAGGCTCCGAAAAAGGCCGTGCAGTATGGAAGCGGATCCCATCAAGCCATCCGCCAACTCGCCCGTCGTCAAGGTCTAACCCCAGCTCAATTCCTCAAAAAGCTGTTCGATAAAATGTTCCACTCAAAGCCACAAACCTAGTGGAGAATGTGTGATCTTCGACGTGTCTGTTTCGCCGACACCGGGCTAAGAACTTCATCCGCTAACCTCATAGTTATTAAGCCGTCTCCCATGGAGGGTGAGGCCTACGAGGGCTGTGGATAGATGAATCAAAGCGGCGTCTGATATTAGAATTAACACGGCTTTTTTAAACGTTCCAATCGTATCCTTTAAGGTGGTGATTCTTTCAGTCACGGTTCCTATGATGTTTGACAAGGCTTTTATCAAGGCTTTAAGGAAGGCTATGATTTTAACTCCCCCTTCAACTATGGGTTTAAGGGCTTTGAACTCTGATAGTAGCTCTTGAATTTTAACTTCTCGAATCGCCTTTGAAAGGTCTTTAAAGCTCCCACCCATGCTTCGAAGGTTTTCAGCGAACTCCTCCGATATCAACCTTAAAGCCCAATTCTCTGAAGCCTGGATTAAGGTGAAAGAAACGGCGTCCAAGCCCTTTGAGAATTCCAGCATGGAGGCGAAGGACGTGTTCACGGTTTCAACCATTTCCTCCAATCCCCCTGCGAAACCTTCCATGGGACGCTCTAATTCCTCAAGGTTTAGGTAGGAGTCTTTCACCGCCCGCTCAACGTTTTGAAGATCCACTATGGCTGAGTTTAAGGCGGATTCAACTCCCCTCACAGTTGAGTTGAGGTATATTCCGGATAGAGGCCACGCGAATAACCCGGTGACTCCGAAGATGATTAGGAATAAGGGGATGAACCTGCTTAAAAGAAGCCTTAGACGACCCACCCCGCCTTCGATCATAACCTTAAGGTTGAACCAAGACGATTTAAGAGTTTACTTTAAACCAGGCTTCTTTACAAGTATTCTTCCGTCGACTTTGATAGTTAACAAAATTTCAATTAGGATGACTATTTTAGCGGTAGATGCAACCTATAGCTTTTAGGTCATCCTCTACAATGGATTTCCCCCGTCTTTTCCCCAGGAGAATTAGGGGGCATGCTTTAAAACCGGGGGTTAAGTGGTCTTTTCGCCACATTTCATACAATACTTGGATTCCGTTGGAATTGCCGCGCCACACCTACTGCAAAACTTGGGAGTAGCCTGTGCTTGTCGTAATCTTATGCCCTTTGATCGCCGCCTTAAAAGTAGCATCGCAGCTATGGCGATCACCGCGATGATCACGATCAATGTTATTAATCCACCGAAATGCTCCCAGAGGGATGGTGGGGGTTTTTCCGGTGTGGCCTCGACGTTAAAGTTTGCCGGTGTGCTCTCGCAGCTGTAATGGTTGTCGTCACCCGCCCACCTTGCCTTAACCGACCAGGGACCTGAGATATCGGGTTTGAAGATGTCTGAAAAGACGCCGGTTGAGGGGACAGTTACATGTTTTACCATTTCAAACCCATCGGGCCTTATGTACACAAGCTCAATGGTCGCGGCGACGGCGGGTGAGAGTGCCCCGCCTACGGAGACTTGCTCACCGACTTTGAGGCTGGAAGGGGTGACTGAGACTGAAAGAGAGGTCTCCCTCTTATTCTCCGCCACCTCCAGCGTTACGATGGTGGAGTGGATTTTGTCTCCTCCGGTTCCAGCGATGGTCAACTGATAGGTTCCAGGCTTTAATGAGTCGGGGATCCTAACTTTCAGGGTGGAAGCAAAGGTCGGTGAAGCCTTAGTTATACTGAAGGAATAAGTCGAGCCGCAGCAGATATCCGGGATATTTAACGTTACAGGTTGCGGGTTTCCGGAGACAAGAGTCACATAGACGGTGAAGGTTACCTGTTGTCCCGCCTTTATAGACTGGGTCGTCGGCGTGGCCTCTAACGTGAAGTCGAAGGGCTCCCGCGTTATCCACGGCCATCGAAACCAACCCCACCAGTCAAACCAGCCTCCCCAAAGCCACCGATACCACCAATTCCACCAATAGGTGGCCTTCGTAACCGTTGTAACCGTCTGTTCCCTAGTGGTGTAAGCCGTTGTAGTGTAAATGATCGTCGTTCCATATGGGTACTCAGGTGGCTCTTGACATGGGAATTTCCCAGTTTGTTTAACTACAATCGTTAGGGTATCGTATACTTGATACTCGTATGGATCGCTGCCAGCTGGATCCGCGTATACTCTAAGCTGATACTCGCCTGGAGGAGTCTCTATGGTCATAAATACATCCATTCTTATAATCCTTTCATAGTTTGATGGAGTCCCTTTCATTTCTAATCCAGTAAATTTCACGTTGCCCCTAAGGGGACCCAACAATTCCTCATCAAAGTGAATATGTATTGGCTTGTCGTTGTAAGTCGAAGTTACCATTACGGCGAAGACGGCATAGCACATCGGAGGAGCTATAACCACTCTGTCAGGCACCAGAGTAATATCCCATGGAGGATGAACCGGATAGACAGCGCATGTATACGTGGCTAAAGAGGAGCAGATCAATAGAAAACAAAAAATTCCTTTCAAAACAGCTTTCAACGCTGCCCAGCTCTTAGTTTTACACGTTCATTAAACGTTAATCACCTAAGCGGTTATATTAATTTTCCCTATAGGGCGTGTCCAAGAATCGGCTTCGGTTACGTGCTTTTCTCCAAGCACCGGAGGTGGAATGGGAAGGCGTACGAGGTTGGATTGCTCTTTGACGTCCTTGGTCTCATCCTTGAATCCATGGGCTTCGAATTGATGGTCGATGGAAGGGATGCGAAACTTCGAAGACCCGTTAAATTCTCCTTGAAGACGAGGACCTTTAAGGAGATGTGTAAGCTAACCCCAAGGTACGTTGAAAGCTTCCGTTCGCCCTGCTTCGACGAGAGGATCCCTAAATCTATATAAAGCTGGGAATAGAATCCTATATCTTTGCTCCAAAGGGGATATGATAGGATAGGTCACATTATGATAATATAGGGGATCCTTAGGCTTTCGATTTCCCTACCAGAATTTGCTTCTTTAAGCCTTCTCCCTGTCTCTGCTTACATCTCGCTCGAAGCTAGCTTATAGTTAACTTGTCCATGATTCTTCTACGGTTTATTTATCTCCCATTTTACATTCTAGTTTGATAATGGAGGTGGAAACATTGTTGGAGAGGATTGAAGACTACGATCTCGTTGAGGGTATGTCTGTTAACGATCTTGTTTTGCAGATGGAGAAGGCTTGG
>Ga0123519_10011591_pt1 | contig 12976 bp, 12 predicted proteins | sample YelNatPaOPRAMG02_FD_87396 | JGI IMG/M metagenome (GOLD analysis project Ga0123519, IMG submission 87396) | Hot spring microbial communities from Yellowstone National Park - Yellowstone National Park OP-RAMG-02 (version 2) | ecosystem: Environmental > Aquatic > Thermal springs > Hot (42-90C) ...
CTTACAGATGTCAACAAGATTCGCTTGGCAAGGCCTTTAGGGCGTCCTCTCCGGGGCTTCGTATTGCACCAGGGGGGTGGACACGCCGCGATGAGTTTCGAGCCCGCAGGGATCAGATCTGGTCTCCTAAATAGGCCTGAAGAACCTGTTGGTTCCGCTGAATCTCTTCGGGTGTTCCTTCGGCGATCTTCTTGCCGAAGTTCAGGACGTGGATCGTCTTGCAGATGTTCATCACCAGTTCCATGTGGTGCTCGACGATGATCATGGAGATTCGTTTCTCCTCCTGGATCTTCAACAGGGTCTCCATCAGCTCGCGTATCTCCCTGGGATTAAGACCCGCTCCGGGTTCATCGAGAAGAAGGAGTCTCGGATGGGCCATCAGAGCCCGTGCCAGCTCCAGGCGCCTCTGAAGCCCATAGGGGAGGTTATAGGGAAAGGCCTGGGAGTAGCCCTCAAGCCCGAGATAGCGGAGGTACTCCTTCGCAAGGGCCTCAGCCTCACGCTCCTGCCTCGTTACTCTGGGGTATCGGATCATCTCTTCCCATAAAGTGTATCGGGTCTTCACGCCATAGGCAACCCGGAGGTTGTCCAGGACGTTGAGATTTCGAAAAAGGCGGATATTCTGAAAGGTTCGTGTGATGCCGAGGGCCGTAATCCGATGGCACGGCCACCCTGTGATCTCTTTCCCATAGAAGAAGATTCTTCCTGAATCGAGGGGGTAGACTCCGGTGACAAGGTTAAAAACCGTGGTCTTACCCGCCCCATTCGGGCCGATGATACCGGTGATCTCGCGCTCTTTTTGGATCATCGAAAAATCGGAAACGGCAGACACTCCGCCGAAATTCTTGCTCATCCCTTGGATGCTCAGGACGTCCACGACCTCACCTCTCTTCTCTCTTGGAGAAGAGCCGGGACAAGGAGAATTCCCAGCCTCCGAAAAGTCCCTTCGGTCGAAACAGGGTGACAAAGAGAACGGCAAGGGCCAGCAGAACATCTCTCCAAACATCGACAAAGCGGAAGAACTCACCGAAGGAGTAGTAGATAATCGAGGTGGCGATGGCACCGGTAATGCTGTTCACTCCGCCCACGAAGGTGATGATTATCAGTTTTGCCGATTCGAGCCAGTTGAAGAGATTCGGTTCAATGAACATGATCAAGAAGGCATAGAGGGCTCCTCCGTAGGAGGTGATCGCCGAACTCAAGACGAAGACCTTCATCTTATGGCCATAGACATGAATTCCCATGAGAGAGGCCGCGAGCTCGTCGTCCCGGATCGCGATGCAGTTCCTTCCAAACCGAGACCGTTTCAGGTTGGCGATGAAGAGGGTGATCAGGACAATCGAAATCAGGATCATCGGAAGGCCAACCAGCTGAGGAATGCCCGCGATGCCGAGAGCCCCTCCTGTAAGCTGGGCGAGATGAAGAAGGGCTGCTCGAACCATCTCGCCGAAACCGAACGTCACGAGAAGAAAATAGTCTCGGTGAAGCCGAAGCGTGGGGATCCCGATGAGAAACCCGATGAGGGCCCCCATCAACACCGCCATCAAGATGGCAATGGGAAAAGGGATGTGGAGGTGGAGGTAGGCGATTGCGGCCGTGTAAGCTCCGATAGAGACGAAACCTCCTTGCCCGAGGGAGAAAAGCCCTGTCAGACCTGTCATCAGGTAGGCTCCAAGGACCAAGATGGTAAAGAGGCACGCAATCTCCAAAACCTTGACGTAAAAGGTCATCTCTTCTCCGAACGGTCTCTCGATACGTCGCCTAAAATCGGAACGTTACGAGAGCTCGGAGGCTCCTACCCTTTGGAGCATCAAATCCCCCGAACTCTCCTTCGTCTTCCCTATACCCTTAGAGGTGCGTTTCTGGACGTGACCGATTCGACTTCACCCTCGGGTTCACGCCTTGATAATGTATCTTTTTCCTGCGATCCCCTCCGGCCGGATCAACAAGAGAACAAAGATCCCGGTGTAGATGACGATCTGGGTGAGAGAGGATCCGATTTCAGCGATGAGAAAGCTTTCCACTCCTCCCAACAGGATTCCCGCCGCCACCCCACCCCCTAAACTTCCCATCCCTCCGATGATGGCAGCGATGATGCCCTTAAGAATCATGCTACCGATAAACGGGTCCACCGAGTAGGTCATCCCGAGCAGATATCCCGTGATTCCGCCTAATACACCTGCAATAAAGAAAGCGGCGGAAATGATACGGTCTACGTTGATGCCCATCAGGCTCGGAGTACGGATATCGGTTGAGGCAGCCCTCAAGGCGATGCCGATCTTCGTCCGTCGTAACACGTAGATCAGAAGCAACAAGACGAAAGCCGTGATACCGAGCATCATCATATAGCTTTTCGAAACGGCGATGCCAGCGAGCTGGATGCTTGTCTGTTTCATGAAAGGGGGATAGGGATAGTAGTCGTCGCCCAGGGTCGCCGCAAAGAACTGCTGGACGAGCATGGCCGCTGTGATGGAATTGACCAAGAATAGGGTCTGAGGGGCTCCTTTCAGGCGAATGGGCCGAAAGATGAGCTTCTCGATGATCACTCCCGCAACCCCTCCGAAAAGAGTCGTCAGAAGAAGCGTTGAGACGAAGTTTGCCCAGACGTACCGGGTGAGAAAGAAGCCGAAATAGGCACAGATCGCTACGAGACCGCTGTGGGAGAAGTTCGAAAATTTGAGAATATTGAAGATCAACCCAAAACCGACGGCCTCAAGGGCGTAGACCCCGCCCAAGGAGATACCGTTGAAGAGCTGCTGAAGGATGGTGCTGGTTTCCATGGGAGAATCGCGTCACAAGGAACGTAACGGGTTCCCCAGAAAAGGGGAAGGCCCTCGTTCGAAAGATTCGTAACCCTGTAAGCCCGGAGCGAGGCAGAGGAAAGCCCTCCACCTCGCTCTTCGAATTTCATCGCACCCTCACCTTCTCCTCCCGCTGGGAGAAGGTGAGGGTGCGATGACAAGCGGGAATGCTCGGATATCCACCGTAAGATTTCACAGATCTTTGGGGTAGTATTTGAGCCGGACGGTCTTGATCTTATCTCCCTCAAATTTAAGAATAGACATCTTCAGCCCGACTGGGCGATGGGACTTGGGATCAATATTAATCGTGCCAATGAGGCCTTCGAACTTTGTGGTGGTGGCCATGGCGTCTCGAACCTTCTGAGGATCTGTGGATTGGGCTTTCTGGATCGCATGAAGGATGAACCCAAGATCGTCCCATCCCGAAAACGAATGGAGGCGGGGCAGTTCATTGTACTCCTTTTTGTATTTCTCGATAAAACCCTGAAGGCTCGGATCGTCCCGTGAGATGTTGAGCGGAAAGTAGGCACCATCTGCTGCAGCCCCTGCTACCTTGTCCATCGGCTCAAACCAAGAGTTGTTGCCCAGGAAAGTCGATTTCAAACCCAACTCCCTGGCCTGTTTGGCTGCATTGGCGTTCTCCGGCACATAGTTCGGGATATAAAGGCCGTCCGGATTGAGGGCTTTAATCTTCGTCAACTGGGCTTTGAAGTCCATGTCCCCTGCCTGAAACTCAAAGCCACCGAGCATCTTCTTTCCCCGTTTTTTTACATAATATTCGAAACCTTTGGCCAGCATGTAAGAATAGGAGTTGGATGGGGTATAGAGCATGGCGAAGGTGTTCATCTTCAGCTCGTCGATGGCGAACCCAGCGATCATGTAGGATTGTTGATAGCTCGACGGTTGAATCAAGAAGAAGTAGGGGTTCACCCTCCCCGGATTTTCCGGGTCTTCCATTTTGAAATCGGGGGTTGTCACCCTCTCGTCCATGCACCGTGCCACCACAGGAACCTTCAACTTCTCGGCGACCGGGGAAACAGCGAGTCCGATATTCGACACCAGGGACCCATAGACCGCGCAAACCCGATCCTCATTGGAGAGTCGGGTATAGGCCTTGACGCCTTCTGTTGGGCTCGTCTTGCAATCATAGATAACCAAATCAATCTTTCGTCCCAGAACGCCTCCGCTCGCGTTCACCTCTTTAGCCAGAAGCTTCGACCCTTTCACAGCATCCGTCCCCCACTGGGCCGTTCCTCCGCTTAAGTCCGCATAGATGCCGATCTTGATCGGGCCTTCTGCGGCCATCAGAGAGTTCACAGAAAATACGGAAGCCAAAAGAACAATCGACCAAACCCATAGCCCTCTCTTCATAAAAACACCTCCTCCTTTGGGATAGGAATGAAATAAAGCCTGATGTTGCAAGAATCCCTGCACCAAGGACTCCGGTGAGGGCGCCAGAAAAGCCTTATCGCGACACCTTAAGGGAGCGCGAAGCATCCATTTCGGAAAACTCTGCTCAACTCCACACTTAGTGAAGCCTGCGACAAACCGTACGGATGTCAAGAAGACCCGTTTGACAAGGCCTCCAGAGCGTCCTCTCCGGAGGACCGGGCGGGTGAAGCCTCACCCAATGAACGAAGATAAAAGCATCTTAAGGTTTCACCAGGTGTCTGTCAAGTTTTCAAAAGGCCGAGAGTTGGTCTTTCTCGATTTGGCGAAGTTTTTCGCGCTGGATGCCGCTCAAATGCTCCAAGGGCGGCTGGTTCAGAATTTCTTCCACCCGATCTTGAGCCCTCTCGCAGAGGTCCTTTTTTCCTGCCTTTTCCCACAGGGCCCAGCGCTCGCGGCTGAGGAGTCGGCTCAGCATCAATTCCTCGCGAAAATGCCGAAGGGTGTGTTCGTGAGAGAGGTAGTCTGCCTTTTGAGTTAGGGCCTTAATGACCGAAAGCGCCATCGTCTCTTCGTTGACCTCGATCCCTTGCCAGGCCCGGAGGATTCCGGCGGCGATCTCGTCATCGATGACCGCCTGCTCGGGACAGAGGGTCATGGTCGATTCGAGATTTCCGATGCCCCAGATGAGATTGACTCCTCCGAGGGCGTGAAGAAGACCGAGAAGGGTCTTCTCATAAGCCGCCTGGCCGTCGGGGACCTTTGATTCCGTACTCATCCAGGAAGCGGAGGGAAGGCCGTGAAAATGGGCGATGGCGCTCGCCGATGCCCCAAGAAGGCCACCCTCGGGGGCTCCGGTAAGGGTTTCGACCGCCTTCATATCGAAGGTGTGGGAAAAACCGAGGTTGAAGACAACCGGTCTTCCAGGTTCCAGAAGTTCGGCGATCACCACTCCGCTCAGGGCCTCGGCGTTGGCCAAAACAAGGGAGCCCGCGAGGGTCACCGGACCGGTCGTTCCGCAAATCACCTCCGAATTGATCATCAAAGGAATGCCGTAGCCCGAAGAAACGCGAAAAACCTCAAGGGCTGAATCGGACCAACGAAGGGGGCTTACGGCCGTAAAACCGAGGCTGAAGATGGGATGTTCCCGAAGGGATTGCCCATCCAGGAGAACCTCTGCCATCGCGATGATCACCCGAACGCCCTTCGGGGTGAAGATGACGGGGCGAAGATGCTTTTGGGTGTGCTCGGCCATGGTCCGAAACCCGACGAAGTCTTTTGCCTCCGGCGGATAATCGGAGATGTTTGTTCCCACGATGGCATGGAGGTGCGGAAGCTCATTTGCCACACGACAAAATTCGCTGTAAGCCTCCCGGGTGAGTTCCCGCCGCTCTCCCTTCCGAAAGTAGAACATGGCGTTTCCGGCCCAAAAGAGGGGGTGACTTCCGGGTCTGACCTCTGTGAGGGTTCCCTTGAGGTCCGCCAATCGAACGGCGGAGGGAGCTTTCTTAAGACAGGATTCGATCACGGAACGGGGCAAAAGGAGGTTTCGATCGCGACCCGCCTTGGCTCCATGCTCAAGAAGGAGGCCTCGGATTTCGGGATGGGTCACCATCACTCCAACTTCTGCCAAAACCTCCAGGCTCGCCTCATGGATCTTTTCGATCTCCGATCGGCTAAGAAAGGTTCGACGCGTTTCTGTTCCCAATGTTCTTTTCTCCTTGCGAGATTCGACCCCTCCGCTGCATAACGGAGCAGGATTTTTGAAACATTAGGGCCTCCTATGTCTTCTTTTCTCCCGGCCCACCCACGCCCCTCCAAACAGCCTCACGGGTCTTGCTCATCATGCCTTTGAAACGGGGGTTTCGAGCCACGATCGTGAGAACCGTCAGGGCCACCAGGACGATGCAGATGGGACGAGTGAAAAGGGGTGTGATCGCACCCGTCGTGAGCATGAGACTTCTTCGCAGGTTCTCATCGAGCATGTCGCCCAGGATCAGGCCCAGGATGAGCGGGGCATCGGCATAGTCCAACTTTCTTACACCGTAGCCGATGATTCCGAAGATGAGCATGATCAGGATGTCAAAAGTCCTTCCACTGATAGCAAAAGAGCCGATGGCGCAGAGGATGAAAACAATCGGCATAAGAATGTGGTTCTTGATGTTCAGAATCTTGACCATGGTTCGAACCATGCAGAGTCCCAAGACAAGCATGGCGAGAGTAGCCAAGAGGAACATGGCCGAGACTTCATAGACGTAGTTCGGGGTTTCGATCATGAGAAGGGGTCCCGGTCTCATACCGTGTAGCCACATGGCTGCCATGAGCACTGCAGCAGGAGGGCTTCCGGGCACCGCAAGGGCAAGGACCGGAATAATCGCCCCTCCCACGCAGGCGTTGTTGGCCGTTTCGGCAGCGATGAGGCCTTCTTCGGCTCCTTTGCCGAATTTCTCCGGAGTCTTGCTTGCCCGATGCGCGAAATCGTACGCCACATAGGAGGCGATGTTTTCCCCTACTCCCGGGATTGCACCGATAAAAACGCCGATCAAACCGGAGCGTATGATATTCTTCCAGTTCTCCCAGAGGTCTCGGAATCTGGGGATGACCCTGCGGATCTGCATGGCCTTTTCCTGGGCCTGAGGTTCGGAGAGGGAAATGAGAACCTCGGGGACACCGTAAAGGCCCACAAGGGCCGGAATGAGGGAGACCCCACCCGAAAGCTCCACGCTTCCAAAGGTGAACCTCGGATAGGCCTGAATCACATCCATGCCGATGGTGGCGATGAGAAGGCCCACGATCCCGGAGATCCACCCCTTAATGGGATCCTTCGGAGCGGTCAGGTTTCCGCAGATGACCACCCCAAAGAGGCTCAGCCAGAAGAACTCGAAGGATCGAAATTCGAGGGCGATCGCTCCTAACCAAGGAGTAAAGAAAGAGAGAAAGAAAAGACCGATCATCGATCCCAGAAAAGAGGCTGTTGTGGCAAGACCGATGGCCTCTCCAGCCCGGCCGCTTCGGGCCAGTGGATAGCCATCGAAAACCGTGGCCGCGGCAGCAGGAGTCCCCGGAATATTGATCAGGATCGCAGAGCGACTTCCTCCATAGATGGCCCCGACATACATGCAGATCAGAATCAGGATCGCATCCCCTGTGGCCCACTGAAAGGTGAGGCCCGTCAGAAGGGCAATGCCCATCGTGGCCGTCAAGCCAGGCATCATCCCAACGGTAATCCCGAGCAAGGTTGCCCAAAAGACTTCGAAAAGGGTGTGGGGGTTCGTAAGAAGCTTCAAAAGCTCTTGAAAAAGGATCAAAGGCCCCATTCAGAAAACCCCCCTTGGCAAGGGAACCAGGAAGACCCTCTGAAAGATAAAATAGACCGCAAAGGAGACGGCAAAGGCGAGGGCCAGGGAGAAGTACCATCTCCCTCGGCCGAAGATCATCATCGACGAAAAGAGATAGAGGGCCGTATCGACGGTAAAAGGCAAAATCACCAGCAACTGATAATATAGAGCGAAAAGGCCGAAGCAGATAAGGATCCGTCGAAAGATCGGGGAGCGGATGAAACGGCTCAAATCCTCGGTACGGAGTCGAATTTGGTGGCCTCCCCTCTTGAGGGATCGAAAGAGAAGGTAAAGGCTCATGGCAAAGAGGGTGAGCCCCAGAAGGAAGGGGACAAAGCCCGGATTGGAGTAAAGACCTCCCCATTCCCCGAATCGTGGGAATTTGAAAACGGGATAAAGCATCATGAAGAGGCTTCCCGCCATCAAGCCGAGGGAGGTGATGAAGTCGGCCTTGGCCATCTGTTTCGAATCCATCTTCTGTCCCCTCTGGTCGGGTAGAAAAGGGGGACCCCTCGTGAAGGTCCCCCTTCTCATCGGTTCTTTTCGGGATCAAGGTTTCTTGAAACCGAACTCAGCCGGAGACTTCTTGGCCATGCCGATCTCCTGGAACATCCAGTTGACGATGGAGCCGATCCGCTCGACGGCTTCGTCGGCCTCCTTACCGCGGATGTTGACGGCCTTGCACGCCTTCTGGTCGGCAAGCCTCTTGAGAGACTCGGACTGGCAGGCCTTGTCAAAGGCCTCATCGATCACCTTCTTCACAGGCTCAGGGATACCCCTCGGAATCTGAAGGCCGAAAAGATAGCCAAGGGGCAGGTGATTTGGGATGAACTTCATGACAGGCGGGATCTCTCCGTAGCCGGAGATCATCAGGGGTTCCCTCGACATGACAGCCAGGGCTTTGAGCTTCTTCGCCCGAAGCATATCAGCCACCTCGAGGGAAAGTTGCATGACCGTGTCCACCTCTCCCTGGACGGTGGCCACCACAGCCGGATAGCCTCCTTTATAGGGGATGTGTTTGTATTCGATGCCCGTCGCTTTACGGAACGTCTCGGCTGCGGCATGACCTCCTGCTCCAACACCAGCCGAAGCGACTTTGACCTCACCGGGTCTTTTTTTCATCTCGGCGACGAGATCCAAGACGGTGTTGATCTTGGAGTCGGCGGGAACGGTGATCACGATGGGTGTGAAGATGGCATAATAGTGGTGCCAATCCCGATGGGACGGGTAATCGAGAAGGCCCAGGGTCTGATAGGTCACCACACTCCCATCCGCGTTGCCCGCCCATGTGTAGCCATCGTGTTTGGCATCGTAGACTGCTTTCTGACCAATCGATCCAGAGCCACCCGGCTGATTGACCACAGCGATCTTCTGCCCCAGGGTTTTCTCCATCTCCCCTGCCAGGACCCGGGCCGTCTGGTCCGAGGCTCCACCGGCAGCCCAAGGCACGATGATCGTGATCGGCCTTTCGAATTTGAACTGAGCCGATGCGAAAGAGGCCGAAAAGAGAACCAGAAGCCCAACGACCCAAAAAACCTTTCGTCTCATCATAATCCCCTCCTCGAAGCAAAGTATTTGAAACCAAGCAGAGTTAGTGTATAATGAACCGAGGATTTTTTCAACCGGGGTTTTTTTTCACCCGATAGGAGGAAGGCCCATGAGTTCCTGTCTCCGTTCCTTTGAGGTGGATCGTCTCAAGGTCAAGATCTTTTCGGATCGAAAGGCTATGGGAAAGGCGGCTGGAGAGGCTGTGGCCGAAAGGATGCGGACGATCCTCAAGACGAAGCCCAGACTTTTTGCCGTTTTTGCATCCGCACCCTCCCAGAACGAATTCCTCGACGAACTGGCCCAAAGCCCGAACATCGACTGGAAGCGGGTGGTTGCCTTTCATCTCGACGAATATGTGGGGCTTCCGACAACGTCACCCCAAAGCTTTGGGCAGTTTCTTCGGGAAAGGCTTTTCGAAAAGGTCCATCCCGGGGCCGTTCACTACATCGACGGGATGGCCGAGGACCTCGAGGCGGAGTGTCTTCGCTATGGGACCCTCCTCGAAACACACCCTTTTGACATCGCCTGTATCGGAATCGGAGAGAACGGCCATATCGCCTTTAACGACCCGCCTGTGGCCGATTTTGACGATCCGCGGTCGGTAAAAGTCGTCGATCTGGATCTCGCCTCGCGGGAGCAACAGGTCCATGACGGTTGTTTCAATGAGCTGGGTCAGGTTCCGAAAAGAGCGCTGACGCTAACGATTCCAGCGATCATGGCCGCACGGTTCGTCTATTGCATGGTCCCGGCTTCGAGCAAGGCGGAGGCTGTGAAAAAGACGCTGGAGGGGCCTATTACAACGGCTTGCCCGGCCACCATTCTGAGAAAACACGAAAACGCTATCCTTTTCCTCGACCGCGACTCCGCAAAGGGATTGAGAGCTCCAGGATAAGCGGTTGAAGGCTACTCATAGCGTTCAGCATGGCACCCAAAGAACTCGCCCACGAAAAGGAGGATTCCCATGGATAAGCTTAGGTTAGGCATGGTTGGTTCGCAGTTTGCCGCTCACCTTCACCTCAACAACTTTGGGAAGCTAAGGGGTTCGAAAATGGAGGTAGTGGCTATCGCCTCCAAGACGGAGAAGAGCGCTCGTCAGACGGCTCAGGAGTTTGATATTCCGGATGTCTACACGGATTATCGGAGGCTTCTTGATCGGAAGGATATTGACGTGGTCGATCTTTGTGTTCCCAACGATCTTCACGAGGAGATGATCGTGGCGGCGGCGCAGGCGGGCAAGCATATCCTCTGCGAAAAGCCTTTGACAGGCTATTTCGGGAAGGAGATCGAAGGCGAAGAGGTCGGCTTTCGTGTTCCGAAAGAGGTGATGCTCGAGGGAGTCCTCGAGAGCTGCGACCGGATCCGAAAGGCGATCGAGGCAAGCGGCGTCGTCTTCTGCTATGCGGAGGATTGGGTTTATGCGCCCCCTCTCGCCAAAATCAAGCGAATTGTCCGGGTCAGCGGAGGCACGGTGATGGACATTCGGGCCGAGGAGAGCCATTCCGGCTCCCATGCGGCCTACTCCCGAAGGTGGAAGACCTCGGGAGGCGGTGCACTGCTTCGTCTCGGATGTCACCCCATCGGAGCTGCCCTCCATCTCAAGTACTTCGAAGGTGAGCTACGCGAGGGCAAGCCGATACGTCCGAAATCGATCACGGCCGAGGTGGGCCACCATACCCGGATTCCCTCTTTCCAGAAAGAATCGAAGAAGTGGGTCGTGAGCACGTGGGAGGATGTGGAGGATTGGTCCTGCGTCATCGTCACCTTCGAAGACGGATCGAAGGCGACCATTTTTGCCTCGGATGGCGTCCTGGGAGGGACCCGAAATCAGATGCAGGTCTTTCTCTCCAATGCCGTGGCCTTTGCGAACATCAATCCAAACAATGCCGTGGAGGTCTATGCTCCGGATGCGGGCATCCTGAAAGACGAATACATCGCCGAGAAGCTCGAAACGAAGGCGGGTTGGAATTTCGCGAGCCCTGATGAGGATTGGATGCGAGGCTACCCGCAGGAGTTGGAGGACTTCGTGGAAAGCATCCTTCAGCGAAAACAGCCCATGTCAAGCCTCGATCTCGCCATAGACACTCTCAAGGTGGTCTATGGGGGTTACGTTTCTGCTGAGAAAGGGCAACGGGTTCAACTGGGCGAAAGGGTTTAACGTCGCCACTTCGTGCCTCGCAATGACAAGATGGAGAAGACGCTTTCCCTCCGATCCTGTCATTTCCAGGGAATTAATCTCGGGCGTGACTTTCTATAGGGGGATCAAGAGAAGCCATGAAGGTGATCTTTCACGAACGCTTTTATGAAGTCTATTCGACCGATCCCGCTGCGGCCCCTGGAAGGATGGAAGCGATCGTAAAGGCCCTTCAGGGGATCTTCCCCATCGCAAAGCCCGAACCTGCCGACGAGCGGGATCTTGAACGGGTTCACGGAAGGGCTCACATCGAGTCGGTCAAAAGAGATCCCTTGCTCTTCGAGGTGGCCCGCCTTGCGGCTGGCGGGGCGATCGCGGCAGCGGAAACAGCCTTCTCAGGCGAGGCCGCTTTTGGCCTGATTCGGCCCCCCGGTCACCACGCCAGCCCTCACTCCTGCTGGGGATTCTGTTACTTCAACAATGTCGCGGTTGCCCTCAAGAAACTGCTTCGCGACGGCAAGATCAGGCAAGCCCTGATCCTCGACTTCGATCTCCACTTCGGAGACGGCACGGCCCATATCTTTGGCGGTTCGAAAGAGGCGATCTACCTCCATCCCGAGGGTGCGACGCGAGAGGATTTTCTCAAGGCCCTCAGACAATCCTTGGAGAAGAGTGCGGGGTATGATATCCTCGCTATCTCGGCGGGTTTTGACCGACACGAAGAGGACTGGGGAGGGCTTCTTTCGACCGAGGATTACTTCACGATTGGCCAGTGGGCCAAGGCGTTCTCCCAAGACCATTGCCGGGGCCGCCGATTCGCTCTCCTCGAAGGGGGTTACAACCACGCCGTCCTCGGAGAGAACGTGAGACGTTTCCTTCAAGGGTTGAGCGATTGATAGCCTTCGTGGCGGATCGCGGCAAAAGAGACGGTGCCGAGGATCTCTCCCTGGGTTCGAAGACGATCCACGGCCTCTCGGGTCTTTTCGATGAGCCTCTCAAGAGGTACTCCTTCTTTTGCCATCTTGTTGAGCTGAAACTCCAATCCCATACGCCTTGGAAGGGAGAAGGCGTGGCTGATCTCGTCTCCGTCGAGCTGGGGAAGCTTCTTCTTCGTCCACAGGTAATAGAGCCGGAAAGGCTCGTCGGCCTCTTTGGTCGTCCTTCCGGCGAGCACAAAGGAGACGTGATGGATCGGGTCGATGGGAAGGAGCTCGCACTTCTTTCGCATGAATCGCTCGTACTCGGTGGAGAGAAAAGCAAGGCTCGCTCCGTAGAGGTCCAATATATCGTGGAGCCCTTCGCCCTGGAGAAAACGGTTTAGCGCCATCCCCATTTCCACCCCTTCCGCCGCTCCCGCAACCACCAGGGCACCATGAGAGGCGAGAGGAAAGATCCTCTCGAGGTGGAGCGAAATCTCGTGTCCCTCCGGGTCGAGCTGAACGCCACGGTTTTCAGCCGCGAGGACAATCCCATTCCTGTTTTTGGCAACGATAATCTGTGACATAGGTCCCTCCTTTGTCAAGAACGTCTTTCCTTTTTTGGACAGAATAAGGTTTTTGCCTCTCCGTGTGAACCTCCTTCCGGGGTCAAAAAATCATGCCACAATGGGAGACGCTTTTACATCGAAAGGGTTCGTCCGTAAGGCCAATGAAAAAAGATAGGGGTAGTGCATCCTGAGATGTTCCATGTAGCTCAGCCACTGTCCTACAAGGAGGCGGTAAGCACGGTTCATATCCCCGGCGAGATGGGCTCGATCGGTGTGGGGTAAG
>Ga0123519_10011593_pt1 | contig 12973 bp, 15 predicted proteins | sample YelNatPaOPRAMG02_FD_87396 | JGI IMG/M metagenome (GOLD analysis project Ga0123519, IMG submission 87396) | Hot spring microbial communities from Yellowstone National Park - Yellowstone National Park OP-RAMG-02 (version 2) | ecosystem: Environmental > Aquatic > Thermal springs > Hot (42-90C) ...
ACGCCACCGGCCTCAGCAACTACCTGATCGGGCAGGCAACGTTCGATCAGGTGATTCAGCGCACCGGCATAGAAAACCTCTTCCTGGCCAGTTCCGGCCCCATCCCTCCGAACCCCGCCGAACTCATCGGCACCGAAGCCATGAAAACCTTCCTCGATACCGCCCGCGAACAATTCGATATAGTGGTGATCGACACCCCGCCGTTCGGGCTCGTCACCGATTCCCTCATCGTGGGCCGCCTCTCCGACATCCTTCTGGTAGTCGTCCGCCAGATGTTTTCTCCCCGTGCCGTGCTCGACGCCATCGAGGATCTTTACCAGCGCCACGAAATGCCATCCACCGGACTTATTATCAACGACATCCGCGCCAGTGGCTACTACTACCGCTACGGCTACCGCTATTATTCCTACGGTTACGGCTATGGATACGGTTACGGCTACGGCACAAAAGCCGGATACTACGAAGACGAAACCCAGGAAACGAACAAAAACGCTTTTGAAAAATTCTTCTCCAAACTTAAGCGAAACTGAAAACAATAAATTACTTTGATGAAAAAGAGAGTGAAAGTTCCAATGTTCCAGAGTTCCAGAGTTCCAGAATATTTTTATTCCAGAGTTCCAGAGTTTCAATGTTCCAGAATATTTTTATTCCAGAGTTCCAAAGTTTCATTGTTCCGGAATTCATGAATTATAATGTTGCAAAGTTGAATTAACATGACTGTAAATCGTTTTGAAGATCTGGAAATCTGGAAAAATGCAAGAGAACTTTGTAAGAAAATCAGAGAAGCAATCAACCAAACAGCATTATCGAAGGATTTTTCGCTTAAGGAACAGATATTACGATCAAGCGGATCTGTAATGGACAATATCGCAGAAGGGTTTGAACGTGATGGCAACAAAGAATTCATAAACTTTCTTTACATCGCAAAAGGTTCGTTAGGCGAGACGCGCTCTCAGATTTACCGGATTTATGATGCAGGCTTTATGGACAAAGATTCCTACATCAGCCTGATTAACGATTGCCTAAGCCTCTCCGCCCAAATAAAGAAATTTATCAACTACCTTTCTTCATCTGAGTTTAAAGGCTCAAAGAAAAAACCCTAAAACACTGGAACTTTGGAACATTGGAACACTGGAACATTGGAACACTGGAACCTTGGAACGCTGGAACGCTGGAACACTGGAACACTGGAACTTTGAAACCCTGGAACTTTGAAACCCTGGAACCTTGAAACCCTTTACCCTCATTTGTGTTAACTCAGAAATATATTAATTGCAAATATTTAGCTCTTACATATTTTCTAATATCATAAATACAACCTTTGTAGTCAAATATGATGAAAGAAAGAGCACAGCCTCACCTTGTACAACTACCAAAAATTACTGACCCTCGCGGCAATCTATCTTTTATTGAGGAGGATACGCATCTGCCATTTAAGATCAGACGGGTCTACTGGATTTATGATGTGCCGGGAGGTGAGGTTCGCGGCGGACATGCCTTCAGGGAAACAGAAGAACTAATTGTCGCACTTTCAGGAAGTTTTGATGTGATTTTAAACGATGGCAGTAAAGAATACAGGTTTTCACTCAACAGGTCGTATTATGGTGTTTATGTTCCCCGAATGGTATGGAGAATGCTTGAAAACTTTTCTACCAATTCACTTGCATTTATTTGTGCATCTACTGATTTTTCAGAAGATGATTACATAAGAGATTTTATACTGTTTAAAAGCATTACGAATGTTTTTGAAGACGAAAATATTTGACTGTTCTGTCATCGAAGTGCCCAAAATTATAAGCAGAGCTGGAAGTATTTCAATAGTTGAAAATATAAAAAATATACCTTTTAAAATAAAACGGGCTTTTTATATTTACGACATACCAGCAGGAGAAGCAAGAGGCGCTCATGCACATAAAAAGTGTCACCAATTTATCATTGCAGCAAGTGGTAGTTTTGAAGTATTTATGGATGATGGTGAAAATAAAAAAACAATAACTCTGAACAGGCCTTTTTATGGTCTTCATATACCACCTGGTATTTGGGCACATGAACTTAATTTTTCTTCAGGTGCCATTTGCCTGGTTCTGGCTTCAGAAAAATATGATGAAAAAGACTATATAAGGGATTATAATGAATTTATAAAGTATAAAAATGATTCACCCCACAGCAGACGTACAGACTGAAAACATAGGAAATAGAACGCAAATATGGCAATATGTAGTTATATTGCCCGGTGCTAAGATTGGAAAGAATTGCAACATTAATGCACATTGTTTTATTGAAAACGATGTGATAATAGGTGATAATGTTACGGTTAAATGTGGTGTTTATTTATGGGACGGGCTGGTAATTGAAGATAATGTTTTTATTGGGCCGAATGTTTCATTTACCAACGACAAATACCCTCGTTCCAAAAAATATCCTGAAAGGTTTGATAAAATAATAATAAAAAAGGGAGCATCAATTGGGGCTGGAGCTGTAATATTAGGCGGAATTACAATTGGAGAAAATGCAATGATTGGCGCAGGTAGCGTTGTGACAAAAAATATACCTTCGAATGAACTCTGGGTTGGAAATCCTGCAAAGTTTGTAAGAAAAATTTTATAAGGTTAAGGTTGCGGTTGAGGCTGAGATGGGTCTGTCATTTAACTAAAGGGATGATATATGAAGGCTTTACCGAAATACCGGTCTGGCAAAAATCACATAAACTGGCAATTGAAGTATTCGATCTTACAGCAAGGTTACCAAGGGCCTAAGATTATGGATTAACGACACAAAGCCGGAGATCTTCAAATTGAATAACAGCTTGCATATAGGAAGGATTTGGCAGAAACACAAAAAAAGATAAAATAAATTTCTACACTATGGCCCTTGAATCTTCATTTGAAACACAAAGCCATATTTTATGTGTTAATCACCTGAATTATTTCGAGAAAGAAACAAATGAGAAGTATCTAAAGAAATACGACGATTTAATACATGAGTTGAATAAACTTATTAAATCATTGAAATAGTTTATGAGGTTGAAATTATGGTTATGGAAAATAAATAATTAGAAAAATAAAATCAGTTTTAATTCTAACATTAATCATCAATCTTAGACTTAACTTGAATCTCAACCTAAACCTCTATCTCAGTCTTAACCTCAGACTTGACCTTGATTAAATTCCTCGACATACAAAAAATCACTGACAGTTTCGAACCTGAGCTTTCCGAAGCAGTAAACCGTGTTATCCGCCGCGGTTGGTTCCTTTTGGGTGAAGAGGTGGCCAGATTTGAGAAGGAATATGCTTCATATATTGGTTCAAAACATTGTATAGGTGTTGCCAACGGCCTCGATGCACTGCGTCTTATTTTGCGTGCCTATATGGAACTCGGAAAGATTAAGGAAGGCGATGAAATTATTGTGCCAGCCAATACCTACATTGCCTCCATTCTTGCCATAACAGAAAACCAACTTCAGCCAGTTTTAGTTGAACCTGATATAAGTACTTACAATATTGACCCATATCTTATCGAAGAGAAAATCACCGAAAGGACAAGGGCAATAATGATTGTGCATCTCTATGGCCAATGTTCAATGCATCCGGAGATAGAACGATTGGTAAATAAATACAATCTTTTGCTTATCGAAGACAACGCCCAGGCAGCCGGCGCCTTCTACACCACACCCTCACTTTCAGACTCAACCTTTAAGCGAACAGGCAGTTTAGGCCACGCTGCAGGTCATAGTTTTTACCCGGGAAAAAACCTTGGGGCGCTTGGAGATGCGGGAGCTGTAACAACAGATGATGATGAGCTTGCTTATGTTATAAGGGCAATTGCAAATTATGGTTCCTCAAAAAAATATATCAACGATTATAAAGGGATTAATTCACGCCTTGATGAAATACAGGCCGCTGTACTTCGGGTTAAACTCCCAATACTTGATGCCGACAACAAGCGCCGCAGGGAAATAGCTCAATACTATTGCGAAAATATCAAACACCCGGATATTATTTTGCCAATTAACTCATCAGCTCAGCAACAAATCAGCACATCAAAAAATCATGTTTTTCACCTTTTCGTCATCCGCCACCCCCGCCGCGACGAACTGCAAAAATATCTTGCTGATAATGGTATCCAAACGTTAATCCATTATCCTGTACCCCCCCACAAACAAAAGGCGTATAAAGAATGGAATTATCTGACATTTCAGGTGACAGAACAAATACACAGGGAAGTCCTGAGTTTACCGATGAGTCAGGTTTTGAATGATGATGAAGTTGAAAAAGTAGTAAGAATTATTAATTGTTTCACAGTGTAACACAATGTTTTGCACAGTGTTACACAGTTTAAAAACCAATAACCTTTAAGAAATACACAGTGAAACACTGTTTTCCATTGTGAAACTCTGTGTAACTAATAAAATATGGATCTAAATACAATAACTCACGAGATTCTTGATTCAGCCTATAAAGTTCACACAGCTCTGGGCCCCGGGATGTTAGAATCAGCTTATAAAGCATGTCTTGCATATGAATTACGAAAAAAAGGACTGATAGTGGAGGAAGAAAAGCCGGTACCTTTGATTTACGAAGAAATTAAACTGGAATGTGGATATAGAATGGATTTGCTTATCGAAAATCAGGTAGTAGTGGAATTAAAAACTGTTGATTCATTTACGGATGTGCATTTTGCACAAGTACTTACTTATCTCCGTTTCAGTAATAAAAAAGTCGGTCTCCTGATTAATTTCAATGTAAAGAGCCTTAAAGAAGGCATTAAACGGGTTATTCTATAAACAAAACTCTGTGAAACACTGTGTAATACACTGTGCAACATTGTGAAACTAACAATTTGACTGAAGACCAAACCTCATACCGTCAGATTTTAAAAGCCACCTCTCTTTTTGGAGGCGTACAGGTTTTTCAGATTCTGATCAGTATTGTACGTTCGAAATTTATTGCTGTTCTGCTTGGCCCTGAAGGAATGGGCATAGCAGGTCTTCTTACATCAACCACATCATTAATAAGCGGGATCACCAACTTCGGACTTGGAACAAGCGCCGTTAAAAATGTGGCAGAAGCAAATGGTACGGGAAACACCTTAAGGGTTTCAATAGTTGTAACAGTCCTTCGCCGGCTTGTATGGATTACCGGAAGTCTTGGGATGCTGGTTACCGTTGTTCTTGCGCCCTGGTTAAGTGAAATTACATTCGGCAACCGTAACTATACCATTGCCTTTATATGGATCTCGGTCACTCTGTTATTCAATCAGCTCTCTACCGGGCAGATGGTACTTCTGCGAGGCATGCAAAAACTAAAGGACCTTGCCCGCGCCAGCCTGTACGGGAGTATTCTCGGCTTGCTTATCAGTGTTCCGCTCTATTACCTGTTTGGGATAGACGGAATTGTTCCCACAATAATCCTTTCATCAATAACATCATTAGCTCTTTCCCGGTATTTTTCGCAAAAAATAAAACTTCAGCCGGTAAAAGTAAGAAAAGTACGTACCATAGCCGAAGGGAAGGGAATGATTACCATGGGATTTATGATAAGCCTGAGCGGACTGATTACTTTGGGGGTTTCATATATTGTCCGAATCTTTATAAGCCATACGGGAGGTGTTGACCAGGTGGGATTGTACAATGCGGGTTTTGCTATCATTAATACTTATGTGGGCATGATATTTACAGCAATGAGCACCGATTATTATCCAAGGCTTTCCGCTGTGGCCCAAAGCAATGAGCAATGCAGGCAGGTAATTAATCAACAGGCCGAAGTGGCCTTGCTGATACTGTCTCCTTTAATAATGACATTTCTGGTATTTATTAACTGGGTGGTTATTTTGTTTTATTCCACAAAATTTATTGCTGTTAGTGACATGATTTTATGGGCAGCAATGGGAATGTTTTTTAAAGCGGCAAGCTGGTCAATTGCTTTTATATTCCTTGCAAAGGGAGCAAGTAGATTGTTTTTCTGGAACGAACTTATTACGAATACCTACTTACTGGCAATTAATCTTATTGGATACAGATACTGGGGTCTTACGGGTATGGGACTTTCTTTTTTAATTACCTATTTTATTTATTTTGTACAGGTATTTTTAATTGCCAGGAACAAATATCAATATTCTTTCACGGGTGGGTTCTACAAAATATTTGTTTTTCAATTCATTTTTGCAGTATTATGCCTGCTTGTCGTAAAGCTGATGCATGCTCCCTTTAGCTATATATCAGGATCTTTTTTGATAGCAGTTTCTGTTATGTTCTCCTGGCGCGAAATGGATAAAAGAATTGATTTAAAAGCAATAGGGACTTCATTAAAAAAAAGATTCAAATCTTTTTAACTGTCTTACTCTGTGTTTCCATAGTGTAACCCTGTGTAACTTTATTAAGGAAATGATAAACGAAAATCCGCTTGTTTCCATCATCGTATTAACTTATAATTCTTCGAAATATGTGATTGAATCATTTAAATATGTTTTAATAATAACATAATCCACCAATATAAATAAATCAGGCATTATAACTAATTCCTTGAATAAAGTTACATAAATTATTTAAGGCCAGATGTATAAAATTCAACAACGGAAGCTTATTAAATTATAATGTTTATTGGATTTTTTATTATTAATAGTATAATCAATTGCCAAATGAGATTAATGCAATCAAAGGGAATAAAAAAAATGAAGGTATTTCATGGGTTGGTTAATTATGGAACACAGGCTGGACTATTTGCAAAAGCCTTAAGGGAAATGGGTATCGAGTCTTTATCTGTTACATATCCAGACCCTTTTAAAAGACAAATTGATATCGAGTTACTTCATGGAGGTAATATTATTCAAAAAATTATTAAACATAGCTGGAACTACATAAGACGCTTTTATTGGTTTTTCAAATTTAATATATTTCACTTTTACTATGGAACAAGTTTATTTCCAAAACAATTTGACTTGCCTTTATATAAATTTTTCGGTAAAAAGGTTTTAATGGAATATTTGGGTTATGATGTACAATTGTACCAATATTCAATAGAGAAATACAAAATAACAAATGTTTCTCATTATTACTTACCAGAGATAAGTATTTTATCTGATAAGAAAAAACTAAATAGACTTAAATTTGAGCGTAAATTTTTAAATAAGCAAATCGTTTGCGCTCCTTATATTTCAGAATTTGTACCGGGATCAATTGTTCTTCCTTTAGCTATTGACCTAAGAGAATTTAAATATCACCCCGCCAAAATACCAATAAATAAGGTATTAATTTTACATGCACCTACTAATAGAGGCAATAAAGGTACGGAGTATATTATTGATGCTATACAGAGGCTTATTAATGAAAATTACCAATTAGAATTAATACTTGCAGAGAATTTAACACACGATGAACTTAAATTGAAATATGTAGAATGTGATATTTTTATTGATCAGCTACTTAGTGGTTGGTACGGGACTGCTGCAATAGAAGCAATGGCTATCGGTAGACCAACAATTGCATTTATACGGGAATCTTATAAACAATATATTGATTATGGCGAGGATATACCAATAATTAACGCAAATCCAGAATCAATTTATGAAGTTCTAATTAAAATAATGCATGAAAAACAATTATTACCTGAAATTGGAAGAAAATCACGTGAATTTGTTGAGAAAATTCATGACCTAAGAAAAGTAACGACAAAAATAATTGAATTATACAAAAGTTTATAAAGATGAACAAAAAGAAAATCCTTATAGTATGCCGTTCATTTTACCCCGAAATTTCTCCCCGTTCATTGCGCGCTACCGAGCTTGCCGAAGAGTTTGCCCGGCAGGGGCATGAGGTAACAATTATTTTTCCAACAAAGGGACGGGATTATTCTTCATTTGAAAAAGAATACGGGCTCAGAATAATAAATCTTGGAAAGCTTAGATGCAAACCGGTGTTTCAGCCCCCTAATTCATTGGAAAAAATTACAGAAAGCAATTTGTAATTTTATTAGATGAACAAAAGGACATTTACGGTAGAAGAAAAGGTGAGAATCATTAAAGAGGCCAGCGAACAAGGGGTAAAGGTCATTCTTGAGAAGCATGGTCTGTATCCTGCAACATTTTATTTATGGAAAAACAAGCTGGAAGAAATGGAATAACCAGGACTGCAGCATGGTATGACGCCACAGCATCTGAAGAGAATCAGGGAATTAGAGAAGGAGAACTATGCATAAAAACAGCTACTGGCCGAGAAGGAACTTGAGGGCAAACTTAAGGACGAACTTTTAAAAAAAAATTATGCCTCGGAGAAAAAAAGGAAAATCAAATCCAGCCGCCAGATTCTTTATCATCAACCATCGGTTTAACAATCACCTTCGGTCGTTCCTTGCCATGACAAATATAAAACGGAAATTTTATGTATATTTAACCCTCTATAAAATAGTCCGATTTATCGGGGTCTAAACCAGCTGCATTAAGGGCTAATAAAAAGAACAATCAAAAAAACAAGAGGCACTAAACCAAAGGCTTACTTTTGTCATGAAAATGTTTACAATTCTTACGCCTACTTTTAATAGAGCAACAACTCTTCCGAGACTTTATGAATCATTACTGAATCAGACAGAAAAAGATTTTCTCTGGCTCGTTGCAGATGACGGTTCAACAGATAATACAGAAGAATTGGTTAATATGTGGATAGCGCAAAATAAAATTAAAATAGAATACTATAAGTTGCCCAAAGGAGGACAACACAAAGCTTTACAATTGGGATATTATAAAGCAAAAACAAAATACCTTGTAAAAATAGACAGTGATGATGCATTTCTACCTGATGCGATTGAAAATTATAAAAATGAGTGGGAAAAAATTGAGGCAGAAAAAAATAAAAAGATAATTAATATTTGTGCGCAATCGATGTACGTTAATGGTGAAATTGTAGGCAACTGGAGGTTTCCGCCAGATATAAAATATATTGATTCATTCTGGCATGAAATGGTTTTAAAGAGAAATAATCATAATGAATTGTCAAACTGCACACTGACAAAAATTTTAAAAGAGATTTATCCAGTTGATTATAAATTCTGGCTTGAGGATAAGACAAACATTATTGATGGTGTATTTGCACCACGAATTGGTAAAAAAGGCACAACAAGGTACATTAATACAATAGTCCAGGTTGTTTATTCAGATGCACCCTTTTCATCAATGAGATCTATGAGTACATATGAAAATAAATTCTGGAAGGCGCTTATAGATTCAAAATATTTTCTTGATGAAAATTTTACATACTTTTTCTGGCAGCCCAGATATTTCATTAACCTTTCACTCAAACTTATTATTTCATCAATAATTTGTAAAGTTTCATTTAATGATTTAATTAATAATATTGATTCAAAAAGACTAAAATTATTCATTTTAATATTATTTCCATTAGGTATTTCAGCATATATTTATTTTAGATTCATCAAAAAGAAGTTCTGGATATAAAAAACTTCATTTAATAAAAATTTCACGTACTGAAATAAATATTCTTACATGCGTATTCTAATAGTCTGCCGTTCCTTTTATCCCGAAATTTCTCCCCGTTCATTTCGGGCCACCGAGCTTGCTAAAGAGTTTGCCCGGCAGGGACATGAAGTAACTGTATGTTTATCCCAAAAAAATAACGATTATACAGCATTAAAAAATGAATATGGTATAATATTTAAATTTATGCCACCTGTTAAGTGGAAATCAGTTCCAATTATTGAAAAGGGGATATTACACTGGCCTTCCAGAGCAATAAGGCGACTTTTACAACTTATGCTCGAATATCCCGATATTGAACTTATGTTCAAAGTTAAAAGAGTACTTAAGAAAGAGAAAGGCTATGATCTCCTAATTTCCATTGCTGTACCTTACCCAATCCATTGGGGCGTCGCAATGGCATGCTCTAAAAAACATCGAATTGCCACTATATGGGTAGCTGACTGTGGTGATCCTTATATGGGTGTGCAAACGGATAGTTTTAAAAAGATGTTTTATTTTAAATATCTGGAAAAATGGTTTATGAAAAAGGCAGACTACATATCTATACCTGTTGAAACAGCCAGGCAGGGTTACTTTAATGAATTTCATTATAAAATTAAGGTAATCCCACAGGGTTTTAAATTCCAGAATGAGAAAAGGAATGCCAACATTCAAATAAATCCTATTCCAACATTTGCATATGCCGGAAATTTTGTTCCAGGCCAAAAGGATCCTTCTGAATTTCTAGAATTCCTTTCATCCATAAACAAGCAATTTAAGTTTTATGTATTTACAAGCACCAAAGCTTTGGTTAAAAAATACCAAGGCATGCTAAATTCTAAATTGATAATTAACGATATTATACCCAGGGAAGAACTTTTGGACTTCCTGTCTTCAGTAGATTTTGTTGTTAACTTTGATTACAATACAACTGTTCAAATACCAAGTAAATTAATTGATTATGCAATAGTTGGTAAACCTATATTAAATGTTAAAAAGACGCTTGATAAAGTAACGATTATGGAATTTCTAAATGGAGACTATAAAAATGCATATAAAATAGATAATATTGAACAGTATCGCATTGAGAATGTTTGCAAAGCTTTTTTGACTCTGATCCCCAGCTAAAGCAGATGAATATTACTAAAAATAGTTTTAAACAAAAAATGCCTTTCCCAAAGGCTGGGTGGCTTGCTTTTTATACGCTTTGGCCTTTCGGTGCCTTCCTGATGGCACTTCGTCGGTTTCGCTCCACCCAGGCAAAAACTATTTTCTGGCTGTTTTGCATTTATTTTGGCTTTGTTTTTGTCTACCCAAAAGAGACGAAAGGAACAGCTGATTCATCGCGCTACGCTGCTAAATTAGTTTCAATGCATGAACAACCCATTGCATTTTCTGATCTTGTTCACTCAATGTATAATACTAATGAAGGACTGCTCGACGTATACCAACCACTAACAACATGGTTTGTCGCTTTATTCACTGGCAATGCCAACTGGCTCTTTCTTTTGTTCGCCGCAGTGTTTGGCTTCTTCTATGCACAGAATATCTGGCTTATTATTTCCAAAATTAAAGTTCGAATTGGGCTTTTCCTTTTTTTATTCATCCTAACTTTTTCTTTGACAATTCCAATATGGTATATAAACGGAGTACGCATGTGGACCGCAGCCCAAATTTTTCTTTATGGAAGTCTGCTGTATTTTCTTGAAGGAAATCGGAAAGGAATTATATGGATCGTGCTTACCCCACTGTTTCATTTTTCCTTTTTGTTTCCTGTTATAGTATTTTTTGTTTATCTTATATTGCCTAATTATATTGCACTTTTTTTTATTTTCTTTTTAGCCACATCTTTTGTGAATGAAATAAATATACCAGCGTTAAGGGAACAATTATCTTTTCTGCCTGCAATCTTTCAACCTAAAATTAATACATACCTTAATGAAGATTACCTGTTAAGGTTGGAACAAGCACATGAAAATTTCTCATGGCACGTATATTTTGCATCACTGTCAGGACGTTTAGTCATATACATTTGGACTATTACAGCGTTTTTCTTAAGAAAATACTGGAGCTCGGAAAAGAAGATTTTGGCCACTCTATTTTCTTTTGCATTGTTTTTAGGTGGATGGGCTAATCTGTCCAGCCTTTTACCCTCCGGAGGCAGAATTCATACCCTGGCAAATGTTTTTTTTTACGCTTCTTTTATTCTAATGCTTCTTTGGTCTTCCTTTTCTGTTAAAGTTAATCTTATAAAATATATAACATTCCCATTCCTTTTATTTAATATTATATTTAGTATTCGTGTAGGGTTCGATTATATTGGAATCTTAACAATTCTCGGAAATCCAATTACAGCAATAATGGGTTTTGAACAAACTCCTTTAATACAATTTATTAAGCAGTTGTTTTAATTTTTATTGTTATAGTAAATGAAAAATTTAAAAAGCTATCTTTCCAACCTTCCAGGTTGGCGCGCTAATCGTAAAATAATTGTCTTCGAAAGCGATGATTGGGGAAGTGTAAGAATGCCATCACTGAAATCTTTTGAGGAACTAGAAAAGGCCGGCTTGAATCTGAGAACAGAAGATGCTGAACGTTATAATCTTAATGATTCCCTTGCTACAAAAGAAGACCTTGAAAAACTCTTTGAAGTTATTACCTCAGTTAAAGATAAATCAGGCAATTATACTGTTTTTACCCCGGTTGCAGTTGTAGCAAATCCCGATTTTAAAAAAATTAAAGAAGCTGATTTTAAGGAATACTTTTATGAACCATTTACAGAAACACTTAAACGATCTAATGGCTGTGAAAAGTCTTTTGAACTGTGGCTTGAGGGTATAAAAAATCAGATATTTATACCCCAATTACATGGCCGCGAACATCTGAATGTAACGGCATGGTTGAATGCCCTGAAAAGAAAGGATAAACAGGCTCATCTTGCTTTTAATGAAGGTGTATGGGGTTTTGTTCCTGAAAACTATCCCATTGTTGATTATCAGGCTGCTTTTTTACCAGGATCACCTCAGGAACTGGAATATCATAAAGAGATTCTTTCAGATGGGATTAAATTATTTAAGAAAATATTTGGGTACCAGGCTGAGTATTTTGTCCCGCCAAACGGGTATTTTAATAATAGTTTAAACCATACTCTAGCCAAAAATGGCATAAAGTACAGATCAGCCTCCAAAATGCAATTTGAACCTCTTGGTAATGGCAAGTACAGAAGAGTTTTTCATTGGCTGGGACAAAAAGACAAAAGTGGAATCCGTTATATTACCCGCAACTGTCTTTTTGAACCCAGTCAGCCCGGCAAAGACTGGGTAGCCAGTTGTCTTAATGACATTCATATTGCTTTTAAATGTCATAAACCTGCAGTTATAAGTACACACAGAGTTAATTATGCAGGTTCATTAAATACATCCAACAGAGATAAGGGATTATCACAGTTAAAACAACTCCTGCAAAAAATCATAAAAAACTGGCCTGAAGTTGAATTTATGACTACCCC
>Ga0123519_10011596_pt1 | contig 12971 bp, 7 predicted proteins | sample YelNatPaOPRAMG02_FD_87396 | JGI IMG/M metagenome (GOLD analysis project Ga0123519, IMG submission 87396) | Hot spring microbial communities from Yellowstone National Park - Yellowstone National Park OP-RAMG-02 (version 2) | ecosystem: Environmental > Aquatic > Thermal springs > Hot (42-90C) ...
GCGGCGTGGGCTGCGCCCGTGGCGATGGCTGCGGCAATCAGGGTTTTGGCAAGTTTCATTTGGCTCCTCACGAGGTTGGTGATATTCGCCGATCTCAACGGTCAGCGATGGGGTTGCGCCGCTCTGCCTTACGAGCAGCCGGCGGTGCATGCCTCGCCCGCCGCCGGCGTGGGCGCGGACGATCGGTCATTCGACGGGTTGTTGTGCCAGGCACAACGCGGCAGCGCGGGCTGCAAATCGTCTCCACTTGTTTTTGTCGTTCACAGTGCCTCGGCGCGCAAACACAACGCCGCAGCACACTCCCTGTGCAACGGGGCGGCGTCATCCGGCGGTACAACCGAACCACGCCTACCAAGCTTCACAAGACGAGGAGCAAAACTTGGGTGGCTCCACTGTAGGCAGGCCGTGGCGCGGAAACTAGGGCCAGTATGTATCAACTGTGAACTTGCGTTTCCGCCAGACCGTGCAGTTTTTCACGCAAATCCGCGGCAAAGCGTAAAACCGACAGCACAGTGCTCGGCGCCGCGCCGTCGCATTCGCACAATCTCTTTCGACCAGGGCAAGCGTCTCGCCCGGTTTGCATCGAAAGGGTTTGCATCATGCGACTGTTCTCGTGGATTGCTCGCCGCCGCGCCTCGGCGTTCGACATGGCCGAGACGGCCACCCCGCCGGCCACGGCCATCGTCGAAGACAGCGGCCTGGACGGCCTGTACCTCGGCCTGGCCGTGCAGAGCCACCTGGCGTGGAAACAGCGGCTGCGCACCGTGGTGCGCGAAGGCCGGCACGACGCCGTCGACGTCGCCGAGCTCGCCGCCGACGATCTGTGCGCTTTGGGGCAATGGCTTCATGGCACGGCGCGCGCCCGTTACGGCCACCTGCCCCAGTTCGCCCGGCTGCGCAAAGCGCACGCCGAGTTTCATCTCACCGCAGCGCAGGTCGTGCTGCTCAGCCGCCAGGCGCAACGCGCCGCGGCGCAAGCGCTGCTGCGCGGGGCTTTTGACTCACTGTCCGATCGAGTGCAGCTCGAATTGGTGCGTTTGCATTCCGCAGCACGCGCGCAGTGAGCACACTGTAAAAAATGTGTCGCGCGACGGGCAGCGTGTGTGGCTTTCGCGCACAATCCACTGCAGGCACGACGCTGCCGCGCGCGGCCACAACGACGAGGAGATCCGCATGTCTTTGCTGCAAGATTTCAAAGCGTTTGCCATCAAAGGCAATGTCATCGATCTGGCCGTGGCCGTGATCATCGGCGGCGCCTTTGGCAAGATCGTCGATTCGCTGGTCAACAACATCATCATGCCGTTGATCGGCGCGATCATCGGCAAACTGGACTTTTCCAATCTGTTCATCGTCCTCGGCGCCGCACCGCCTGGCACGCCGCGCACCTTGGACGCGATGAAAAAGGCCGGTGTCCCCGTGCTCGGCTACGGCGAGTTCATCACCGTGAGCATCAACTTCCTCATCCTGGCGTTCATCATTTTCATGATGGTGCGCATCATCTCAAAGCTCAAGCGCGAGCAACCCGCGCCGGCACCGGCGCCGGCGCCCACGCCGGAAGACATCGTGCTGCTGCGCGAAATCCGCGACGCGCTGAAAAAATGAGCCGCTGCCGTGGTCACGGCTGCCGCGGCAGCGCCACCCAGAAGGTCGCTCCCTGCCCAGGCTGCGACAGCACGCCGGCGGTGCCGCCGTGTTTCTCGGCCACCAGGCGCACGAAATACAGCCCCAGCCCGGTACTGCCCGGCTGCGGTGTGGCGCTGACGTAGCGCTGAAACAAGCGTGCAGCCTGCTGCGCGGACAAACCCGCCCCCTGATCGCGCACCCAAAAACGTACCGCCTGCGGCAACAGCTCGGCCCCCAGCGTGACCGTGCTGCCTGCCGGGCTGTGACGCACGGCGTTGCGCAGCAGATTGCCCACGGCGCGTTCCAGCGCGGCAAAATCGCCGCGCACCCAGACCGGGTCGTCGGGAAGTTGCCGGGTGAAGCGCACGCCATGGGCCAGCGCGTCGTCGTAGGCAAAATCGGCCGCTTGGTGCAACACCGCGCCGAGGTCGAGCTCGGTCAGCGCCGCTGGTTGCAGCGCCTGCGCGCGCGACAAATCGAGAAATCCCTGCGCCAGATCGTGCGCCCGGCGCAGTTGGGCAAGCAGCCGGGCACGCGCCGCGTCGTCCAGCGGCCCGGCCTGTAGTTGGCGCACCGCCGCCAGCAGCGGGGCGCGCACGTCGTGGCTGATGAAAGCCAGCGCATCGTCGCGGCGAGCCTGTAGATCACGCAGTTCGCGTTGCGCCCGCTGCACTTCGACGATGCGCTGCTCGAAGCTCAGTCGTTGGCGAGCCGGCTGCCGCGCCGCATCCGGCCCGGCGGCAGCGACCTGGCGCAACTGCTGCAGTTCCTCATCGAGATGGCTGCGCGCCGCTTCCAGCCGTCGCCAGCTCCACAGCGGGTAGGCCGACAGCGCCGCCGCCAGCGCTGCGCCAGGGGGCCACCACCAGCCGGCAAGCTGCGGCAGCCAGGCTGCTGCCAGTAGCAGCCCCAGCGTCCACCCCGCACTGGCCAGCAGCCCAGGCAAGGGCATGAGCCGGGGCAGCCACAGCAGCGGCACCAGCGCCACCAGCGCGGATAGCGCCAGCGCCCACCCGGGCGGCACGCGCCGGATCAAGCCGCCGTCGCGCAGCGCCAGCAGCGTGTTGGCCAGCACCTCCACCCCGGACATCGGCGCCCCTGCGACGGTGGCAGGGGTGGCGACGAAGTCGCCCAGCCCGGCCGCAGTAGCGCCGATGAGCACGATCTGGCCGCGCAATGCCCCGACGGGGAAGGCCGCGTCGAGCACGGCGCTGGCCGACAGCCGCGGCACGCTGCCGCTGGCGCCGGCAAAACGCAGCAGCCGCTCGTCTGCCGCGACCAGCGCATACGGATGCGCCTGCGGCAAGCCCGCCGTAGGCGCTGGCGGCACATCGCGCACCGGTTGATGCGCGATGCGCAGCAACGTCTGCGCCAACAACGGCCAGACCGGCGCGCCCACGCCCTCCCAGAGAAACACGCTGCGCGCCACGCCGTCGGCGTCGAGCTGCACCCCCACCCGCCCCAGCGCGGCCGCCGCCGACGCCAGCGGCGGGATCGGCAAGCCTTCGACGACCTGCCCTCCGCTGCGCGTGGCGTCGAGCACGACCGGCAGCGCCACCTTGCCGCAGGAGCGCAGCGCGGCGGCCAGCGCGGCGTTGCCCGCCGGGTCGGCCCCGGGCTCGGTGAAGGCGATGTCCACGCCGACGGCAGCGGCACCGGCGCGGCACACGGCCTCGATCAGCCGAGCGTCGGTGGCGCGCGGCCACGGCCAGGAACCGACACGCTCCAAGCTGTGCTGATCGATGGCGACGATCACCACGCCGCGCACCGGTGCAGCGCGGCGCAGCCACTGCCCGAGGTCGAACACCAGATGGTCCATGCGCTGCAACCAGCCGCTGGCACCCAGCAGCAGCGTCATACCTAGCAACAGCGCGCCCACGCACCACGCATCCCACCATTGGCGCCGGCTGGCCGCCACGGCGGGCGGCCAAGCTCGCAGCAGAGCGCGCAGGCGGTGGCTGACGGCGTTCATCCTGACGATTTTCGCGGAAACAGACACCGCGCCGGGCGTTGACGGACGTTCGTCGCGGACGTTGTTCTCGCTGGGCACGACAACGCAGCCGCTCCATCAGACGCCTGCCGTCGCCGTGGCATCGACTGCCAACGACGAAGCACCTGCGTCGACGCGATACTGCACACGACAACCGGCAGCGGCGCGGCGAACGGGCATGAGGCACCCAGCCGCACGACTCACAACGCCGGCAGCAGCGGGATGAGCAGCAGCCACAGGTACGGATAGCGCGGCGGCACGTCGATGGCCTGCACCACCGGCGGGCCGGCCGTACCATCGCTGTCGTCCACCAGCCGGGCGCCGAGATAGCACTTGCCCGCAGCGGGGCGCGCCAGGGCGAGGGGGCCGCCGGTACCGTCGGCCTGCGCCAGCGCCGGACGCAGATCCGGGTGAGCGGAGAGGGTCAGCGCGTAGTGCTGCCCGGCCGGCGGCGCGGGCAGATCGATCCAGAGATGCTCGGCGTCGAAGCGGATCGCCGCCTTGGACAGATCCGCCGGGCCGGGGCCTGGCAGGTAGCGGAACTGCTGCGGCGGGCTCCAAGGGCCTTGCTGCGTGTGGGCGTCCAGGCTGGCCGCACGCCAGAACACGCTGCCCGCCGGCAGGTCGGCAGGCGGCCGCCACTGCGTGCCGTGCACGGTGACGTCGTACAACGGCTCGGTGAAATCGGCGGTGGCAGACAGCTGCAACCGCGTGGCCGTCACCCCGAGCACCGCAGACCAGGACAGTTCCGGCCGCGGCACGCGCACCACGGCAGCGGCCGCAGGCGTGGTCAGCAGCGGAAAGAACGGCCGGGCGAACACGGTGAAGCTGCGCGTGGCGTCGAAGCCCTGCAGGCCGTTGGCGTCGATCGCGCGCAGCCGCAGGGTGTAGCGGCCGTTGGGCAGGTCGGCGACGCTGAACACTGGCGTCTGCACGGTTTTTTGCCGCAGCACATGCGCCGCATGGTCGGCAGCGGTCACCTGGCCGAACCACGCCACCGCCCCCGGCTGCGGCGGCCAGACAAAACGCAACGGCAGCTGCTCGAACTGATCGGGCAGCGCGGCGACGTCCGGCGCGAGCAGCAGCGGCACTGGCGGCAGTGGCGGCTGCCCGGCGCGCGCCAGCGAACCCATGCCGGCCCCCACCCGCACCTGCTGGCCGGCGGCCTGCAGTGCCACGGCACCGTCGAGCGTTTGTTCGCGCGTGGCGTCGGCCGCGGCGGCCAGGCGAAACTCGGTGCCGCGCACCACGGCTTGCGCCGACGGGGTGAGGATGCGCAGGTTCTGGTTGCGCAGACGCTGCGGGTTGTCTTGGATGTCCACCTGCCCCTGTTGCAGCCGCAGCCGGGTGTCGGCCATCAGTCCGCCGGCGAACAGGCTCAGGGTGTCGAACCCCAGCGTGCTGCCAGGTTGCAGCGCCAAGCGCGTGCCGTTGGCCAGTTCGATCACCGCGCTGCCGTCGTCGGCCGCCTGCACCTGCGCACCTGCGGCCAGCGTTTGCCCAGCGGTGGCGGTCTGCCAAGGGTCGGCGGGCTGCGCGCGCCAGCGTACCGTGCCAAACGCCTGCACCAACCGCGCCGCAGAAGGCTGCTGCCGTAGCAGGCTGGCCGGGATGCGCAACACCGTGCCGGGCGGGATGTGACGCGGGTTGGCGATGTGGTTGTCGCGCTGCACCACCGGCCAGCGCGCCGGGTCGCGCAGATAACGCTGCGCCAGCGCGATCAGCGTATCTCCCGGACGCACGGTGTACTGCCATACCGGCAGATCGTCCGCGGGCACGCCGCCGGTTTGCGCCTGTGCCGCGACGGGGAACATCGCCGCCGCGGTGCAGGCGGCTGTCAGCAGCGCACGGCGGAGAAACGAACGGGGAAACGACGGCATGAGCATGGAACAACCGCCAGGGCAGCGTCGGTCTGGGGCGTTCAGTCGTCGAACTCGGGCGGGATGGTCAGCGGGCCTTCATCGATGCTGCGAGCACGCTCCAGGCGGTAACCGCGGCCGTACACCGACACCAGCCGCCAGCCGGATTCGGGGCGCAGATTGAGCTTGCGCCGCAACGCGCTGACGTGCACGTCGATGGTGCGAGTTTCGACATCGGGGCGCAGCCCCCAGATCGTTTGGATGAGATGGTCGCGGGTGAGCAGGCGGTTGACGTTTTGCAAAAAATGCAGCGCCAGATCGGTTTCGCGGTCGGTGAGCTCGACCCGCCGGCCTTGCACGAAAATCTGCCGCCGCGCGCAGTCGGCCTCGATGTCGCCCAGATGCAAACGGGCCGCGGGCAGCATGGCCCCGGAGCGGCGCAGCACCGCCTGCAACCGCGCCAGCAGCACCGCGCGGGACAAGGGTTTGATCAGATAGTCGTCGGCGCCGGATTCCAGCGCCTCGACGACGTCGGCCTCGGCGTTGCGCGCGGTGAGAAAAATCACCGGCGGCGTCTTCGCGCCGAGTTGCAGCCGCAGCCGGCACAACACCTCGGTGCCGTTGAGCCCAGGCACCATCCAGTCGAGCAACAGCGCGTCGGCACCGCCGCGCTCCACGGCGCGGGCGAACTCCTGACTGTCGGCGTAATGCCGCACGTCGTACCCCGCCTCGCGCAACCAACCCACGACCTCCTGGGCGAGAAGCAAGTCGTCTTCGAGGTAGGCAATCCGCAAACGGGTTTCGGACGGCGCAGTGGAACGAAAGAAAGTCATGCGGCGTGGCAGGGGCGATCGAGCGGCAATCAGTTTTGGCGAGCGTATATCCCAAATCGGACGGAATAAATGGATAACAGCCCGAACTTTTTGACAAAGTGTGAATATGTTCACACTGCGCACCGTTTCGGACAAGAAGTGTGATCGGCGCTTTACAAACCCACCCGGTTTTACGCCCTTCGCGGCAGCGGTTTTTGAGGCCGTCTCAACCGTCGGCAGCGCCTGGCAAGCCGCTTGGCAGCAGGGCAAGGGCATGAATAATGTGGCCATGCACCCCCTCCGCTCTGGCCCAACGCCGTGCGTCCGCAACCCGCTGCGCCCTGCAGTTTCTCCACTGTGCACCCGCTTGATCGCTGCTTTGCTGGTGTCGAGCTGGATACCTGTAGTCAGTGCCGCGACGGCGCCGGCAGCGCCCGGCTCGGCTGCTGCCGGTGGTGCTGCGTCGCCGCCTTATCAGGTCGAGCTCGACGTCCCGGCAGACTTGCGCCCCCTCTTATCAGACCATCTCGATCTGTTGCGCTGGCGCAACTTCCCCGATTTGCCGCAGGGGCAAATCGCGCAGCTTGCCTCCGAGGCCTCGGCGCAGGCGCAACGGCTGCTGGAAACCCAGGGGTATTTCTCCCCACGGATCGCCGTGCACGTCGTCTGCCCGGCAAACGGCCCGGTCAAGGTCGTGCTGCAGGTGGTTCCGGGCGAACTCACCCGGGTGCAAGCCGTCGATCTACAGGTGCGCGGCGCCGACGGCAGGCCCGATGCCGCACTCACCGCCCGGCTCGACCGTCACTGGCCGCTCAAACCCGGCGCGGTGTTCCGCGACGCCGACTGGGAAGCGGCCAAGTCCAGCGCGTTGTCGACGCTGCTGTCGGGGCACTGGCCCGGCGCGCGCATCGCCGCCAGCCGCGCCAGCGTCGATCCGGCCAGCGCGCGGGCGCGGCTGAGCCTCACCCTGGACACCGGCCCGGCGTATGTATTCGGCGGTCTGCACATCTCCGGGCTGCGGCGCTATCCGCCGAGCATCGTCGAGCGGCTGGCGCCGATGCGACCGGGGCAGCGGTATGCGCAAAGCGCCTTGCTCGACTTTCAGGCGGCGCTACAAAACAGCCCGTACTTTCGCAACGCCCTAGTCGATGCCGATTTGCGCCAAGCGCAGGGCGAGAGCGTGCCAGTGGACGTACAGGTCAGCGAAAACCCGGCGCAAAAGCTCAGTTTCGGCGTGGGTGTGAGCAGCGACACCGGCGAGCGCGTACAGGCCGACTGGCGCGACCTGGACGTGCTCGGCCGCGCCTGGCGGCTGGCCGGCAGCGTCAAGCTGCAGACGCGCGAGCAAAGCGGCAGCCTGCAACTGGCCTTGCCGCGCACCGCGCAAGGCGACGACGACAGCGTGACGCTGTCGCAAGCCCGCACCGACATTTCCGGCCTGGTCACGCGCAACACCAGCGTGGGCGCACAGCGTGCGCGCAGCCACGGCAACATCGACACCGTGGTGGCGCTGCAGTACCAGGCAGAAAGCCAGCAACCCGCCGGTGCCACGCCCAGCGAGGTGCACGCGCTGAGCCTGAACACGAGCTGGACCCGGCGCAGCATCGACAGCGTGCTCGACCCCAGCCGTGGCACGCTGCTCAATCTGCAGCTCGGTGGTGCCAGCAAGGCGTTGCTGTCGAGCGCGAATTTCGTCCGGCTGTACGCCCGCGGCCTGGCTTACGTGCCGATCGACCGCAGCAACCAATTGGTTTTTCGCAGCGAAATCGGTGCGGTGCTGGCCAACGGCGCCAGCGGCATACCGCAGAATTTCCTCTTCCGCGCCGGCGGCGCCAACTCGGTGCGCGGCTACGCCTACCAAAGCCTGGGGCTGCAACAGGGCAATGCCATCGTCGGCGGGCGCTACTTGTTCACCGCCAGCGCCGAAATCGACCACTGGTTCACCGGGCAATGGGGCGGCGCGCTGTTTTACGACCTGGGTAACGCCGCCGACACCTGGAGCGCGCTCAAACCAGTGCGCGGCTACGGCACCGGCGTGCGCTGGCGCAGCCCGGTCGGCCTGGTGGCGGTCGATCTGGCTTACGGCCAAGCGGTGCATGCCTGGCGGCTGAATTTCAGCGCGGGGTTGTCTTTCTGATGGCGCACCATCGGCCCACCCCGCCCCCGGCCAGCGTCGCGCGCGCGCGACGCGCGTGGCGGCTGCTGGCGTGGGCGCTGGCCTGGCCTGCCGCCGCGTTGCTCGCGGTTGCGGCCGCGCTGGCATGGCTGGGCAGCGACTCCGGGGTGCAGTGGCTGGCCGCGCGCACCCCGCTGCGCGTGGGCGGGGTGCAAATCAGCGTGCAGCAGGTCAGCGGCAGCCTGTGGCACGCGCTGCGCATCGGCCGGCTGCAGGTCGTCACCGCCGACCGCCGCATCAGCGTGGACGACCTGCGGCTGCGCTGGCAGCCGCAGGCGCTGTGGCAGCGCACGCTGCACGTGCAAAACCTGCAGCTGGGCGCGCTCGACGTCGCACAAACGCAGCCTCCGCCAGCCGGTGGCCCACCGCAATTGCCCGCCAGCCTGCGGCTGCCGCTGCGCCTGGCGATCGACCGTTTTGCCGTGGACACGCTGCGGCTGGGCGCGGCGGGCGCGCTGCAGCCCTACGGCAGCGTGTCTGGCACGCTGCACTCGGCCGCCACCGGGTATGCGCTGCAACTACAAGCGCAGACGCCGTGGGCACACGGCCGATTGCAGCTCACCCTGGGCGACACCGCGCCGTATGCGCTGCACGCAGCGCTGCACCTGACGCAAATCGGACTGCCCACGCCGTTGGTGGCGCAGGGCACGGCCGACATGCTGCTCGACGGCAACCTGCGTGAGCTGCGGCTGCGCGGCGACGGCCGGCTGCAGGCGGCGCGGGCGCAATGGCACGTCCAGTTGCAGCCGTTTGCCGCCACCCCGCTGCGCAGCGCGCAGCTCGGCGCCAGCGGCATCGACCCGGCGGCGTTCGACCCGGCGCTGCCGCACGCCGCGCTCGACATCGATCTGACCTTGGGCCCGTCGGACTTGCAGCAGCTGCAAGGCTGGCTCAGCGTGCGCAACGCCGCCCCCGGCCCGCTCGACCAGCACCGCCTGCCGCTGCGCAGCCTGCAGCTCACGCTGGCGGGCGACGCGCAACGCGCCAGCGCGCGCGACGTGCGCATCGACCTCGGCCCCGGCGGCGCGCTGCGCGGCAGCCTCCACTGGTCGCCTCCCGCGCTGCGCGCGCAATTGCAGGCCAGCCAGCTCGACGCCCGCGCCATCGACTCCTCCCTGGTCGCCACCCGGCTGTCCGGGCCGGTGGTGCTCAACGCCACGGCGCAGCGGCAAAGCGTGCAGCTCGCGCTGGCGCAGCCAGGCTGGGAGGTGCGACTGAGCGCGCAGCGGGCGGGCGACGTGGTGCAGGTGGCACAACTGCGCTTGTCCGCCCCGGGCGGCCAGCTCGACGCCAGCGGCAGCGTATCCACCGCCGGGGCGCAGGAATTCGCCGTGCAGGCGCAGTTGCGGCAGTTCGACCCGGCGCGCTTCGGCGCTTACCCTGCGGCGCGGCTCAACGCCACGCTGTCGGCGCAAGGCGCGGTGCACCGCCGCAGCGCCCTGCTCGCGCTGCGGCTGGACCCCAGCACGTGGCGGGGCCACATTTTCACCGGCCACGCTCGGCTGGCGCTGGACGCGCAGCGGCTGTGGGACGTCGACGCCGCGCTCACCCTCGGCGCCAACCAGCTCGAAGCGCACGGCGCGTTCGGCCGTGCCGACGATACGCTGCAGTGGTCGCTGCACGCCCCGGCGCTGATGCAGCTCGACCCGGCGCTGCGCGGCGCGGTGCAGGCGCGGGGACGGTTGCACGGCGGCTTGCGCGCGCCTGCGGGCAACGTGCGCCTGGACGTCGACGCGCTGCGCTGGAACGGCCGCCTTGCGCTGGCCTGGCTGCGCGCCGCCGGCAGCTTCGACACCGGGCGCGCCCCGCCGGGCGACGGCATCCTGGGTCTGGACGCGCTGCTGCCGCGGCTGGAGGCCACGCTGCAACTCGATCTGGCCGGACTGCAGTGGACGCAAGGGCCGCAGCCGCTGCGCATCGGCGCGTTGCACGCCAGCGCGCAAGCCGGCGCCGGCGCGGCCGGGGTGGTGACGCTCGACGCCCGCGTGCGCGATGCCACCGTCGACCGGGTGGCGCTGCGCAACGCGACGCTGCAGGTGAAGGGCACGCGGCTGCAGCACACCATGGTGCTGACGGCGCAGGGGCAAGCGCTGCACGGCGGCGCCACGCCGACCGCCGCGGACATCGACCTGACGCTGCGCGCCGCAGGAGGCTGGCACGGCACGCAGCACGGCTGGCGCGGGCAGATCGACGCGCTGCACAACGCCGGGGCGCTGGCCGTGCGGCTGCAAGCCCCGGCAGCGCTCGATCTGGCGTTTGCGCCGCTGCGGCTGCAACTGCGGCACGCGGCCTTGCAGTTGCAATCCGGGGTGATCGACCTGGCCAGCCTGGACGTCGCTGCGGGGCGGCTGCGCACGCAGGGCCGGCTGCGCGCGGTGCGCCCGGCCGTCGTACTCGCGCTGGCGGGCTTGGCGCCGCAAGCGCTGCGCGACACGCTGTTGCTGTCTGGCGATTGGCAACTCGACGCCGGCACGCAGGTCAACGGCCGCATCCACCTGCAGCGCGACGGCGGCGACCTCGCGCTACGCCTGGCGCCGGCCGGGGCGAACGCAGGCCGCGTGAGCGTCGCGCCCACTTGCGACGCGGTGTTCGGCCCCGCCGCGGCGCGCGACGGCGAGCTGGCGCTGGGGCTGGGGCGCATGGTGCTGGACGTCACCGTCAGAGACGACCTGGTGCGCGCGCAGGCGGTGGTGCAAACGGCGATGGGCACGGCGCAGGGCAGCGCGCAAACCGTGCTGTCGCGCCGCGGCGGCGCCTGGGGCATCGCCGGCAGCGCGCCGCTGCAACTCGACGCCGGTGCCGACATTCCCAGCCTGGCGTGGGCGGCGCCGCTGCTCGGCCCCGATGTCCGCGCCGAAGGCCGGCTGCGGCTGGCGGTGCAGGCCCGCGGCAGCGTGGCGCAGCCGCAGCTCAGCGGCAGCCTCGGCGGCAGCGGGCTGCGGCTGGCCTGGCCGGCGCAGGGGCTCGATTGGCGCGACGGCACGCTGCGCGCGCAGTTCACCGGCGACCGGCTGCAGCTCGACAGCCTGGTGCTGCGCGGCGGCGGCGGCAGTCTGACCGCCCGCGGCGACGCGCTGCTGCATGCCGGTGTGCCGCGCGCCAACCTGCAACTCGACGCCGACCGTCTGCAATTGCTCGACCGCCCCGATCGCCAGCTCGTGCTCAGCGGCAAGGCGCAGGCCAGGCTGGCCGACGGCGTGCTGGCGCTGACCGCCGACCTCACCGCCGACCGTGCCGACATCGCCCTGCCGCGCACCGGCGGCCCGGCGCTGAGTAGCGACGTGGTCGTCGCCGGGCGCACCGCACCGCCAGCCGCCCGCACCACGGTGACCATGCCGCAGGCGGTGCGCTTCGACGGCACGTTCCACCTCGGCTCGCGCTTTCATCTTTACGGCCAGGGGCTGGACGCCATGCTCGGCGGCAGCGTGCGCGTGCGCGCCGACGGCAACGCACCGCCGTCGGCCAGCGGCAGCATCGACGTGGTCAAGGGGCAGTACACCGCCTACGGCCAGCAACTGCAAGTCACGCAGGGCCGCATCAACTTCGCCGGCCCGCTGGACAACCCCGGTCTGAACATCACCGCCACCCGGCCGAATCTGCCCAGCGGCATCGACGTCGGCGTGACCATCGGCGGCAGCGCGCAACGCCCGCAGGTCAAACTCACTTCGACCCCGGCGATGCCCGACACGCAGATTCTGTCGTGGCTGGTGCTGGGCCAGCCGATCGACCAGGTCGGCGCCGCCGACGTCGGTCTGCTGCAAACCGCGGCGGCGGCGCTGCTCGGCCCGGCGGACGGCCTGCCGCTGCAAACCCGGCTGGCGCAGGCGCTCGGACTGGACAGCATCAGCGTGCAAACCGCCGCCAGCGCGGCAGCAGCCGGCGGCAGCACCAGCAACGGCGGGGTCGGCGGCACCATCGTCACGCTGAGCAAGCGGCTGTCGGCCAATACCTTGGTGAGCTTCTCCCGCGGTTTGGACGGAGTGTCGAGCATTTTCACCATCCAGCGCCAGCTCGGCCGGCGGCTGTCGGTGCAGGCCAAAACCGGCACGGAAAACGCCATCGATCTGTTCTATACCTTCGAGTTCGACTGATGCACAGCGCGGCCGCGGCTCCTAAGATGCGTACAGTCTGTCGTTCAACCGGGACGCATCATGGCGACCAAACCGCTGAAAATCGGCATTTCCGCGCGCATCGACCACCCCCAACCGGGGCAGGCCGGGTTGCGCAGCAAGACGCTGCAGTATCTGGAGCAGTCAGTGGCGCACTGGGCGATGTCGCGCGACGTGCTGGTGTTCATGGTGCCCACGGTGGCCACCGGCGGCGGCATCGTGCGCAGCAACATCCGTTTGTCCGACTACGCCGACGCGCTCGACGGCCTGATCCTGCAAGGCGGCTCGGACATGAGCCCGCACAGCTACGGCGAAGAACCGCTGCAGCCCGAGTGGGCCGGAGACCCGGTGCGCGACGCCTACGAAATGGAGCTGCTGCACGAATTCATCGAAGTGCGCAAA
>Ga0123519_10011597_pt1 | contig 12971 bp, 13 predicted proteins | sample YelNatPaOPRAMG02_FD_87396 | JGI IMG/M metagenome (GOLD analysis project Ga0123519, IMG submission 87396) | Hot spring microbial communities from Yellowstone National Park - Yellowstone National Park OP-RAMG-02 (version 2) | ecosystem: Environmental > Aquatic > Thermal springs > Hot (42-90C) ...
ATTAGGGAAAATGAACTTGCGCAAATTCCATCAACAATATTGACCAGTAGAGCAGAGGGTATGCAAACATTAGATACAGCGTTAAAAGATCTAGTAGATAAAGGTATTATATCCTATGATGTTGCTATAGCAAAAGCAATAAATCCAGAATCACTTAAAAGAACATTTTTGGAGGATGCAAGGAAGAAAAAATGATTTATGAAATAAGTATTCATACTACTTCAAGAACTCAGTTTAAGGATATCACAGATGATATTCAAAAGGTAATAACTAAATTAAAAGTAAAGGAAGGTATTTGTATTATTTTTGTACCTCATACAACAGCAGGAATTACTATAAATGAAAATGCTGATCCATCTGTAAGAGAAGATATAATAAAAAAATTATCAGAAATAATACCATCTAATTCTCATTATTCTCATTTAGAAGGTAATTCAGATGCTCATATAAAAGCAACAATAGTAGGATTTTCTCAGACTGTCTTTATTGAAGAAGGAAAATTGGTTTTAGGAAGTTGGCAGGGGATTTATTTTTGTGAGTTTGATGGACCAAGGACAAGAAAGGTTTTAATAAAGGTAATATGATAAAGATAAAAAATATAGGAGTTGCTACAACTGGTGGAGATGCATCAGGAATGAATGCTTGTTTACGAGCAGTAGTAAGGACGGCAATATACTATGATAGGAAAGTTTTTGGGATTAAAAGAGGTTTTAAAGGAATGATAGAAGGCGATATTGAAGAAATGGACCTATCTTCGGTTTCTGGTATTGTAAATAGAGGAGGAACTATTCTTAAGACAATAAGAGCACCAGAGTTTAAAGATATAAAGAATCAACAAAGAGCAGTTAATAATTTAAAAAAATTTAATATAGATGGGTTAATTATAATAGGCGGAAATGGTTCACTTATTGCAGGAAATATTTTATACTCAAGATGGAAGATCCCAGTAATTAATATCCCTGCTTCTATTGATAATGATATATGTTTTACTGATTATACTATAGGATTTGATACAGCAGTAAATACTGCTTTAGAAGCAATAGATAAAATTAGAGATACAGCAACATCTCATGATAGAATTTTTGTTGTAGAAGTTATGGGAAGGAATAATGGACAGATTGCTTTAGAGGTTGCGTTATCTTCTGGTGCTGAAGCAGTTTTAATTCCTGAAATTAAGTTTGATTTAAATAAAATATGCGATAGACTGGTTGAAGGTCATAAGAGAGGCAAAAAGAGTAGCATAATAGTTGTTGCAGAAGGAGCAGCAAGAGGAACTGATGTTGCTAAGTTTATTGAAAGAAAAACAAAGATAGAAGTAAGGGTTAGTGTTTTAGGATATATTCAAAGAGGAGGAGCGCCTACTTCTTTTAGTAGAGCATTAGCATTAAGAATGGGAAATATAGCTGTTGAATTACTAATCGCAGGTAAGTATGGTAAAATGGTTGGGATAGATGGAAATAAAATTATTGCAGTAGATATAAAAAAAGTGTTAAGATATGAAAAAAGAATAAATTTAAGAGATTATAAATTAATTAATATCCTTTCAATTTAATAAGCCTATATATGGTAAAATTTAAATTAATTAAAGATGCAGTATGGGATAGAATAAATAATAATATTGCTGATAAAATATCAGATCCAGAATTTTTGAAAAAAAATATAATAGAGTTAAATGTTAAAAATTGGATTATTACTCTTGATACATATACTTCAAGAGATAGTGTTTATACAAGAATAAGAACCCCTTATGTAAACACTTCAGGATTTCATTTTAAAATTTTTCGCAAAGGTTTAATGAGTAATGTTATGAAACTATTTGGTATGCAAGATATTGAGATTGGAGATACTGATTTTGACAATGATTTTATTATACAGAGTGATGATACTGAAAAAGTTAAAAATATGCTATCCGATAGAGTTCTTAGGGAATTGATTTCTGAACAGCCAACAATTTTTATTCAAGTTAAAAACGATGAAGGTTGGTTTAATGAAGCATTTCCAAATGGAGTAGATGAACTTTATATTGAAGTAAAAAGTGTAATTTCTAATATTGACCAACTTGAATCTTTATATAATATCTTTACAAAGATATTGGATTATTTATGCTCAATTAGTTCAGAGTATAGTTAAACTACAAACATAACCAAAAGAGAGATAATTGTGAGTATAATAGAAAAAACTAATTTTACATAAAAGGTATAACAATTACTAACTTTTTCACCAGTATCTATAGATTTTATTTCTATATATGGAACAGGACTTCTACGGTACCATCCTGTAATGGTAACATCAGAACCTATATACTTGCCTGCTCTAAGTAAACCAAATAGAAAGTCCCATATTGCAAGAGGTTGTCTGTAATCTAAAAATATTATTCCTGTATTATCTTGTAGAATAAAATCTTCACTCCAAATAAGGCCAGAGATTCCTTTACCGATAATCTTTCCTTTTACTTTGCAAGGGATAGGTCTAATTCCAGAAACTTTTACAATTTTAAGTAAAGAAGAGATATTCATTTCAGGAAAATAGTTAAATTTATAAGTAAATAAAATTTTCATTAAATATGTTATACTAAAAAATAAAAATCCAACTTTAAAATAAAATATATTCCTACTTACTATAAATAAAATAATACTGGTTATAATAATAAAGATTGGTGCAAGTGCAAAACAAACATCAAAAAAGAATTCATCCCAATAACTTTCAGGTCTTCTTTCATCAAAAGTTATATAAGGAGTTTTACCTAATGTTTCAGAGAGTCTACTTAATGCAAGTATCCTTTTTGCTATTAATGGATGAGTAGAATGAAGTTCGTAATAAGTTGCCCATGGATTCCATAAATCCCATCTCATTACTCCTTTTAAGTCTTCTTTATTTACTTCACCACCCATCATATTTGGATTAAAAGAAGAAACTGCAAAAGCTCTTGCTGAAGTAGCATCAAATATTCCTAATGCTTTTATTACTTCAAGTTGTGGTTTTCTTGCTTCTTGCTCATCTTCTTTTAAAGATTCTTCTTTAGAAGTAGAAGTTTTTCTACCAGCAAGTCCATATCCAATTTTAACAAGTGCTGATGCAATTGAAGAAGGGTTTTTTGTTTCAAGCCCAGAGAATCTATCAGCATAATATTCTCTAATTCTAGATAACCATAAAACTATATATTCAGAGATGATGTAAATAATATATGCACCTATAGCAATTATATAACGATATTGGCTATCTTTACCACGGGATTTTGTTCTAATAAGAGTTTGGTAAATATAGTATAAAATTAGTGGGACTACGTAAGCAATAGTCATTAATAACATATCCCAGTGTTTTGCATGCCCTATCTCATGAGCAACAACTCCTTGTAATTCTTCAGGAGAAAGTAATCCCATTATACCCGATGTGATTACAATTCGTGCATTATTTGGATGGTGCCCATAAGTGAAAGCATTTGGAGAACCATCTGGTATTATACCAATTCTTGGAAGTTTCATATTGTTTCTGCTACATACCTTTTCAATGAACTCTTTTAAATGAGGAGGTAAATTTTCATAACTAACCCACGATACTTTAAAAAAGAGTTTTAAGGCGATATCCATTATATATGGAGAAAGTATAAACTGTAAAAAAGCGAATATTAAACCAATTAAAAGTGCATATCCTGCTTCAAATACTTTAAAATTTACAAGAGTAATTAATACTAAAGTAAGTAATCCATAAAGTAAAAATAAAGTAGTACCTCCAACAATACCTAAGGAGGGCAAAGTTATTTTTGTGAAACTTTTTTGTTCTATTTTATCAAGCATAAGTCGTAATTGAGATTCTTCTACAGAAGATAGTCTTTCAAGTTCTCCTTTATCAAGCCATATTCCAGATGTTTTTGGACAAAAGTCTATTACTAAACTCCCATTGTATAATGTAAGTTCAACCAAATTAGTATTGGTGGTAGGATTAACTCGGTTAGATTGTTTAGGATTTTTTAATGCTTTTTCAATCTCTTCACGAAGACCTTTTGGCTCTTTACTAAATAAATATATCTCTCCTTTATCAAGCCATATTCCACCACATTTTGGACAAATATCTATTAAGACTCCATTTTCCGTTATAACCTGATCTAATTCAATAGTTTTACAACTAATACATTTCATGGATTCCTCCCTCTTTTAAATATTTTAAAAATCCATTTTCCTTTGATTTTATACCAGAAATAACCAATATATCTCTTGCTCTTGTTAAAGCAACATAAAGTATTCTTTTTTCTTCTTCTTCCTCTTTATTTATTAACTCCAAAAAATCTTTTTCTTCTTTTCTTATATTAGAATCAGGACAGTATAATATCTCAATATTATTTTCAGTTACATTTAATTTAATTTCATCTTTATTCTCTTTAACCTTTTCTTCTATCCCAACAATAAATACAACAGGAAATTCTAATCCCTTAGCAGTATGGATTGTCATAATCTTTACAGCATCCATTTCTTCAGTGTTTAAATTTGCTTTTGGCTCTTCTATAGCTTCCATTTTTTCTTCAAAATATGCTCTTATACTCTGTAATGACTTTCCAGAAGACTCAAATTCCTGAACTATCTGAATGAATTTTTTCATATTCGCAGTTCTTTGTGGTTCATAAAATACTTCCCATCCTTTTACATTAACTAAAAAGTCTTCTATAAGACGATTTAATGGAACTTCATTTACTTTATTTAATGTATCATTTAATACTTTAAATCTTTTATCTTCTTTTATTTTTTCGTAAAGTGTTAAACCTTCCTTTTGAGTGAATTCTAAAATTTCATCCTCAGAGATATTTAAAAGAGGGCTCTTTAATAAAATATAAAGGCTGTAATCATCAGAAGGTTCTATTAAAAAGAAAAGGAGAGATCTTAAGATAATAACCTCAGGTTCTTGATGGAATCCTAAACCACGCACAACAACAGTAGGTATACCTTCTTTTCTTAAAGCTAACTCATATTCATTTAAATGGGTTCTTTTCCTTAAAAGGATTGCAATATCTTTATATTCTATTTTTTCTTCTCTTTCTTCATCTTTATCTTTCACATGTTTCTTTTCATTTTTTATTATTTCTTTTATTTTGCTGGCCACTGCTTCTGCCTCTTCTTTCTTAGAAGCCTCTTCTATTATTAGTGGTATAACTTTACCTTGAGATTTCCGTATAGGGTCAAATTTCTCATATTCTGTCCTCCAATATGGGTCAGTTTCCTTTCTTATCATAATTTTTGAGAAAATATCATTAACATAATTTATTATCTCTTTACCACATCTATAATTTTCTTTAACACCTATTTGCGTAAACTGTTTTCCATACCACTTTTGCATTTCTTTAATTGCTATATCAAATACTTCAACATTTGCATTTCTAAAGCCATATATAGATTGTTTCTTATCTCCAACAATGAATAATGTTGGATTAGTCCCTCCTTCTCTTTTACTCCCAAGTCCTGCTCTCCATTCTTCAGTAAGTTTCTTTATAATAGCCCACTGTAAAAAATTAGTATCCTGAAATTCATCAACAAGTATGTGGTCAGTTTGTTCATCAAAAGCAAATAATACATTGTCTATTTCACTACTCTCATTAAGCAGTTCGTAAGTAAGTAGTTCCAAATCATTAAAATCTAACAAATTTAAATTTTTTTTCACTAATGTATATTCTTCATTACAAAATTTAAATATTTCATATAACTTTTCAATTTCAAGATTATAAGTCATTTTTTTTATTTCATTAAAAAATTTATTCATCTTGTTTGTAAAATTATTAAAAGTTTCTTTACTACAGTTAATGTTTAATTCTTTAGGAATTTGTGTTCTAGGTTTTCCATTATCAGTAAGAAAATATGAATCTTTAGAATTTAATAATGCAAATATTTTATTAAAATCTTCTTCTTGAAGAGGTTCTTTAAATATTTCATAAAGACCATTTATTCGCTTTGCTTCAGAAATAATTTCTTCTTTTAAACTTAAAAGTTTTGAAGAGTCAAATTTATATAAATTACCTTTTAAGGAAGATGGTCTTAAATCAAAAAGTCTTTTAATAAAATCTTTTAATTTCTTCCATCCATACTTAGTACTAAGTTCTAATACATAATCTTTTAGTTTATTATCTTTTTCATCCATTAATTTCACAAGAGACGAATTGATTGTTTGAGCAATTATTTCTGTTTCTTCTGGTTCAATTATTTCAAAGTTAGGATCTATCCCCTTTTCAAATGCAAATCTTTTTAAAAGCGTAAGACAAAAACTGTGAATTGTGGAAATTCTCATTAAAAAAATTTTTTCCTTAATAGTTTTATATAAATCAGGCTTTTCTTCTCTTAAGATTTTTAATATTCTTTCTTTCATCTCAGCAGCTGCTTTTTCGGTGAATGTTATTGCAAGAATCCTTTCAGGTGGTACTCCTGAAGAAAGGAGAGCAATATACCTTATTGCAAGTTTCTCTGTTTTTCCAGAACCTGCTGGAGCAGCAACAACTATATTTTTATTTATATCTGATATTAATTTATAGTATTTTTCTTCTATTAACATTTTATTACCACTCGGAATAATTCTTACCTTTACTGTCTTTGCCTTTTACATTAAGTTTAACTAATCCTTCTTTATAATACCAACCACCTGCTCCATCAAATTCTTCCACAACTTTATTGCTTCCTATTATTAATTCAAAAGGGATTTCCTTAAGAATTCCATATTCTGATACCAGTTCATGTAAATTAGATGGCCATTTGTTATGATTAGAATAGTAAATTTTAACTGCCATACGGATTACTTCAAGATTTCTTTTAGTCTCTTCTTCCTGTTTTACTCCAGAAAAAATAATAACATTTTTATTAACCACTGCTTTTTGACTAATCGAGCAGTTATTGACTAATACTAAGCATAATGTAAAAAAAATGATCCTTTTCATCTTTAGGAAGGTTTACCACATACTTCGCAAGAAGGGTCCTTTTTAATATTTACTTTACGAAAATCATTAGTTAAACCATTCCAAATTAGAAGTTCGTTTTTTAAGTTTTTGCCTATTTTTGTTAGATACTTTAAAACTTCTAATGCTTGCAGTATTCCTATTACTCCTGGAGTAACTCCTGCTACAGGAGAAATTTTTTTAGGTGGAATTTCTTCAAATAAACAGGCAAGACAAAAAGTTTCAGGAGGTTGTATGAAACTAATTTGTCCTTCAAAGCCTTCAACAGCACCAAAAACCAAAGGTATTTTCTTTTTAACAGCATATTTATTAAGAACAAATCTTGTTTCAAAATTATCAAGGCAGTCTATTATTACATCAACTTCTCCAATTAAATCAGCAACATTACTTTCTTCTATTTTCTCCGTTAATGCAATCACTTCAACATTTTTGTTTGCTTTTTGAAGTCTTTCTTTAGCAGATTCTGCCTTGTTTTTTCCAATATTTGAATCATCATATAGAATCTGTCTATTTAAATTTGTAACTTCTACTTTATCTGGGTCACAGATACTTATCTTACCTATGCCAAGATAAGTTAAGTAAATCGATGCAGAAGAACCTAATCCACCAGCACCTGCTATGAAAATACTGGAATTTTTGAGTGTTTCCTGAACTTTTTTATCCCATATAAGTAATTGCCTAGTATATCTTGAAATTTCTTCTTGAGATAATTCTTTTTTCACTTTTTATCCACCTCCAAAAGAACATCTTAGATAACAACAAATTCATTATAACAATTCTAATAGGATTTTTCAATAGGCCAATTATTAGATGTGAGAATAAGAGGCGAGATTACTTAGTATCTAAAATTTCATTTATTATCTCTAAATCAATCTCAGATAATAGCTCAATAGATTCTAATGAAAGAAGGTCTATCTCCTCTAAAAGGATTTCTTCACTTAAAGTGTCGTCATTCTCTAATAACCACGATAATACATCTTCATTATCTAAAGTTTCCTTTTGAGGATTTGCAGAAACTAAACAACTTGAAATGATTATTAAAAAAAACACTAGAAATTTTTTCATGTTTTATCCTACTAATAATTCTTCAATAATGACTTCGTTAGCGATTGTATTAATCTCATCGCTTAATTCAGTATCACTTATTTCAGGAGAAGTTAACGCCATATAAATGGCATCTATCTCGTCTATATTATTTTTTTTATAATTGATTGTTACGAATATTATGAGTAAACAGATAGATACAATTACAGGGAGTTGCCATATTTTATAAGATTGAAGTAATTTTTTGTTCATTTTCTCTTTTATCCCATAATAAAAATCATCTTTAAAACTATCAGAAAGTATAGGTCTTTTGATTTCTAATGCATGATTTAAAGTTTTTTCTATACTTTCATATTCTTTTTTACAACTAATACAAGAATCCAGATGAGTCCTTACTTCTTCTTTGAGAGAAGATTCAATCTCGTCATAATAATACTCTATTAATAGATTTTTAATTTCTTTACAATTTTTCATATTTAACTTCTCCTAATATTTTCTGTAACTTGTTAACTGCTCTAAATAACAAACTCTTAACAGTTCCTTCTTTAACTCTCATTATTTCTGCTATCTCTTTAATTTTAAGACCCTGATAATGTTTTAATTCAAATACTTCTTTTTCTTTTAAAGAAAGTTTTTCTATACTTTTTTCAATTTTATTTCTTAACTCTGTTTTTTCAATAACTTCTTCTGGTTTAGGATTATTACTTTTACTTACAACTTCACCAGTGATAGTAGAATTTTTATTTTTAAATATAGAAACAATTTTAAATAAATTTTTTTTTCTTTGATGATCTATACAAAGATTTATTAAAATTCTATAAAACCAAGTAAAAAATTTTGAAGTTCCTTTAAAATACTTTATATTCTCATATACTTTAATAAATGACTCCTGAACAATATCTTTTGCTTCTTCTATATTATGTGTAAAACCATATGCTATATTAAAAGCCCTTTCTTTATACATTTCTACTAACTCCTTAAATACTGATTCATCATTTTTTCTTATTCTTTCTATTAAGTCTTTCTCAACATCAACTAACTTTTCCATGTTGAAATTTTATATCAATATGTCAAAGAAGTCAAGATATAATCATCTTCTTGGTTGTTTAGGTGGTAATGGTTGTCTCTCATCGTTAAAAGATTTAGGTTTAATTCTTTCCATTCTTCGTTCCATTATCTTATCATATAAATCAGGATGTTTTTCTTTTAAATTTTTTAGCCATTCGTTTCTTTTTTTCATCATCTCTTTAAATTTTTCAGGATTTTTTTCCCTGAATTCTTTTATTCTATCTTTTAATCTTTGAATTATTTCATTATATTTTTCAGGATTTCTTTCTCTTAGTTCATTAAGATTTTCTCTTACTCTGTTCATAAGTTTAGCAAAAAGTTGAGGATCTTTCTCCATTAAATTTCTTAAGAGTTCTCTTCTTCTTTGTAAAAACTCTCTGAATTTTTCTGGATTATTTTTTATAAATTCTCTTAATTTTTCTCTTCTCCTTTCCATTAGTTCTTTAAACTTCTCTGGATTTTCTTCCCTTAATTTTAATAATTTTTCCTTAAATTCTTTTATTAAATCAGCAAATTTTTGAGGGTCTTTTTCTCTTAATTCCTTTAATTTTTCTTTATCCCATCCTTTATGTTTTCCCTCCTGCCATCCTAAATGTTTACCTTCATTACCTTTTTCATCTTTTGTTAAATTTTCTTGTTTTATATTCTCTTTGTTATTTACTTCTTTTTGCTCATCCGTATTCCCTTTATAAGCAAAAACAAATGTTAAAATTATAAAAATACTTATTTTTACTGCATTTTTTAATATTTTTTTCATATTTTCCTCCTATTTTTTCTCTTACTTTTCATATATTTGACGAATAATATATTAAAAAGTTTACAAATTTTATATTAATTTAACAGTTTTTTTACTAATCCTAATGCTTGTTCTTTTGTTGAAATCTTTTTTAGTTCCTGTGCTTCTCTTACTTTATTTAATAATCTTCCTATAAGAGGAGATGGTTTTAAGTTGAACTCTTTCATGATATCGTAACCATTTATTAACTTTGGAAGAGGTTTTGAAGAAGTTATTTTATAGTATTCTACAAATAATTTTTCAATAATTTTCTTATGCTTGTTTATGATACTTTCGCATACTTTTATCCCTTTTGCAGAAAGTCTATCTGCCCAAGATAGAATTAAAACATCAATTACAGAATCTTTACAGTCTCTTATAAACCTATGAATTGCCTTTTTGCTTATTTTTTTTAAACCAGATAAATATCCAACTCTTAAATGATTTTTAATGACAACTTTTCCAATATTTATTTCTTTATTGCTTAATTTAAGTTCTTTCCCTATTTTGCTAAATTTATTCATACCAATATTTTCATGATGATAAAAATGAGTATTTCCTTCTTTATCAACAAATTTTGTTTCAGGCTTTCCAATATCATGAAATAAACTAATTAGTTTTAATAAAGGGATTCTATTAAAATTACCAATTTTTTCATTTAAATGATTATAAATATCTTCTTTAATTTTTTTAGATAAATTAAAATCTAAATGTTTAATTATTAATTCAAGATTTCTTAATGTTTCTAATGAATGTCTCCATACATCTAAATGATGGTATCCTGGTTGTTCTACCCCCTTTAAATTTTTTATCTCAGAAAATATGTTTTCTAAAATTAATAATCTATCGAGTAGCTCTATATATTTAAAACTATCATTTACTTCAAATATTTTAAAAAGTTCATCTTTGATTCTTTCTTTTGAAGGATACCTTATTAAATTAGCGAACTTTTTTATATGGTTTTTTGTTCTTTTAGTAATATTAAAATTTAAAGTTGCAGAAAATCTAATTGCTCTAAGTAATCTTACTGGGTCTTTAAAATAAATTTCTTTATTTATTTCTTTTATAACTTTCTTTTTTAAATCAGTTTTGCCATTTACCACATCAATAATATGTTTTTCAATCTCATCTTTGTATTTAATATCAACTGCAAGTGAATTTATTGTAAAATCTCTTTCTCTTATATCGTCAAAAATATTTTTACCTCTTCCTTTAGTAAAATCACAGGTATAAACTTTATCTATTACTACTCTTGCTAATAGGGATTTTTCAGATAGTATTACTAAATTTCCTTTGGTAATTTTACTGAATTCCTCTGCAAATTTTATAACATCACCAAACACAGTAAAGTCTAAATCAAATATCTTTTCAATAGGTTTTTTTAATAAATAATCCCGTATAAATCCACCAACTATATAAACTTTTATATTTTTTTCCTTAGAAAGGTTATACACTATGTTAATTAATTCTTTTATTTTCATTTATTTTATTGATTATTCTTTCTATAATATTTTTTGGAATACCTTTTATCCTTTTAATTTCGTCTACTTTGATATTATTTATATCTTTTATATTTTTTAATATTAAAATTTTTCTTTTCTCTCCAATTCCTTTTATTTCATCTAAAATGGATTTTTTAATTTCTTTGTCTCTTAAAGTTTTATGATATTTAATTGCAAATCTATGCGCCTCATCTCTTATATATTGAAGTAGATGCAATGAAGGAGAATCTTTAGGTAGTTTTATTGGGTCTTTTTTTTCTAATATAAAGACTTCTTCATTTTTCTTTGCTAATGATATAACAGGAATATTTAAATTTAATTTTTTTAATATAGAAGCAGCTGCATTTAACTGTGCTTTTCCTCCATCTATTAAAATTAAATCAGGCAATGTTTTTTCCTCTAATGCTTGGTTATATCTTCTCTCTACAACTTCTTTAATCATTTCTGTATCATCTATTTTATAAACTCCTTTTATTTTAAATTTCCTATATCCACTTTTATCAGGAATACCTTCTTTAAATCTAACAACAGAACCAGTGGATTTTTCCCCTGATATGTTTGAGATATCTATTCCTTCTATAATTTTAGGTTCTTTATGTAAATTTAAAATATTTTTTAAATTTGTTTCTGCTTTTTTTATTTCAGTTAATTTACTTTCCTCTTTTGCCAAAGTAGATAATTTTATATTCTTTTCATTATGGAGTTGTATTAATTCAACTAAATTTTTTTGGTCTCTGTACAATGCAGCCTCTTCAAATTGAAGCGAATCTGATGCTTTTTTCATTTTTTCTTCTAATTTGTTTATTAAACTTTTTTGTTTACCTTTTAAAAATTCTATAACTTCTTCTACAATCTTTTTATATTCTTCTTTAGATATTTTCCCTGTACAAGGAGCACTGCAGGAGTTTGTTTGTTCTTTTAAACAACCTCTTTCTAGTTTTTTTTCTAAAGAAAGTGAGCAATCTCTTATTTTAAACTGCTTTTGAATAATTTTTATCATTTCTTTAACAGAGCCCATTACATAAGGACCAAAATAAATTGCATCGTTAGATAAGATTCTTCTTGTTATACTTATATGAGGAAATTCTTCATTTGTATGGACTTTAATATACGGATATGTTTTATCATCCTTAAATAAGACATTATATTTAGGCTTGTATTTTTTTATTAATTTACTTTCAAGTATTAGTGCAGAAATCTCATTTGGAGTAGTTATATATGTAAAATCTTTTATTTGAGAAACCATTGTAGAAACCTTTAAATCGTATTTACCAGTGTCTGAAAAATAAGATTTTACTCTATCTTTTAAAGAAGCAGATTTTCCAACATAAATGATGTTACCTTCTTTATCTTTAAATAGATATACACCAGGTTTATTAGGTAAGTTATTTAATTTTTCTAAAAAATTCATAATTAAAAGTATTTTACATCTATCAGGATGAAAAATCAACAGCACGATTTGCCTCATCAAAAATCTATACGAAATTGGTATCGTTGCCTCATATAAAAATCTATATGAAATTATATCAATTTTAATATTATGCTACCTCTATAATCCTATACAAGGAGGTGGCTATGGAGTTAAAAGTGAAAAAGATAATTACAAATGAAATAGCTAAAAGATATCAAAAGGCAAGAAAAAAAGAGAAAAATAATA
>Ga0123519_10011606_pt1 | contig 12966 bp, 10 predicted proteins | sample YelNatPaOPRAMG02_FD_87396 | JGI IMG/M metagenome (GOLD analysis project Ga0123519, IMG submission 87396) | Hot spring microbial communities from Yellowstone National Park - Yellowstone National Park OP-RAMG-02 (version 2) | ecosystem: Environmental > Aquatic > Thermal springs > Hot (42-90C) ...
TTAGATTCTTCACTTCGTTCAGAATGACAATTTGTTTTTTTTGTCATTCCCGTGAAAACGGGAATCTAATTGTAAGGGCAAATAATTATTTGCCCTTACGTTCATCACATATTCGTCAAATGTGGCACACCTTTTTTTAGATTCTTCGCTACGCTCGCAATGACAGGAGGAAACAAAAAAGGCTGTCTCGTATTTTGAGACAGCCCCTATTTTGTTAAGAATAAAGTTTAATTCTTTTGAGGTTCTGGGAAAAGATAAAACTTTAATAATTGGTCTTCATTTAAATATTTATTAGCTGCTTCTTCAATTGTTTTAGCCGTTATTTTTCCAACCAAATTGTTCCAATCCATAATATAAGAAATATCTTCGTTGTTAGTTATTGCTTTGGAAAGAGTTCTTAACCAATAATTATTATCTTTCAAATTTGTTTCCATTTCTCTAATCATAGTTTCATGAACTTTTTCTAAATATTTGTCATCTAATGGTTTAGTTTTTAATTCTTTAATAATATCAATTGCGGCATTAGACAATTCTTTTACTCTGTCTGGCGAACATCCCCAACCAACATACAATGTATATTTTTCTTTTGGAATTTTTGCGCCACTAATCGAGGCATAAGCACCATAAGTACCACCCTTGTCTTCACGGAGCACTTCTCTTAATCTAATATCAAATACTTGATTAAGTGCTTCCAACATCATTAAATTTTCAGGAGTATATTTAAAGTTCCCCTCTTCATAAAATTCAACCTGACTTTTAAATTCGCTGCCTTTTTTGAAAGTTTTTTCAATTGGCGTTCTTCTTACTTCGACACCTTCATCTCGCCAATTTTCTTTTCTGCTAATTGCTGGTAAACTTGCAATATACTTTTCCAAATATGTCTTCAAAGTAGGGATATCTATCGAGCCAACGAAAATGAAAGTAAAATCACTGGCATCTTTGAAACGATCTTTGTAAAATTCAAAAGCTTTTTTGTGATTAACTTTATCCAAATCTTCTTTTGTCCAAGGCATTCTTCTTGGATTGTAATTAAAGAGATTTGCAGTAACAGAATCTTGGAACACACTTTCAGGATTATTAGAAAACATATTGATTATATTAAGTCTTTCATCAATTGCGGCTTTAAACGCATCTTCGTCATATCTTGGAGCGGTAAATTGCAAATTTATCAATTGCATAAGTGTTTCAAAGTCTTTTGGAGAACAGCTACCATTAATACCTTCAAAAAAAGTTGAAATGAATGGTGAAACTTTTGCGATCTTTCCTGTTAACATTTTATTGATTTGCACATCAGAAAATTCATCTAAACCACTTTTGTCAATAATTGAAGATGCCATTTTAGCTGAATATAAATCATTATTGTCAGTTACTAACGAATAACCTCCCGGACTAACTGCATAAGATAAAATTTGGTCATTTTTAAAATCAGTTTTCTTAACAATTACTTTAGCACCATTAGAAAGTGTAAATTCAGTTAGACCTAATTTTTTATTTTCATCTTCTTTGATTATTTTTCCTGGTTGCACATCTTTACTAAAAAGGGGTTTGTTGCCCACATTATCAACATACGGTTCAAATTTTGTATTGTAAAGTTTATTGTAAACTTCAAGGACATCCTCTTTTGAAGGAACTGAAATACCATCTTTCTGAGGGACTGAAATACAAATAATTGAATTATCAGGAGTGATCAATTGACTAACACGTTTATTTACTTCATCTAAAGTAATAGTTGGCAGATATGCTTTTAAATATTCTAAAAATTGTTCAGGAGAAATCACTACTGAATTTTTAAGGAAATGATAAACTAATTGATTTGCAAAAATTCTTGATTCTGTTTTATCTTTTTCATCAATTGCTTTTTCAGCATATCTAAGCATATCAGTTTTTTGTCTTTCAAATTCAGTTGGAGTAAAGCCAGTTTGTTGCGATCTAAAAAGTTCAGTCAAAAGAATTTTATAAGAATACATAATATCATCTCCTTTGGCAAGTGCTGTTACATTAAAAGCATCTTTATCACCGAGATAATCACTATATGAACCATAAGCATAAAGGAAAGGTGGATTTGGTTTTGACAAATATTCTTGATAACGATTGTAAAGCATATTTGAAACTATTCGTGAAACAAGAGTGCTCCGATAATTTTCAAAAGTAGTTGGGTCAGACATTGGATGTTTATAAATTATATCAATATTTGGGAAAGACAATTCTGGGTCTGAAAGAACAGAAACAAGAGTTCCTTTATTGTCTGGGACAGGATAAAGTTCACGCTTTCTTTCATTTGTAGGATTAGTTAATTTTGAGAAATATTGTTTAACAATTTGTTCAACTTTATCTACATCAAAATCACCAATTGCCACAATTGCTATATTATCAGGACGATACCAATCTTTATAAAATCTTCTTAGCGCTGAATAAGGAGCATTTAATATAATCGTTGTATCTCCAATAACATCACGTAAAGCATATTTGGAATCTTTAAAGCGGACAGGTAATTCTTTTTTCCAAATTCTATCTTCCGCACCTTTTCCTAATCGCCATTCTTCTGTAATCACTCCACGTTCCTTATCTATTTCTTTACCATCATAAGAAACTTCACCTGCCCATTGTTCCAAAATATTTAAACCTTTTTCTAATATTTCAGGCTTATCAGTTGGAACTTGAAGCATATAAACAGTTTCATCAAAGTTAGTATAAGCATTTAAATCAGCACCGAACTGCATACCGATTAATTCAACATAATCAACTAATTCATTTCTGGGAAAATCTTTCGTTCCATTAAATGCCATGTGTTCACAAAAATGTGCTAAACCTTTTTGGTCATCGTCTTCGCAAATGGAACCAGCATTCACTACCATTCTTAGTTCTGCTCTTGCTTCAGGCTTTTTATTCTTCATAATAAAATACGTTAAACCATTTGGCAACTTTCCTGTTCTAATTGATGGGTCAAGTGGTACTACATCTTTTGGATTATACTGAGATTTAAGAACTGGTGAAATCAAAAACAAAAATAATACAAAAATTAAACTTTTTTTGTTTATCATAAAATATCCTCAAAAATTGAAAAAATGCAAAGTGCAAAATACGAAATTTAATTATAATTTATTCTTAATTTTGTACAAATTTGTTTAATTTTAAAAATAAAATAAAAAGTATATGAAAGTTACTGAAAAATATAAACCAGGTATCCCAAATAAATACTTAATCGTTGTGGCAGGAATAGCTTGGACAATTGCCGGCGGCATACTTTTAATTCGTGGTATGCTTATAATTAATCAACTTCATTTGCAGTTACTAAAAATTTTAATAAGCTTAATTGTAGGAGTATTGTTCTATTTTGTAATGTTTAGAAAAATATCATTAAAACATATCAATAGAATTACAAATATTAAAATTGAAAAGCCATGTATATTTTCTTTTTTTGATTTAAGAAGTTATATTTTAATGTCAATAATGATAACTATGGGAATTGGTTTAAGATTATCTGGACTTATACCTTTAGAATACTTATCTCTATTTTTTGTTACAATGAGTATTCCACTTTTAATATCAGCATCAAGATTTTATCTGACAAGTGTAAAAATATTAAATCAAAACATTTAACTAATATTTAATAAAAATTAATTAAATATTATGTAAAAAAACTAAATTTTCAGTTTTTTAATTTTATTTTCATAAGTCATTAGTGCAACTGAAATTACTTCATTCATATTATAATATTTGTATTCTGCTAAACGACCAATAAATATAGTATTTGGCACGTTTTCTTGAGCAAATTGAAGGTATTGGTTATAAATTTCAGTATTTGCAGATTGTGGAATTGGATAAAATCTTTCATTTATTCCATCTATATATTTTTCAGGAAACTCTATCGCAATAGTTGTGCTTTTTTGCTTTTGATTTAACATCAAATGTTTGAACTCTGTTATTCTTGTAAAATCATTATTGTTTGGATAATTGACAACAGAATTAGGTTGAAATTGTTTTAAATTATGTTTTTGAAATTCAAATTTCAAGCTTCTATATGGTAAATGTCCAAATTGAAAATCAAAAAATTCATCAATTGCTCCAGTATAGATTAAATGAGAATAATCAATTTCTTCTTTAACATCTTTAAAAGAAGTATTCAACAATAATTTAATATTTTTTTTGTTCAACATTCTTTCAAAGATTGGAGTATAACCATCTTTTGGTAATGCTTGGTATTTATCTTGAAAATAGCGATTATCTCGCGACAGTAGAACAGGAATACGTGCCGTTACCGATGGGTCAAGTTCATTCGGAGAATATCCCCATTGCTTTTGAGTATAATTTAAAAATACGTTTTTATAAATATAATCAGATAAAAATTTAATATCTTCATCTTCATCTTCTTGTAATTTTAATATTGGAATTTTTAAACCAAACCCAAATTTTGCAAGCAATTTATTTTCTAATAATTTTGCATATTTAAAAGGAAATATTTCATATAATGAATTAAAATTAAATGGAATAGGAATTAATTTCCCATCTACTAATCCTAATGTTTTATGTTGATAAGGTATCCATTCAGTAAATTGGGATAAGTAATCAACGGGTTTATTTGAAACAGAATGAAAAAAATGGGGTCCATATTTATGGATTAAAATACCATTTTCATCACGAAAATCAAAAGCGTTACCACCAATATGTAACCTTTTGTCAATTACTATTACTGAAAAATTACTTTCACTTGCTATTCTTTCAGCAATTACAGAACCGGCAAAACCAGCACCAACAATTAAAAAATCACATCTCATTTTTTAGCCAATTTTTTTATTTCATCAAAAGTTATTGTTTTAAAATAAAAATTCAATGCAATAAACGAAACAAAAGAAATAATCATTAAAATTATTGTCAAATATTTATTCAAACTAATAAACAAAAATGGCAAAGTTGTAACAAAAGCAAAACTAAAATAAGTTAAATAGTATTTTAAAAATAATGTTTTAAAAATAGGATAAAAAATAACTGATAGCACTATAAAAACAGACATTTCACTTAATAATGAAGCAAAAGCGGCACCGTCAGAGGAAAATCGTGGAATTAATATCAAATTTGAAACTAAATTAACAATCAAAGCAGTAACATTTGCATAAATTACTTTTCTTTCATATTTCCATGCAAGCAAAGGTGAAAAAAAGGTTATACTATAATAAATAAATAAAGCAGAAATCATCAAAATTCTTATAGACAAAATACTATTTGAATAATCTCTTCCAAAAAGCAAAACAACTTTATCTGCAAAAACAAATAAAAATAATGGGACATAAGTACCAACTGAAAAAGATAACCTTAAAAATTGCTTCATAACTGATTTTCTTCGTTCTTTGTCATTGTATTTTGCAAAGATTGGATAATATACTGTTTGCATAATTGAAGATAATAAAGTTGTTACAATTAAGACATTGAAAGCGGCAGAAAAAATCCCAGCAGCATAATTTGACGAAAGAAAGCCTAAAAGTACTATTCCTTGATAGTTATAAACCCCGATAATAAAGAAAGTTATACCAATTGGAAAGCCTTCCTTTAAATATTTTTTCCACAATGAAAAATCAAAAGCAAAAGAAAATTTTCCGTATTCTTTTATGTAATATAAGAACATCCAGATTGAGTTAATAATCAAAGCACCTGAAACAACAACAGAAGAAAAAATAATATCGTTTGGAGAATGAACAAAGGCTATAATTCCAAGAAAATTAAAAATATTAGCAAAAATTGTCCTTATTGCAAAAATATTAATTCTTTCCACCCCTTGAAAAACCCAATTGAGCAAAGTATTATTTGTGAGAATATTTAATCCAAAAATTAAAATCAGTAATTTTTCTGTAAGTGATTTATCTATAAAATAAACAATAACAACAAGAACAAAATAGGTAATAATAGCAATGATAATTCTTATGGTTAAGATATTATTAACTATACCTTTAATTTTATCTCGATTAGCCGCAATCTCACGAGTTCCAATCGCATCTAATCCAAAAGTAGCAAAAAGCATAAAGAAAACGGTAAAGAATTTTGATGCACCAAAAATTCCAAATCCATCTACTCCCAAAGCCCTTGCTAGGTAAATTGAATAGACAACAGAAAGCAACCGGCTGGACAATTCAGCAGCTGACAAACTAAATAAATTTTTTAAAATTACTTTGCTTGATGACATTTTACTTTATTCTCAGTATTTCATTCAGTGCAGTTTTAGCAGATGTACTTTTATCTCTATATTTGATAATAATTGGAGTATATAATGACAATCCATTTGTTTTTGCAAAATCAGAATTTAATATTCTACTACCAGCAACGACAACTGCATTTTCAGGAATTTCTAATGTTTTGCCTTCTTCTTTTTGGATAATGTCATCATTAACAATATCAAAAATTTTCATTGATGAAGTTATAATTACCCCAGACCCAAGTACCGCACCTTTACGAACAATTACACCTTCATAAATTCCACAATTACCGCCAATCATAACATTATCTTCAATAATTACAGGTAATGCATTTGCTGGTTCCAGAACACCCCCAATTTGAGATGCCGCACTTAAATGAATATTTTTGCCAAGCTGCGCACAGCTTCCTACTAATGCATGCGAATCAACCATCGTTCCTTCGTCAATGTAAGCACCAATATTTATATATGCAGGTGGCATTACAATTACACCTTTTGCAATATAACTCCCTGAACGCACAGAACTGCCACCTGGCACTATTCTTATGTTCTCTTCTTTAAAAATTGGTCTTAATGGTATTGTATCTTTATCATAATATCTGAAATTATTATCTATGGAATAATCAGTCAACTTGCCAAATTTAAATAATAGCAAAATCGCCTCTTTTATCCAAGTGTTAGTATGCCAGACTCCATCAATTTGTTCAGCTACTCTTATCTTTCCTTGATTAAGCTGACTTAATAATTCAACTGCAAAGACAGAATACCTTTCTTGTTCGTTGATTTTTATTTCTTTTTGTTCTAAAAAGTATTCAAATTCTTGTTTTAATTCCATTTTCTATTTTTTTTATTTATTAAAAATATAAAATTAAGTAAAATCGTTTGAAAGTATAATTTTTTAGCAACTTTTATTTAATTTGCATTTTTATACCTAAATTAAAGGTGGAATTTATAATGGAAGAAGAAAATAATAATATTTTTAATGAATTTAGTAATAAAAATGATAGTGATAGCGATAGCGATAATAATATAATAGACTTCAACTCAGATTATGCTCAATTTGAAGAAGATAATGAGCCTTTGCTTACGCCAGATGATTTTACGCAAGAATTAAGCCCAGACTTTCAAGGAGAAAAAGTTCCGGGCGGAACAAAAATAATTAAACAAAAAGATATTAAACTTTCCCCTCCTGTTTATAATGAAGAGGAAATAAATAAAATTTTAGAAACTCCAACTGAAGAGATTTTAAAACACCACTTTCAATCTACTTTTCAAAATGAGGTAAGTGCATCTGAAAGTAGCGATGATAATAAGGTTGATGAACTATTTGATTATAAAGAATACCAAATAACAAACTTTAAAGATTTTTTGGAATTACCAAAAATTTCTGGTCCACAACAATCAATTAGTGGGAAAAGAGTAATTTCAAAAGATTTAATAAATAAGGACCCTTCTGAAAAAGTAGAAGTGTACTCTGAACCACCTTTTAAACCTATAAAAACAGGCGAAAGTTCGGTTATTGTTAATCGTAATTTAGATGGCGAAATTGAAAGCATTGAAGTTTGTTGCAAAGATGGAGAACGCATTTTAATTCGTTTTGATTTTGACGATAGCAACCAACAAACCGAAATTATTGATTAATTTATTAAATAAAGTAAATAGAGATTAAATTAATTAGTTCAAAATCCATTTTATTTGTAATAAATTCCATAATTTTGAAAATTTTTTAGGTGCTTATGGAAGAAAATACTCTTGTCCCAATTTTAAAGAAAGATAGGTATGTCTTTATTGATGTTTTAAGAGGTTTATCTGTACTTTGGATGATTGAGACCCATGTAATGGATGCTGTTATGCACCCTGATTTCAAACACGGTTTGATTTATTATTTATTTGATTTATCTAATGGATTTGTATCGGTTGCTTTTCTTTTCTTTGCTGGTAGTGGATTTTGGATTGCGGCAACACGAAAAGCAGAAGCATATAGGCATTTTGAAAAACCTCTATGGACCTATTTAAAAAGATTAGGATTGATATTAATTTTAGCATATTGGTTACATTTATCCTTTCTTTCTATCCGTTCAGTTTCTAATTTGTCTCTTAATGCTTTGTTGCAATTTTTTGAATGTGATATATTACAAGCAATTGTCTATTCATCATTATTTGCATTAATTTTATTGTTACTTATTAAGAACTTAAATGCACTAAAATATATTTATGGATTAATAGCAATATTTGTATTCTTGTATTCACCATTTGTATGGAATACAGACCCAACGCAGTATCTTCCTGCTTTTTTAGCCCCTCTTATTTCAAAATATCCAATTTCTAAATTTCCTTTATTGCCTTGGAGTGGTTATTTCTTTGCTGGTATTTTTTCTGCGGGAGTGTTTTTTCAGGCTAAAGATAAAATGAAAGTTGCTAAAATTTACTTAATATTAGGAACAATTTTCCTTTTCTTGCTTTATTTTACTAAAACATATACAGATTTTTATCCAGGTTATCAGGATTGGTGGCACATTTCACCTTTCTATTTGTTGTTTAGAACTTCATTTGTAGTTGCGGCTTTTGGTTTGTTCTTCATTCTCGAGAAATATTATAACAATAAAAAAGTTGGCGAAATACTTACTTTGACTGGTCAAGAATCACTTTTTATTTATATTTTCCACTTATTAATTGTCTATGGCTCAATTATTAATCATGGATTTAATTTTTATATAGGGCAACATCTTGGACCATTTGAAACAGCATTGTTGATTTTAGGATTGTGGTTTGTTTCTTATAGTGTTACTTTAATGTGGCATATAATTAAAACAAAAGAACAAAAGACAGCACATTTAGTTATGACCTCAATATTTGTTTTGTTTTTAATAATTTTAATTGTTAGACCTTTTTAATTTATTTTGTTTTGATTCGTTTATATTTAGACTATAAAGGTATTTAGAAATGGAATATGTTGCTTGGGAAAAAAAATACAAATCTAATATTGCTTTAATAGATAGTCAACACCAAATTTTATTTAATATTATTAATAATCTCTTTGATGCAATGAAGTTTGGCAAAGGAAATGAAATTATTGGTGAAATTTTAAATGAATTGGTTAGCTACACTGATTACCATTTTAATGCTGAGGAAAATTTAATGAAAGAAAACCAATACGTTAATTTAGATTCACATCTAAAAGCACATAAAGAATTTGTTCAAAAAGTGTTATTCTTTTATCAAAGATATATATCAAAAGAATCTGCTCTATCAATTGACATTATTGATTTCCTTAAAGATTGGCTTATTTCACATATTTTAACAATGGATTTAGAATTTACTAGAACTATTAAGGCAGACACAAATTAAAAGTTTAATTTTTTAATAATTATGGAACTCATCAAGTTTGAAAAGAAATTTGAAACTAAAATTAAAGAAATTGATGAACAACATAAAGTGCTGTTCGAAATTTTCAATAAATTATATTCTTTATTATTATCTCCTCATTCTTTTAATGAAATTCAAGATATTTTAAATCAATTAACTGAATATACACTATTTCATTTTGCTAGCGAAGAAAAATTAATGGGACGCTATTCATACCCCAAATTAGATGAACATTTGAATATGCACCACTCTTTTATAGAAAAAGTAGAAACTTTTAAACTAAAATATGAAATGGGCGATATGCTTTTAAATACTCACATTTTTACTTATATTTACGATTGGCTTACTAACCACATACTTTTTGCAGACAAGGATTTTGCAAACTATACTTTTGAGCAATAAGTTTATTAAATTATTTTTTTATGTTAATTAAAAAAAAAATTCTAAATTTGCAATTAAATTAAATAACAACATTAACATTAAACAAAATATTTAATAGAGAAGCGCTATGTTTTTCAAAAAGTTATTTACCAACACAAAAGCACTTATTTTTTTTGTATTCATTTTTAGCTTTATAGTTTATGTAATTACATTAAGCCGTACTTTAACTTACGTGGATAATGGCGAATTAACCGCAGTTTGTGTTACATTAGGAATAGCCCACCCAACTGGTTATCCGCTGTTTACTTTGCTCGGGCATTTATGGTCATTATTACCACTACCCTTTTCTAAAGTTGTATTAATGAATTTGTTTGTTGCTACATTAACAGCTATTTCTGCCTCTATCTTATTTTTAACGATTCAATTACTTTTAGGGAATATTGAATTTAGCAAAAAACAAATTTTATCAAACAAAAAAAACAAAGAAATACATATTATCAAATCAAAATTTGATTTGCAAAATTATCAAATTAATGCAATCGCATTTGTAATTGCATTAACTTACGCTTTTGCAGATACAGTTTGGCAACAAGCTACCTCTCTTGAAGTATATTCACTAGAATTACTACTTGTTAATTTGATTTTCTATTTTACAATAAAAGCATATTTCACAAAATCACAATTTAAATCTTTTCTTATACTTGCATTTGTATTTGGATTAGCACTTACAAACCATTTAACAACAGTTTTGCTTTTACCTGCAATTTTATATTTGTTTTTCTTAAATTCAAATGATAAATTATCTTTCAATACAGAACAGAGTAAAAAACTTCTAATATTAATTTTGTTCGCAATAGTACCTTTATCCTTATATTTATATTTACCAATTCGCTCGGCTATGTTACCACCTGTAAATTGGGGTTGGGTTCACCGAAGTTTCAGTAAATTTTTATATCATTTGAGCGGAAAACAGTACCAAGTCTGGATGTTTTCAAGCCCGCAAGTAATAATAAAAAATTTAAAAGTTTACATGTCTTTATTACCTTATGAGTATGCTTTTATTGGAATAATTTTTATTGTGATAGGCTTAATTAAAGCTTGGAGAGCAAGAGGTATTTTTTGGGTTCTTGTTTTAATGATTTTAGGAAATGTCTTTTACTCTTTGAACTATTCAATTTATGATATTGATTCATATTTTTTACCTTCATTTATCGCATTTTTTATTTTTATGGCAATCGGCACTGCCCTTTTAGTAAAAAGCAAACCAATTTCTTTCAATTTTATTGCGTTGTTTTTTATTCTTAATCTGGCAATTAACTTTTCTGCTAATGACCAAAGTAACGATAAATTAGTAGAAGAATATACTAAAAACGTCCTTTCAAGTATAGACAAAAATGGAATTGTAATTTCTGCACAATGGGATTATTTTGTTTCTCCATTTTTGTTTGAGCAAATAGTTGAAAACAAGAGACCCGATATTATAATTTTAGAAAAGGAACTACTACGTAGAACTTGGTACCCTTTACAATTTAATTTGCAACACCCTGAAATTTATAAAGAATCAAAAGATGCTTTTACTGATTATGAAGAAATTTTAGAACGCTTTGAAAGTGGTTTGCCTTATAACCCAGATGAAATTCAAATGAAATATTATGGATTAATTAATGATATAATACAAAAGAACATTGACAAACGACCTATTTATATTACACACGATGTTTTGAGAACTGAACTTGACTTTTTTAAAAATTTCAACATTATCCCAAAAGGTTTTGCATTACAAATTTTTACTAAGGACACTGTTTTATCGCCAAATCTTGCTTGCTTAGATTTAAAATATCTCGAGACAAATAAAGATATATATAAAGGTTATTTACCTACGCAAATGATGGATTTAATTTCACAAAATTTAGCTAATATTGGTATTTATTCATTTCAACATAGCCAAATTCAAACAGCGAACGAAGCAATAAATTTATCTCTATATTTTAATCCAAAAAATTCTACAGCATTAGGGGTTAAATCTATGTTACAATAAAAGAAGTTCTTGAATTATAAAAATTAGGCTTAATCACCCCAATTTACACGAACTTTATAATTTATTACGACTTCTTCTGATTTTTTAACTTTAACATTAAATAGAAAGTTGTGTGCATCGCTTTTTTCGTAAGGCATATTTGAAGATAAAATCTCCCAGTTACCTGATATATTACGTAAAACTTTGATTACAACATCTTCATCTTTATGATTTTTTAACGAAATTGAATACTCATTTTCATAAATTTTATCACTTATTTTTTTACTGTTAATTAATGTTGTGCTTGCAACTAAATCAAAGGCATTCCCTACTTTAAGCATAATCTCTTCATCTTTTGGTGTATGCCCTATTTCATCTTCTCCAATGAATTCGGACATACCACCTCGCTCCTTAAAAATTCTCACTTTACCTTTTGGTAAAGGAATTCCCAAATTATTCTCTTTTGTATTTTTAAATTTCAAAACAGACATTACTTTCCCATTTGTATATTTTAAAGGATTATCCGAATACCAATATTCTTTTGTAACTTTAATGTTGTCTGCATTAAATAAAGATATTTGTTTATTTTCATTATTTGCAATAGTAGTTTTTGTGGTTAATTCATAAATATGATAATCATAAAAAGGTTCTTCAGTGAATGTTGATAAAGCATTTTCAAGTGTGTTACCAACATTTTGTTTTGCAGCTATATATTCCCTATTGGAATTTTGAATTAAATGAACATCACCAGCAATCAACTTTAAAATTGCATTTTCAAATCGTCCACCTGATGTATTATCAATTGAAACCCAGGAATTAAAAGATATTTCATTTTCCTTATCGTTAAGTACTGCTACGTATTCCGCAGTCCAAGTAATACCAGAAGTAGAATAAGATAAATTAATATTTTGCTTACCTGCTTGATTTGAATTTATCTTCCAGACTAATGTAGGACGTGTTAGTAATCCCTCAGGCAACTTTGGAACATTAATTTGATAACTTGTTAAATTTGGAAAAA
>Ga0123519_10011609_pt1 | contig 12962 bp, 8 predicted proteins | sample YelNatPaOPRAMG02_FD_87396 | JGI IMG/M metagenome (GOLD analysis project Ga0123519, IMG submission 87396) | Hot spring microbial communities from Yellowstone National Park - Yellowstone National Park OP-RAMG-02 (version 2) | ecosystem: Environmental > Aquatic > Thermal springs > Hot (42-90C) ...
CAAAAAACCAGCATCTTCCAATCAAAGATGAAATTGCGAGAAAACAGGTTTGTACCCTTGCTGAAAACTGCAGGGAACAAACCTGTTTTCTCGAAATTTCATCTTTGATTGGAAGAAGCTGGTTTTTTGTGGGGACGTTGTGGTCGGCTGTGGCGAGTGTCCGGAAGGGCCGGAAAACACCAATGCCCCTTTCCTTCAAACCATTAAATGCCTGCGGACTGGTGACTTCATGAATATAGTGCATGTCGATATAGAGAACATCAGGTCCCCCATCTATAGTATTTACCACATGAGACTCCCAGATTTTATCAAAAAGAGTTTTCTGTTTCACCTGTTATTATTTAATTTTAGCTATAGCATCAATAAATGCCTCAACCGAAGCTGTGACAATATCCGTATTAGCTGAGAATCCGTAATAGGTTCTGCCTTCGTGTTCGATCTGGATATGTACCTTTCCGATGTCATCACTTCCCCGTGTAATGGCCTGAATAAGAAATTCTTCAAGATGCACGGTTTTGTTGATAAGTTGTCTGACGGCAGTAAAGGCGGCATCAATCGGCCCGTTTCCTGTAGCAGTTGAAGTGTGAATTTCCCCGTTGATCCTGAGCCCAACTGTTGCAACGGGAACAGCTGTTTTGCCGCAGGTAACCTGCAGAACTTCCAGTTTAAGAGGTTTTTCGCCCTGAAATACCTCGCCGGTAAGGATTTTAATATCCTCATCATTAATAATTTTCTTTTTATCGGCCAGTTTCAGGAAACGGTAGTAAATCTCATCCAGTTCTTCCTTTTCGAACTTGTAGCCAAGTTGTTGAAGTTTATGGTTCAGGGCTGCCCTGCCACTTCTGGCTGTAAGAATGATGGAAGACTCTTTTACGCCAACTTCAACCGGGTTTATGATTTCATAATTTTCGCGTTTCTTGAGTACACCATCCTGATGTATACCAGACGAGTGGGCAAAGGCATTTCTGCCTACAATAGCTTTGTTGGGTTGTACCGGCATATTCATCAGGGTTGAAACAAGACGGCTGGTGTTGTAGATAAGCTGAGTGTTGATTTCAGTGTAAAGATTAAGATGTTTATGGCATTTCAGTGTCATTACCACTTCTTCGAGAGAGGTATTACCTGCCCGTTCACCAACGCCGTTCATTGTTACTTCTATCTGGCGGGCGCCATTAAGAACACCCATGATGGTATTTGCGGTAGCCATGCCCAGGTCGTTATGGCAGTGAGTGGATATAATCACCTTGTCGATATTGGGCACATTGTTTTTAAGATATCTTATTTTTTCGCCGTATTCTTCAGGCAAGCAGTAACCTGTTGTGTCAGGTATATTCACAACAGTAGCTCCTGCTTCGATCACTGCTTCAATTACTTTAGCAAGATACTCATTATCAGACCTTCCGGCATCCTCGGCATAAAATTCCACATCGTCAACAAATTTCCTTGCATATCTTACTGCATCTGATGCTCGGCGGATGATTTCTTCGGGCGTGGTTTTAATTTTATATTCGATGTGGTAAGGGGAGACACCAATGCCTGTATGAATTCTTTTACGTTTTGCATGCTGGAGGGCCTCGGCAGCTACTTCAATGTCTTTTTTGACAGCCCGTGTCAGAGCGCATATCACAGGGCGGGTGACAGATTTAGATATTTCCACTACCGAGTTGAAATCGCCCGGACTTGAGATTGGAAATCCGGCCTCAATAATGTCAACGCCAAGTTCGTCGAGTGCCTGTGCAACCTGAATTTTCTCAACAGTGTTCAGCTGGCATCCGGGCACCTGTTCGCCGTCCCTGAGAGTTGTGTCAAAAACAAATACTTTCTCTTCCATATTTATCAGTGTATTTTTATTTATTTCCGGGTCTCAACTTTCTTACAGCTGCCCCGGCTTTCCAGATTTCTGAATTACCCAGTTCCCTGAGTTCAGCGTCAAGCTGGTCTTTGTAATCAGGGTTGCTGAGTGCTTTAATTACTCTTTCAGTTTCTTTTCCGGTTTTGACTCTTTCGTACAGTTCTCTAAAAACAGGGAGTGTGGCATCTCTGAATTTTGGTCTCCAGTCGAGTGCACCGCGCTGGGCTGTTGCGCTGCAGTTGGCATACATCCAGTCCATTCCCTTTTCGTCAACAAGCCTTATGAGGCTTTGTGTAAGTTCTTCAACAGTTTCGTTGAAAGCTTCGGATGGAGAGTGGCCATTTTCTCTCAGTACCTGATACTGGGCATCTATAATACCAGCCAGAGCACCCATCAGTACGCCACGCTCGCCTGTCAGATCGCTATATACTTCTTTTTCAAATGTCGTGGGGAAAAGATAGCCTGATCCGATTGCTATACCCAGTGCCAGAACCCTTTCTGTTGCCTTTCCAGTGTAATCCTGAAACACGGAATAGCTTGAGTTAATGCCTGTTCCGGCGAGGAAGTTGCGGCGGACGCTGGTACCGGAACCTTTTGGTGCACACAGAATAACATCAATATAAGGCGGAGGTATGACACCTGTCTGCTCTTTGTATGTTATTGAAAACCCATGAGAAAAATAAAGAGCGTCCCCTTTGTTGAGGCAGGCTTTAATTTCGGGCCAGAGAATCCTCTGGGCAGCATCGGAAACAAGATATTGAATTATTGTTCCCCTCTTTGCTGCTTCTGCAACCGGGAAAAGGGTTTTACCCGGAACAAATCCGTCAGCAACAGCCTTGTCCCAGTCTTTTTTAAATTCCGGTGCCTGACCAACAATAACATTTAACCCGTTATCTCTCATGTTTAGTGCCTGAGCCGGCCCCTGAACACCATATCCGATAACTGCAATAAGTTCATCTTTCAGAACTTCGCGTGCTTTTGAAAGCGGGAATTCTTCCCTTGTGACAACTTCTTCAATTACACCACCAAAATCAATTTTTGCCATAATTAAGATATTTTTAAGGTTTTACATTTTTCCGGATTTTACTTTCATTATATTTCCATTCAGAATTATTTATGAAAAATCCGGGTTATTATTCATTCTGACGTTTTAAAATTTCAAGTTCCTTGTCTTCCTCTTCCTCTCGCATTGCCTCATTCATTTCTTTAAGATATGAATGAAACTCTTTCACCTGTTTTGTGACAGCCACTCTTCCCGACCTTACATACTGAAGGATACCAAAAGGTTCAAGTTCATTCAGCAGATGCACGATTTCACTCTTATGGCCTGTTTTTTCAATAACCATATATTCTGAAGAGATTTCAATAAACCTCACATTGTGGGAGCGCACCAGATGGTCAATGATATTTCCAGAAAGAAGGGATTTTGTTGACATTTTAAAAAGTGCCAGTTCCTGGTGGACTATCTCCTCGGAAGTATGAACAAATACTTTTATTACATCAATTATTTTTTCGATCTGTCTTGCCACTTTTCTCACCATATCATCGGTGGTTCTGATTGCCAGTGTAATGAGCTGAACACCTTTTACTGCCGATTCAGATGCAGTAATACTTTCAATGTTAATCTGCCTTCTTGTGAGGATTATTGTAATCTGGTTCAGTATCCCGATATGGTCTTCAGTGAATATTGAAAGAGTAAATTCTTTTTTAATCATAACTTATCATTTTATTATTTTCACTTCTGAGACTGAGGCACCGGGCTCCACCATTGGAAGGATGGTACCTTCTTTTTCAACATGAACTTCAAGCAGGTACGGGCCTCCGGATTTAAGCATGCGTTTAACTGCTTCAGCCAGTTGCTCTCTTTCCGTAACTTTTTCTCCAGGGATGTTGTAACCTGATGCAATGGTAACAAAATCAGGATTTACCAGTTCGGTTGAAGCATATCTTTTCTGGTAAAACATATCCTGCCACTGGCGTACCATTCCAAGGAAAAAATTATTGAGTATTATCAGTTTTACAGGGATGTTGTAATGCAGAATTGTACCAAGTTCCTGTATTGTCATCTGGAAGCCTCCATCTCCAATAAAACCTATTACCTGAGAATCGGGTTTGCCTACTTTTGCACCAACCGAGGCGGGCAGTCCAAAGCCCATGGTACCCATACCGCCGGATGTGATGAAAGAATTGGGATTTCTGAATTTGTAATAGCGCGCAGCTGACATCTGATTTTGACCGACATCAGTTACAATAATTGCATCCCCGCCGGTGAGTTCTGAAACAACATTTACAACTTCTCCCATTTTTATGGGACCCTTTTCCGGTTTTATTTCGGGTCGGATAACTGTGTCATATTCAATTTTGTCGTTAATTCTGAATTCTCTTATCCATCTTTCATGAGAATTCTGATTTACAAGCGGAATCAGGTATCTTAAAACATCACGGGCGTCGTTGTTGATTTCTATATCAACACCGACATTTTTATTTATTTCGGCCTCGTCAATTTCAATGTGTATGATTTTGGCTTCTGTTGCATATTTTTTGAGGTTTCCTGTAACACGGTCGTCGAATCTCATACCTATGGCAATGATTACATCTGCTTCATTTGTCAGTTTGTTTGGTGCAAGATTTCCGTGCATTCCCAGCATACCTGCGTAAAGCCTGTGATTGGCCGGGAAACACGAAATCCCCAGCATTGTCACAGCCACAGGGATACCGGTTTTTTCTGCAAAGGCTTTAAGTTCATTTTCTGCTTTTGAAATCAGTACGCCGTGTCCGGCAAGTATAAGAGGTTTCTCAGCATGGTTGATAAGAATTGCTGCAGATTCTATTTCTTTGGTTTTTAGCGGTTTATAAGGATTATAACTTCTTATGAATCTGCATTTTTTATATTTATAGTTCAGCTTTGATGTCTGTGCGTCTTTGGTGATATCAATCAGGACAGGTCCGGGCCGCCCTGTTGTTGCGATGTAAAATGCTTTGGCAACCATTTCAGGAATCTCTTCTGCTCTTTTTATCTGGCAGTTCCATTTGACAACCGGCATTGATATGCCAATGATGTCTGTTTCCTGAAAGGCATCTGTGCCAATGAGGTTTGAGGTTACCTGTGCTGTAATGAAAACAACGGGTACCGAATCGAGAAAGGCATTTGCAATGCCTGTAATCAGGTTTGTGGCCCCAGGACCTGAAGTGGCAAAACAGACACCAGGTTTGCCGGTAACCATGGCATAAGACTGTGCTGCATGTGCCGCTCCCTGTTCGTGACGTGTAAGTATATGCTTTATTTTTTCTTTATAATCATACATTTTGTCATATACAGGCATTATTGCTCCTCCGGGATAGCCGAAAATTGTATCAACACCTTCTTCAATAAGACATCTGAGAAGAGCTTCTGCTCCTGTAACAGGCTCAGGCACATTTTCATAAAAATTTTCTTTGTTGTCAACTGTGTTTTCAGTCCTTATCCTGTCGTAATTGTTCATCGTTTATGATTATTAGAAATTTATAATTAAATGATGCGTATGGCCCCTCTGTCGGCTGATGAGACATAAGCTGCATATGCCCTGAGAGATGCGGGAACCTTTCTTTTTCTTAATGCCGGTTTCCATGCCATCCCGCCTTTCTGTTCCTCTTCGTGTCGCCGTTTTGTAAGTTCTTCTTCATCAAGTAACACATTTATAGATCTTTCCGTTATATTTATTTCAATTATATCTCCGTCATGCAGCAATGCTATTTCGCCTTTTGACGCTGCCTCGGGTGAGATATGTCCGATGGAAAGGCCTGCTGTGCCTCCTGAAAACCTTCCGTCGGTAATCAGTGCACATTTTGTGGCAAGGCCTTTTGATTTCAGGAATGATGTAGGGTAGAGCATTTCCTGCATGCCGGGCCCACCTTTTGGTCCTTCATAACGGATCACAACCACATCTTCATTCTTTCTCTTGCCCCCGAGAATTCCTTCAACGGCATCTTCCTGTGAATCAAATATTTTTGTGTTTCCCCTGAAAACAAGCAGGGAAGGGTCAACCCCTGCTGTTTTAACAATACACCCGTTTTTTGCAATGTTGCCGTAAAGAACAGCTAATCCGCCATCGCGGCTGTAAGCATGTTCAAAATCACGGATACATCCGTTTACCCTGTCCTTATCATATTCTTTATAAACCGAATTACTGAAAAATCCTGTCCCCTGATTTTTTTCCATTGATGGAGCACTTTTCCAGAAATCGAGGGCAAGAGGTATAATTTTTTCACTCATCAGATCCCATTCGGTAATAGCATCATGCAGGGATGGATAATCCACTCTGTGCACTGTGCTGTCTATAAGATTGTTGCGTTCGAGTTCTCCCATTATTGACATAATACCCCCGGCACGGTTAACATCCTGAAGGTGATATTTTGAACTGGGAGCAACCTTGCATATATTAGGAACTTTTCGTGACAGGGCATCAATGTCTTTCATGGTCAGCTCCACACCTGCTTCATTTGCTATGGCCAGAAGGTGAAGGACAGTGTTTGTTGAGCCCCCCATGGCAATATCAAGTGCCATTGCGTTCAGGAAGGCACTTCTGGTTGCAATTGAACGTGGTAACACTGACTCATCGCCGTCATAATAGTATCTGGTGGTTATGTTTACGATAGTTTCGGCTGCTCTTTCGAGAAGGGTTCGTCTGTTTTTATGTGTTGCGAGTATTGTACCGTTTCCCGGAAGAGCAAGTCCTATGGCTTCTGAGAGGCAATTCATGGAGTTAGCTGTGAACATTCCCGAGCATGAGCCGCATGTCGGGCATGCTGATCGTTCCATTTGCATAAGTTCCTCATCTGTAACCCTGCTGTCGGCAGCAGCTACCATTGCATCAACAAGATCAATGTAGGTTTCGTTATGCAGGCCTGCTTCCATTGGTCCGCCCGATACGATTACCGCAGGTACATTCAGGCGCATTGCAGCCATGAGCATTCCGGGAATAATCTTGTCACAGTTGGTGATACATATCATTGCATCGGCCATGTGCGCATTCATCATAAACTCAATGCTGTCGGCTATCAGTTCCCTTGAAGGAAGGGAATAAAGCATGCCGTTATGACCCATTGCAATACCATCATCAATAGCAATGGTGTTAAATTCGGCAGCGAAGAAGCCCCGTTTTTCAATGCACTCCTTGATAAACTGACCTGCCTGATGCAAGTGAACATGTCCGGGTACAAACTGTGTAAACGAATTGACAATGGCAAAAACAGGTTTGCCGAAGTGTTCCTCTTGCATCCCGTTGGCACGCCATAGACTCCTTGCGCCAGCCATTGTACGGCCTTCGGTTGTCACAGAACTTCTCAGATTCTTTTTCATATTCATAATCTCTTTTTTTAAAAAAAAATTTCCGGGTCTGCCTGACCCGGAAAGTTCTGTATTGTTATAATTATCACATATTACTTCCGGGTCATCTTCGGTGGAGAAGAAGAACAATTATGGAAATAATAAGTAATAAATAATTCTTCATTTTACTCAAATTTGATTGGCAAAAATAGTCACTTTTTTTAAATTTCAAAGAAAAATTTCAGATTTTATTAAAAAAAATTTTAAAAAAAACATCTCTGTATTGATTAAAATGTTTTTAAGTGATTGTTATGTAATTATTTGAAAAAATCAATCATAAAAAACAATTATCACATTTAATTATATTTTTTAAGACTGTTTTACAGAAAAATGGAATGTGACGTATTAAAAATTGAATTAAGAATTAATCCGGTGAAAAAATCATTGATAGTTACCGGAACCATGTCTTTTATTTTCTTTAAAGAAAAGAAAGTTTGAAAAAAGAACTCGGAGAGAAAACACCTTTTGAGGCATTAGAAAAATAGTTTGATCCTATAATTATAGGATTAAAACCAAAAATTTTTAAAGAAAAACTTTTGCAATTCGGGGATAAAGTCTTTTATTTACCCAACAAAAATAAAAGTTATCTTAAAAACCTTGTGAAACTTGACAGATATCCCATTGATTCGCGGTTGTGCTATGATAAGGATTTTTAACAATAAATAAAATACAATGATCAGAAAATTCACCATCGTATTGTTAAGTTTACTGGCAATCAGTTTATCTCCATGTAGTGCAGGTATCAAAATAGAAGAGCATGGGGACAAACTGGTGTTGTCGAATGAAAAAGTTGCCATAAGTTTTGATTTTGGAAAATGCACTTACCAGATTTCCGATGTCATCACCGGAAAAATTGTGTTGATTGACGCATATATAAGTGCAAATGGCTGGGTTCCGGTACCGGTGCGTAACCAACAAATGAAGGGATGGAAACTCAGCCATACCATTGAACAGATATCTGATTCTTTTGGAAGCGGCATGAAGGTTCTGTTATCATGGGAATGTCCCGACAGTCCTGTAATTCCAGTTTATCTGTTCAGTTACATAATTTATGATGATAAAAGTGCTATCGTTATGGGATTCGGAATGAGAAACAACCGCGATATTTCTTTGCGATTGATGAAAACCGAGCCATTATGCGGAGCCGGTTTATATAAAGGGTACAGAATAGAAAATGCCCTTATGTTAAATGGTGCAGCAGGTGCGGAGGCGCAGCATGTAATGCCAGTTCCTGATAAGGAATATGAATCAGCGAATAGTATGATGTGGACAGCCCTTGTTGATGGTAAACGTTGCACAGTAGTCTGGGGCGGACTTACCTATAATGATTTTGGTAAATGGGCTGCGATCCACCGGGTTAAAGGGAGTCAGGATAGTTTTGTTATATCCTTTTGTGCAGATGACCCTGTTGGCCGTCTCGTAGATCCAGGAGAGACTTACTGGTCTTCAGACAACTTTTATCTTGATGTCATAACTGCTGATCCTTTTGAAGCTCTTGAGAAATATGGGAGGGCGATGCGTATAGCAAATAATGCCAGACCCAATGTCTATGATTTCCCTGTGCTTTGCGGCTGGTCGGTTGGAGCAATGAGCAATTTACCAAATATCAATAATTCAAAGCTTCTTGTAGACGAACTGGAAGCTGCCAATAAATGCGGGTTAACAAAGTACACAAAAGTGGCGATACGTCTTGAGCCAGATACCTATTGTTACAAAGATCAGGGCAACACTGAACAGGGATGGTGGGATGATGAGCACTGGGCAAAATATGGCCATCTGGTTCCTCCTTATGAGACCTTTGCAAAATGGTGTAAAGCCATTAGCGATCGTCACGGAATTCCCTACACATATTTCCAGGTGGGACTGCCCTCAAATGATTATGCCCTTACTTTCCCGGAGCATATGCTTTTTAATGATATCAGCCGGCTGGCGGTTCAACACAACCATCATCAACCACTTGTCACCTACGATTATACTGATCCTGAATTTCAGAAGAGAACCCTTACAATGTGGAAACGTTTGCGAAGTGAAGGTATCAGGGGGATCAAGTTTGATTACCCTGAAACAGGCTGGAGACCGGAGGGTGGTTTTGAAAACCGCTATGCCACTACAGCATCCGCCTATCGAGAAATTTTCCGGCTCTGCCGTGAGGGATTAGGCCCAGATGCGTTCATTGATGAACGCAACTTAGGTGCATCAGGACGTCCTTGCCTGGATTTAACGGCCGGACTGGTTGATACGCAACGCAACTGGAGAGACGCCAATACTTTTGTCCCCGCTATGGTTACACTGGGGGGACTGCGTTGGTACAAGAACCGTACAGTGTTCAATTATTTTCCGGACACCAAAACGGTACATAACACCACAAAGGAACTCCGGCAATCTATGCTCACAATGATTTTTTTAACTAGCGGGCGTATAGACCTGGCAACTCCATTCTCCCTGTTCACAGCAGATATTGTTCATGACTTCTCAAGAATCTATCCTGTCTACCGTGAACCATTTTCTGCCCGTCCAATAGATGCATTCACTGGGATAAATGACCCTCAGGTTTATGATCTGGAACTGACACCTGAATGGCACCAGGTAGCCCTGTTCAATACCGGAGAAATAAAAAGAAAGATATCATTTGCACTTTGTGGCGACAGGGTGATGGAAGGAGCACTCGGACTCGATTCAACGGTATTTTATTATATCTACGACTTCTGGAACGATACTTATCTCGGAAAGAAGTCGGGAAAAGATATTGTGGAGCGGGAGCTTGAACCTTTACATTGTGCGATGCTTTCAGTTCGAAAAGTGGAGGAAAATCCACAGGTTCTATCAACTAACCGTCATGTCCTGCAGGGTTGGGTTGAACTGGCAGACGTGAAGTGGAATCCTATCAGTATGAAACTAACCGGTATTGCTAAAATAATTGGCGGTGAACCATTCCGTATTGTGGTGGCAAACAATGGACGAAAAAATATAAGTATTACTTCAGCTGGGGCAAGTGCAAGAATGGAATCACACCCGGCAGGCAAAGATTTTACAATATTGGTGTTAGAAAGCAAGGATAGTAAAGAGACCTACTGGGAAGTGAAATATAAATAAAATGTGAACTTTTTTTATTTTAATATTTGAACGTTTGGCCTTTTGTTTTTCTATCTCTTTCTTTGAAGTCTCCGAATCTGCTTTATGTAGTTTTTTTTTGAAGACCGAAAGCCTGAATTTTCCTCTCTATACTTCTCTGACTTATATCATATCCCGCCTGTTGCATCTTTTGTGCTATAACCTCACAACTTGCCTCAGGATCCAGAAACCTGTGGCGTATTATTTGTTTGGTCACCTCTTCCGTTAGCTTATAATTGCGCTTTGGCCCCTGTGGATTGTCGGCTAGTGCTGCACTGCCCCTTTTTTTATATTTCCGGTATATTACATGAAAGTGTTCCTTGGTATAATTATATTTTCGCGCAATCTCTTCAATTGTAACATCTTTCGAAAGAGCAGTCTCAAATAACATTGAAAACTTCCATGCTATGGCATCTCTGGGATCAATGGTTAAATCAACTACCCCATTAAAATTAACAACCTGTGCATCTTTTTTTCATAACTGTGTAATTTAATATATGGCGACAAGATATATAATTACACAGATTATCAGATTAATTAAAAAGAAAATTTAACCAAATTTAAAGAATTATTGACACAATCCTGAAAATAGTAAAATAAGATTAGATTAGATTAGATTCTAAAATGTATCGTCATATATTAAATGAATTTTTTAAAAACAGTAAGCTCATTTTTAAAGAATATTAATAGAAAATGTGTCATATAGACATTTTAAGAAAAATCGTTGATAACTATTGAGATCGGGAGCTATCGGAACGGGGCTCGGTAGAAGAGGGGGTTATTACATTATGATAAAAACCACCCTCGCCTATCTCGTAAATCCTAAGGAATAGTCCCTACCCTTATAAAGGAGGGGAGCTGCAGATAATTATATCTTTTTACAAACCCTTAACCGGTACACTGTAAAATCCCAAATCCGAAATAATATTCAATCCGCATTAAACAGGGGAACCTTTCCTATTTGTTATTTTTAATTTTATTCTCCACAGTTCCTTTTACATCCACTTTTATAACGGTTGCCACCGGGTCGGGTGCTGATTGCGGCAGGCTGATTGTCAAAGTATTGCCGTTAACTGAGGTTTTTACAGGTGCTCCTGTAGCAAGGAGTTTTGCTGACACTACCTTATTATTAAAGTCACTTATTGTAAGTTTTCCGTTGGCCGGCCAGTTAAACACTGAAAAATAGAGATTGGTTCCGTTTTTGGTTACCTTTTTTGTGCATCTACCCCAGTCAAACAGACCCCATGGACTGGCGGTTGTTCCGTAAATAGCTTCGCCGTTAACTTTCATCCATTTTCCTATTTCGTGCAGTATTTCAACACTTTCGGGTGGGAACTCTCCTTCTGCGGTTGGTCCTACATTAAGCAGGAAGTTACCTCCTTTTGATGCTATATCAACAAGGTTCCGTATCAGTGTTTGCGGCGATTTGTAGTTATGGTCGTAGCTTTTATATCCCCATGTGTTGTTCATTGTCATACATGTTTCCCAGTCGGTTCCGTCGAGGTCGGCAAGGTTTGGAATGCGTTGTTCAGGGGTTTTATGGTCACCCGGGAAATTGGGCCTTTTGAGGCGGTCGTTAGTAATAATTTCAGGCTGAAGGGAAAGAAGTGCTTGAAGTTTTTCAGCAGCCGCATCAGTCATGCCTATCGGGGTATCCCACCAGAGAACAGCGACTTTGCCGTAGTTGGTAAGAAGTTCACGCACCTGAGGTACAGCCACTTCATCTATATATTTGTCGAAGCTTCTTGTTTCCTGTGCCGGATCCCAATGACCGTTATGTTCCTTTGTATATGCATCAATTATCACAGAATCCGGATTTGGCCATCCTTCTTTTGTGAGTTTTCTTGAAGCCGATCCGCCCGGATTGACCCAGTCCTGTGCTTGCGAATAGTAGAATCCCAGTTTTATACCGTGCCGCTGGCATGCTTCGGCAAGTGGCTTAAGCAAGTCTTTACCGTAAATGGTATGATCAACCACGTTCCATTTGCTTGCTTCGGATTTAAATAGTGCAAAGCCATCGTGGTGCTTTGAAGTGATTACGATATATTTCATTCCGGCATCCTTTGCCATTTTTACCCAGGCGTCAGGGTCGTATTTTACAGGGTTGAATTGTTTTGCCATTTCCATGTAATCGCGTACAGGTATTTTGCCCCTGTTCATTATCCATTCGCCTATACCTCCGATCTCATGTCCGTTCCATACTCCGGCAGGGATGGAATAGACTCCCCAGTGAATAAACATTCCGAAGCGTGCTTCGCGCCACCACGCCATACGTTCGTCTTTTGTCATAACTTTCTGGGCAGTGAGCAACTGCTCCATGAACAAAATCACAATAATTGCAATAAGTGTCTTTTTCATTTGTAAATAATTTTATAAGTTTCTAAAAATTAGCAGTATAAATACGGATAAGAAAAAGTAAAATTTCATGTACTCACCCTCCCGAGGTCTCGGGACAGGCTCTCCTCCGCTTCGCACCGGTTTCCCCCTCTCTACGTCGTATAGAGGGGGATTAAAGGGAGTGAGTACATGAAGAAAGTAAGAAAAATAAGACATTTTTTTGTCACTAAATGTTTAATAACATGATATTTTTATCAGTAAATAATTTAATTATTAATGGTCACCCTGCAAAGCGGG